>Ga0224506_10003325_pt1 | contig 10658 bp, 5 predicted proteins | sample SF_Jan12_sed_USG_2_FD_169108 | JGI IMG/M metagenome (GOLD analysis project Ga0224506, IMG submission 169108) | Sediment microbial communities from San Francisco Bay, California, United States - SF_Jan12_sed_USGS_8_1 | ecosystem: Environmental > Aquatic > Marine > Sediment | place: USA...
CATATTCAATCACACGTCCGTATAACATAGCTGTCGGTACGTTTTGTTTGTTGAGTTCTTGCTGCGCTTGAAACAAACAATAAATAACCACTCGCTCTTTGCGTGTCAATCCGTCACCAATATGCGGAATATCATTCATATTTTTCATCACTAAATTATATAACAAGCCCACCTCTCGCGGGTCCGACCCGTGCAAGTGGTTGTTTTTTTGGTTTTCGGGTGGCAAACAGGTGATTTGGGGGCTTTGTTGGCTAGTGCCGGCTTTTGTGTTTATCCAGGCGTTGTAGCTAGCATTAAAAGCGAAAGCGGCCTATTTGATTCAATTTTTTGACCAATAGAACCAGTCCTTAGTATAAAATCTTTGACGACAGCACTATAGAGAAAGATAGTGCTCAGCGACACATGGCACGAGTTTTTTCTGCCGACTCATGAGAGGTTGTTCTTTTCATCAACGCAATACACCATCAGGATGAGAGTAACTATCCAGCACGCTAATATAATTGGCGCGCTCATAGGATTCAGGATCAATGGCATGTTGTCGGCTAATGCTACCTTTGATTTGCTGCACCGAATCATATTCTTTTTCTTCCAACCAATGTTGCAGTTGATGCAAGGTTTCGCTTATATGGGATGCACCGTTTTTTAACAAGGCACTACACATATGCGTCACATCTGCGCCAGCGAGCAGGGCTTTCAATACATCTTCATAAGTATGCAAACCACCGGTGATTGCCAAGGAACAATCCAATTGATCGGATAAAATCGCTGCCCAACGTATACGCAATAATGATTCCTGTGAAGTTGATAATTCAAGCTTGGGTTCTACATGCAAGCTGTCTAAATTAATATCTGGCTGATAAAAGCGATTAAAGATTGCTATACCATTTGCACCCGCTTGTTGTAAACGTTGCGTAAAAGGAATTAAGGCACTAAATTGAGACGAAAGCTTCATCGTAATGGGGATTGAAACATGGGAACGCAGATTTTGCAGAATATCAACATAACGGTCTTCTACTTGCTGACTTTGCTCATCACTACTCACTGCAAGCAAGTAAACATTTAACTCCAAGGCGTCAGCGCCTGCCTGTTGCAGCGCCTTACCGTATTCAACCCAACCGCCGGACGTAATACCATTCAAACTTGCAATCACCGGTATTTGTAAATTGTTTTTTAGTTGATGTAACTGCTCCAAATATTCATCTTCATAGCTGCGATAATCATCGGGTACAGGATGAAAACTTTCGGCTTCGCCATGGCCAATTGATTGTTGATAAAAAAACCGTGCGAGATGCTCATCTTCCTGACTGATTTTCTCTTCAAATAAGGAGTACATCACCAGTGCACTTGCGCCCGCTTCTTCCAACGCTTGCGCGTCACTTAAGTTTCGGCTTAAAGGTGAAGCCGAGGGTACAATCGGATTTTTTAATTTTAGACCGAGGTATTCCGTTGTTAAATCGACCATACTCAGTCCTCCTTGCTTGTATTTGTTTTTTCTGTGGCCGCGAGTTTTGCTTTCGCTGCCGCCATGGTATCATTTTCGTTCCAATCTAAACTCGCCAATTGTTGATAATAGTTATAGCGATGCCGCACGTTATCCTGCGCTTGTTTTAGAAAACGTTCAGCATCTTCCGGATGGGTATGCCACAACATACTAAACCTCGTTTCCGTTTGAATATAATCACGATAGGCAATGCTCGGCTCTGCTGAATCTAGATGCAAAGGGTTTTGACCTTTTTCAATACGACCAGGATCAAAGCGATACAATGGCCAATGACCACTACGCACAGCTAAGTCTTGCTGGCGATGATTATTTGATAAATCCACTCCATGCGCAATGCAAGGTGAGTAAGCAATAATTAGTGACGGCCCCGGATGAGCCTCTGCTTCAAGAAACACTCGCAAGGTTTGAATATCTTTAGCACCATATGCAATATTCGCCACATACACATTGCCATAGTCCATGGCTAACATACCCAAATCTTTTTTTGCAGTGGCTTTACCACCTGATGAAAATTTAGCAACCGCTCCTAGTGGTGTAGCTTTTGATGTTTGACCACCAGTATTGGAGTACACTTCCGTATCCAATACTAAAATATTCACATCACGTCCAGATGCTAACACATGATCCAGCCCACCGTAGCCAATATCATAGGCCCAGCCATCACCACCAATTATCCAAACGCTTTTACGGGTTAAATTTTCTGCGAGCGCTATGAGGAATTTGGCTTGCGCCGATTTGAGTTTACTGAGCTGCTGTATTAATTGAGCGATGCGTTGACGCTGCTCAAAAATACCAGCTTCATCAGTTTCACTTGCAGTTAGTATTTCATCAACCAATTCAGCATCGAGTTTTGGTTTAAGCTGTATCAATAACTCACGCGCTTGCTCACGATGTTTATCAATAGCCACCCGCATGCCTAAACCGAATTCTGCATTATCCTCGAACAAGGAATTATTCCATGCCGGACCACGACCGTCTTTGTTTTTTGTCCAAGGCGTAGTCGGCAGATTGCCACCATAAATCGATGAGCAACCCGTCGCATTGGCAACCACCATACGATCACCAAATAATTGCGTGGCCAAACGAATATAAGGTGTTTCACCACAACCCACACATGCACCGGAAAATTCGAACAGTGGCTCAAATACCATTGCGCCTTTAATTGTTGTATTTTTTAGCGCCGTTCGATCATATTCGGATAGTTGCAAAAAATAATTCCAATGATCCCGTTCTTGCTCACGCAAGGGCGCATAGGCTTGCATGTTCAAGGCTTTATGACTGACATTGCGTTTATCGCGAATGGGGCAAATGTCGACACACAAACCACAACCGGTGCAATCCTCTGGTGCAACCTGATAGCTAATATGCATACCCTCAGGAAAACCTTTGCCAATCATGGCACGATGCTTAAAACCGGGTGGTGCATTTTCTAATTCGCTTACCGGTACAATCTTGCTGCGAATAGCCGCATGCGGACACACCAAAGGACACTTCCCACATTGTGTACATAATTCTTCATCCCAGACCGGAATCTCCAACGCTAGGTTGCGTTTTTCTATGGCTGCAGTTCCAAGTGGAAACGTGCCATCACTCGGCATTAAACTTACTGGAATATCGTCTCCACGCCCGGCAATAATTTCGACCGTGACCTTGCGCACAAAGTCCGAGCTATGCGCGGTTACTACAGAATGCATTTTTAATTGACTACTAACTTTCGCTGGAATAATTACCTCCTGCAAACTAGCCAGAGTATCGTCTATCGCCCGGTAGTTTAGTTCGACAATACGTCTGCCTTTTTTGCCATAGGTTTTTGCAACAGCGTCTTTGATTGCATTAATCGCTTTGTCACGCGGCAAAATTCCTGAGATCGCAAAAAAACAAGTTTGCATGACGGTATTAATGCGTTTACCCATGCCATTGTGACTGGCGACACCGTATGCATCGATACAATAAAACTTGATTTGCTTATCAATAATTTGTTGCTGCATTTCCGCTGTTAAACTATCCCAGACATTTTCAGCCGCTAAGGGTGAATTCAATAAAAACACAGCGCCTGGGGCTGCGTTATGCAACATGGGATAACGATTGAGAAACACTGGCTGATGGCAGGCGATGAACTGTGCATCATTGTCGCCAATCAAATAACTGGAACGAATTCTGTTTGGACCAAAGCGCAAATGGGAAATGGTCACTGCGCCGGACTTTTTCGAATCATAAACAAAATAGCCTTGCGCATGCAATTGTGTGCACTCACCAATAATCTTAATACTATTTTTATTGGCGCTAACCGTGCCATCACTGCCTAGTCCATAAAACATTGCTTGAAAGGTATCCGCATGGGCATCGGTGCGAAATAGACTATCCCATGGCAAACTGCTAAACGTCACATCATCGTGAATACCAATGGTGAAATGATTTTTTGGATGTGCTTTGTTTAGTTCATCAAAAATACTTTTAATCATGCCAGGCGTGAATTCTTTGGATGACAAACCATAACGCCCACCAACAATTATCGGCATGGTCGCAAATCGCTGATCGCCGCACATATGCTGTTGTGCAATCGCCGTCACCACATCTTTATACAAGGGCTCGCCATCGGCACCAGGCTCTTTAGTGCGATCAAGCACTGCAATTTTCCTCACACTACTGGGTAGTGCGTTTATCATCGCCTCAGCATCAAACGGTCGGAACAAACGAACTTTTAGCACACCGACTTTCTCACCTTGATGCATAAAATACTCGACGGTCTCGTGAACAGTTTCCGCGCCCGAGCCCATGAGGACAATAATACGCTCAGCTTGTGCGTCACCAATATATTCAAATAAACGATAATGGCGACCGCTTAGTTGTGCAAACTGATCCATGCATTGTTGCACCATGGCTGGCATGGCCTGGTAATATGAATTTACACTCTCACGCGCTTGAAAATAGACGTCGGGGTTTTGTGAACTACCACGTAATACCGGATGCGTCGGTGACAAACCGCGTTGACGGTGTGCGTGTATCATGTCTTCATTTAACATAGCACGCACAACGGCTTCATCGATTGCTTCTATTTTGCTAACTTCGTGCGAGGTGCGAAAGCCATCAAAAAAATGCAGAATGGGAATGCGTGATACTAAGGTGGCCGCATGCGATATCAAGGCCATATCCTGCACTTCTTGCGGACAGTTTGATGCCAACATTGCAAAACCAGTGGCACGCGCAGCCATCACATCACTGTGATCACCAAAAATAGATAAGGCCTGACAAGCCAATGATCGAGCCGCGATATGAAATACGGTGGGCGTCAATTCTCCCGCAATTTTGTACATATTGGGAATCATTAACAGCAAGCCCTGGGAGGCGGTAAAGGTGGTCGTTAGGGCGCCGCTTTGCAATGCACCATGAATAACGCCTGCAGCGCCGGCTTCGCTCTGCATTTCAATAACACTTGGAACTGTCCCCCAAAGATTTTTTTGCCCACGCGACGACCATTCATCAGCCCATTCTCCCATGGGCGAAGCCGGTGTAATCGGATAAATTGCAATCACTTCATTGGTCAAATGTGCAATCGTTGCCGCTGCTTGGTTTCCATCAATTGTGATTGTATTCGTCACACGACTCTCCACTGCGATTCAACAAAACCATTGTAATACCCATATGCACAAACCAGTCTCGAATAAAGTATATGCAAGCTTATCGTTGAAGTTAAATTTACAGCTTGGTGTTGATTTGAGTGATAACACCCGCGGTTGCAACTAATAGAATCAAACAGAACAAAACCAGCAAGCTGCGATTTAGATATTTTTTATTTGGATTTCTCACCCAATAGTGAGTTACATAGGCTAACAATAAAGACTGAATTAATATCTCAGGCAAACCTTTCAATTGAATCCAAAGCGGTAATTGGGTGTAAACCAAACCTTCAATAGAACCGGGGGTGGGCCCAAAAGTCGAAATAATACCCATGACGACCAAGCAAAACCAAATAACTTGCCAACTCGTTTTTTGCGTAAAAAAAACATTGCGCAATCCGTAAAAAACAAGGCCAAACAATAGACCACGAATCGGTTGAAATAATACACCGGCTGTCACCATCGGATGATCACTAGGCCGCATAAATTCACGCATTATCGGCTCACGAAACAATGCGCTATAGTCGGCCACAAAAAAGGCGCTTATACCAACCAGGAAATACGTAATGGTATGTACCACAATGGTTTTGTAAGTGATCGCCTTTAATGTCATTGTTTCCATCGATTGCCCCTATTTATTTGCATCGCAGACGGTGAGAGTTGAGCAGGTTTCAAGCCGGATTTCACTTGCATATATAGAAATATATACTGTGGTTTTTATCATAAAAGTAGTTTTATCCTATTTTTGAACCACTATTTATTTGACATTCACCATGCACAACCTTTAATGATACGATACTCTTTAGTTAAAATAATCTCAAACTGTGCGAGGTGAATCAATAATGGACTACCGAAAACTTGGCCGTAGTGATCTCAATATCAGTTTAATCGGCTTAGGCACCATGACCTGGGGTCTGCAAAACACGCAGGATGAAGGCTTTGAGCAAATGGATTATGCATTGCAACGCGGTATTAACTTTTTCGATACGGCCGAAATGTATGCCATCCCTCCCAGCGCACACACCTATGGTACCACCGAGCGCATTATTGGAAACTGGTTTGCCTCGCGTAAAAACCGTGATCAGGTAATATTAGCCACAAAAATAACTGGGCCAGGCCTGAATTGGGTTCGTGGTGGCAACAGTTTTATTGACAAGAAAAATATTCAGCTCGCTGTTGAGGATAGTCTAAAACGATTACAAACAGACTATATCGATTTATATCAGTTGCACTGGCCTAATCGAGGCTCATATCATTTTGGACGCACCTGGAATTATGCACCCGTGTTTGATGTGCAAAAAGAACGGAACAATTTTTTTGAAGTATTACAAACCATCAATGAATTGATACAAGCTGGAAAAATACGCCACTTTGCCTTGTCCAATGAAACCGCATGGGGTGTCACACAATGGCTGCGGCTAAGCGAAGAGCACTCGCTTCCACGTGCCGTGTCCATTCAAAATGAATACTCCCTACTCTGCCGTCATTTTGAATCAGATTTAAGTGAAATTTCCTTGAACGAAGACTGCGGCTTACTCGCTTGGTCACCCTTGTGTCGCGGTATGTTAAGTGGAAAATATTTACATGGCGCCAGACCCAAGGGTGCACGCCTGAGCATTGAAACTCGTCCTGAACACCGCCTGGTTCCACAAGCCGATACTGCGATCAAACAATATCTGGACTTAGCCACACAGCATGAATTGGATGTGTGTCAAATGGCAATAGCATTTGTTAATCAACAACCGTTTGTCACATCAACGCTTATTGGTGCGACTACGATGACTCAATTACAATCGAATATCGATGCGATATCCTTAACATTATCTGATGAGGTCAACACGGAGATTGAACGTATTCGACGAGAATTTCCTGCGCCTTTTTGATGAGTCGATCAATCAGACTTCTATCTTAATTAAAATAATTTGAATTTTTATTGCTATCCAATCCACGTATTTGCGCTTCTCACAGGGGACCGTGAGAAGCGCAAGTTTTACGATGTTTAAGTAAATTATCGTGTAACGGTAATAATCACTTGATCGGTGTCGCTAGCCCCCTGATCATCAGTAACTTTTAGTTCAAATACTAAAGTTCGTATTTTATCTCGTCGGGTGCGTGGAGCATAAAAGCTTGCAACGGCCTGCGTGGCATTCGTTATCGAAACCGATTTACCATCGAGTTGAGTCCATTGCCAGGCAACAATGTTACCGTCACTATCACTGGATTGACGGCCATCCAACCTCACTTTTGTTTTGTGAATAACCGTTTGATCATCGCCAGCATTAGCGATGGGTGCAGTATTATCGCTCGGTGTGGGTGTTGGCTCCGGATCGGGTATTGGTTCAGGGGTTGGCGTTATTTCACCACCACTTCCGCTTTCACCACTATCAAATAACGCAATAAAACCATCAGTTGCGCCACCATTATAAGTGGTATCAAACGCTCCATCGGTGGCAGGAAAATTTGTTGAACTGCTCACACTGCCGCTGATATAAAATGTGTTAGTGGTAGCTGGTGTCAATTGACCACTCATGTCAAACTTTGTCGAATAGAGCAGACGACTTAAATCATTCGACATACGCGCAAAATAAGCTCCACCGGTTTTGGAATAGGCATCTGAGCTTAACGGAAAATCCTTGTCGCCAGCAATCCCCCCAAATAATATATTGCCGGTTTCATCTAAAGTAAAACTAGCGATCGAATCATTACCACTACCACCAAAATAAGTCAGTGCCTCAATGGTTTGTAAATCCATCGAATAGCGCACAAAGAACCCATCAGCCTTAGCAATATAATAAACTGGATCGCTATTATCACAATCACCATTGCTGCCACAACTACTATCGAATGCACCGGATGTAGCAGGCAAATTATTTTTCTTGGTGGTGCCACCGACTAAAACAAAATCATTGCCTAAGGCAACTGAACGAAATGTGGTTTGCGCATTGCCCAAATATTTAAAACTATGCACCGCTAAAACGCTACTGATGTTGGCATCGAACTGACGAATATTGCCTTCTCCCGTCGTATAGGCGGCATCGGTGACATACACACTGCTATCACTTGCAACAGCAATAGCCGAAGGAAAATCACCAGCAATCCACGTTAATACATCTAAAGATGAAAGATCAGCAGAAACCCGACCGAGAAAACCATCATACGGTGGTGGCTGATAACTACCGGTTGATGCACAATTACAAGCACTTTGCAGTGCATTTGCTGTCACGGGTAGATTATTAATATTATGACGTCCTGCAAAATAAAAACCGCCATTGCCTTTTGTTATATGCTGAATCGCGGCTGCAGGCACGATCACACCGGCGCTAACCAATTCAGTTAAATCGGCATTAAGCTTCGCCATAAAACCACCGGTTTGTTCGTAATTTGATGGATAGCTATACGCGCCTTCGGTTTTTGGAAATCCAGAATATGCTTGTCCAGCCACCACAACTTCGCCCGTATCGTCGATGATCATGTCATGCACTGCACCACCAATAAAAGTTGCATTTAGCAAGCGGCTTAGATCAGCACTCATACGCACTACAAAACCGTCACGAATAAAATCGAAACTAGAGTCATAACCTAAGGCCGTGGGAAAATCCGGAGATTGAGTCGAACCCGCTGCATAGATAGTGTCACCAACAGGTACTAGGGAATAGATGCTGTCATAGGTATAGGTCGGGTAACCATCACTGCCACCAAGATAGGTTGCGGCGATTAAGGGATCAATCACCAGTTCTAGCGATTGATCATAGTCAGCCACAACAAAACTGTATTGATTTTGCTTCAATGCATAGGCAACATCGACAAACTGTTTTTTACCTTGCCGGTTTTGAAATGCAACCGGTTTGGTAAAACTAATCGCTCCCAAGCCTGTTTCTAAAACTAATTCACCTTGAGCATTAATATGACTTGCGTTAATTCCTTCTAGCTTCACCTGAATATCCGCGGGATTCGCACCGGGTGAAACATAAAAAAGTTTCTCTACATTATTATTGCGTGCTTGCAATTCCACACGCACACCTTGGCTAATTTCACCTAGGTTCAAGGTGTTTGCAGTGGTAATGTGTTGCATTGATTTTGTAGTGGCCTGCTGTAATTTAAGCTGACTTCGTTGACTAATCTTAGGCGTTAATACACGCGCACTAAAATTTTCTTTAAATGCCCAACCTGCTTTGTTATTGCGCAGGGAATAAACCAGTGCTCCTTTTTTATCAACAAACACTGCGCCACTAGGTACGGTGGCATAAAACGCCACGTCCTTGTGTTGCTGGCCCTGATTTTTGATAAAAGGAAAACTGCTACGTTGTAATTGTTGTTGCACAATTTCAGGCGATACCGCTGCTTGCAACCCCGCCAAGACCGGGCTACAAATAGTGGTTAATAGAATCCCAAATAAGGTTTTTTTGTTCTGAAGCACGTGTGACATACATCCCTCCATGATTGATTGAACATCCCATGGAGTATTATGTCGTGAAGATTTCACAGGCTTGTCCCGGAGTTATCACAAAAATATCACAAATAGAAATAATGTCAGCTATGTATGGCCTGGCCTATGGCGCATTGAGAATGATCGTATCGTGAGTACACGACACATGTGCCGAGGCTAGACAACAGACTATTTGTTATTTTTAAATAAGAGTAAATTCGTACTAGATAATTTTTCACATACTTATACGTTCATAATATAAATAGGCAATATTCGCATTGCGCCCAGACAATATGTCATAGTTGCTTAAGTTTTTATAGGCCGATTGGTCCAACGATGTTATTGAATCCTGTAAATCCAGCATATTGTCAATGGCCGCTGTCATATGTTTATCCATCATTTGCAAATAAGACAATGTTGGAAAATTAAAATTCGCCAATATTCCTGGCTGACCATGGCCTGGAATAAAAATCATGTCTGAGTATTTTTCCAATTGTTTGAAAGCAACAATCCAGTTTTTCACATCACTGCCATTTAAAATTGCCAATAATCGTTCCGCATATAAAAGATCACCGGTATAAATCATTTTGTCCTGAGCAATTTTCACAATCAATTGCGCAGGTGTATGGGCTGCACCAACATGCTCAATATTCAAATCCACACCACCAAGATCCAAGGCTAAGTGATCCTTAATGATACGTGTTGGCCTTGCAGGAAGGCTCACTTGTTCCGGTTTTTTTTCCAATATGCGGGCAATCGCCATTGCAAAATTTCCACCAGAACTTTCCATTCGTTGAATTGAAATTTCGTGCGCAATAGTTTGTGCGCCTAAATCAGCAAATACATCATTACCCATATACCGATGAGGCTGTGAACTGGTATTGATTGCATACTTGATAGGCAAGGGTGTAATTTTGCGAATGTGCGCCACCATTTCTTGCGCCATTTCCGGGGTGTATCCCGTATCAATCACGGCCACGGCTTGCGTACCGACTACAAAAAGCAGATTCATGCGATAACCTTGATTTTCTTTGTTCGGTGGCGCCAGTGGACCAATCCAGGCATAGACATGCTCGGATAATTTTTGTGGCGCTGGTAAAGTGTTTTGAGCCAT
>Ga0224506_10003326_pt1 | contig 10658 bp, 8 predicted proteins | sample SF_Jan12_sed_USG_2_FD_169108 | JGI IMG/M metagenome (GOLD analysis project Ga0224506, IMG submission 169108) | Sediment microbial communities from San Francisco Bay, California, United States - SF_Jan12_sed_USGS_8_1 | ecosystem: Environmental > Aquatic > Marine > Sediment | place: USA...
CCTGTTGTACCAGTACCACTCTCACTCATTAGAAATTCCATATATTCGTACCTCTCAATTAAAACACCAGTATCTCTGTCATAAACCAATGTAATCATTCCATTTCCATCAACCTGAAAATTGACATTTCCATCGATTCGTCCATCATAATAATTATCTGAGTGTGTCAAACCATAATCAGCAGATACAACATCTACGTTTAATACATATGTAAAGCCGTTTATAATATAGTTTCTAGTTTCAGTAATTGTACTGGTTGTTCCTACTCTTGGAAGTCCGGGGAATGATCCATCACCATCATCATTATTATTTCCATCAGGGTTTGGCATTTCAAGTAATAGATTGTCAGGCATCATATCTGTGATTTCTCTAGTATTTGTAGTAGGTGTAGTAAACATATCTACATCATACATCATGAATGTAAATCCATCTGCTCCACTATCTGACCAATAAACTTCATTTGTTACCGGATTTTTATCGTAACGATCCCATTCAAATTCAACGTTATAATTCCTTTTGTCAAAGACTGCAACGGAGATATCAGTTGGTGTATTACGAAATACTGAAAGTATGGCATCACCTGATGATGTTGCATTGACAAAATCATAGTTATAATTTTCCCAGTTTTGATTGTCACTTGCATGTCTTAAGTTACCAAATTCTAAATATCCATCCACATCGTAGGTTAATAAATCTCCTTCTAGTAATCTATTATCACCATTTGACACGGGACGTACATTTCCATAATGGGAAGATGCCTCTGATAAAACATGGCTTTCTGTTCTAGATCTACTAGTTTCTGTATTGACTGAAGTTTTAAATGGATGGTTACTCCATGTTTCATAATAACTATCATTATATGCGTTTGTAGTAAAATGTAGCGATTGAGAATTTACTATCTCTACTAATACACCATTTGCTTGATCATATAGGAATGAATTAGATTCTGTATAATCCATGGCCCAACTGCCATTAAATGGTACATTATTTCCATTGAAATCCATCCAAAATGAAATGTCCTCCATTGTTTGGAATAATGACCAGACTATAGTCACATTGATGATATTTAAATTTACATTAGCATTATTTATCATATAACTTCTTGGTTGAGTTGTAACATAAGAACCAGTTACAGGTGCAACGAAATATTGATCTACAGGAACCCAATAATTGTTCCAATTACCTAGATCTCTGTCTTCATTTGAACCTGGAGGAATGATGCTATATGTTGTATTTGAATGACTAAATAAAGTTTGTCTACTATGATATGAATTTCCTACATTTGGTGTAATTTGTGATTCATTAAACCAACCATTTGAACCTGGTTCTGTATTTGGATTACCAGCATCATAAAATGAATTAGACCATGAATCTTGAGTTCCTGATAAGGTTAACAAAAACATGTCCATTAGTATTGCTACATCAGGAAAATCCTGAATTCCTCTTACAACTCTAAAATCGATATTTCCATTCGCATTTAAATCATTACTGTGTTGCTGTCCTTCATATCGAAGTAAGTTACCACCAGTAACATTTTTTATATTGAATGTATAATCTTCAGACCAATTTTCAACAAATTGACTGGAATATCTAAATGTATCACCAGTCTCTAGTGTTGTTGTAGCATTGGCTGTAACATTGAGTGTAAAAGGATTTATTAAAAGAGCAAGAGTTAATATAATTAACAAGCTCATCCTCAAATTTGAATTTAGTTTGTTCTTCATTAATAAATACCTTTTGTATTACTTTAAATACTGACATTCTAGCATATTAACATACCTATGTCAAAATGATTATCTCACTTAATATATAAATTTATTGATATTTGTGAAATTATTATTTGACAGGAGTTATTCTTCATCTATTTTTCACTTCATATTTTATTCAATTATCAATTTGTGGTTCTATATAGATTACTTATAATTTTTCATTATATTAGTTTTCTTTAAAATAATTACAATTGATACCATGGCTAAAGTTGATGTAAATCCATTGAAAAATGCTTTGTCCAAAGTACCCCAATAACTCGGTACATCATCATAAATAACTTCAATAATCCCATTTCTCATATGAATGGATACACCATATGAGAAATAAAAGTAATAATCATCTTCCACAATTTCTATTCTGTAATTACCATCCGGTAATTGAGATAATGTTTGATTTGGAAAAACAATACCACCAAAACTAGTCTGATTATGCAATCCCGGTTGGTATATTTCAGTACTCATTGCTGTACCACACACATATGGATATTGAATATCATCTGCAAAATTCCCGTAATCATTCATACTGGTATCAGAGTTAAAAGACACTCTCAGTTTAATTTTACAGGTGTCTGGGTATGTAATTTCATATTCATCTGGACCACTAACAAAGATTTCTAGTATGGCGTTTATTTCAAAAATTGTATCATTTCCAGTATTGTCATACATAATTTCATCATATTCCCAGTCAATTTCATAAATCCGAATTTCATTTTCTACTGTAATAAATGATGAATGACCCATTAGTATTGTAATTTGCAACAATATAATGAAGCTATATATGCTTATTAACTTCATGATTTATAAGTGCTTTAGGGATATTTAAGTATTTATAATTTTGAAATATTAAATTATACAATAATGTAAAATACACTAAAATATCAATGATGTTAATTATCTTGTGAATTAAACAAAATTTGAAAAAATTTTTATTATTTTGGATTATCATAACCCGAATGTCAAGATTAATTAAGTTATTAAGGTGTCTTTATTCTTGATTCAAAATTATCTCCTTGTCTTCTTTTATAATAATATACAAGAGCAGCAATTATTGCGATACCAATCGCACTTCCAATCACAATACCTGTTGGAAATTCACTATCATCCAAAAGTAATGAGCTAGATGGTGTATCTGTATTACCTGGTGTTGGTGGTTGATCTGTACTAGCTTGTAATTGAGTAAGAATTAGATTTGGTAATTGATTGATTTCAATTTGATCGATTTGGATCGAAAAAGTACCATTTCCAGGATCATTCATGTCGAAATTAATTAAAAATCCAATTCTATCTGATTGTGTTAAGGCAAATTCATATTCAAATATATAATGATTAATTCCATCAATATTTGTTGCAGTTATTGAGTTAATACCAAATGAAAACCAATCTGCAGAGGCAATAGACATCATGTTAATAGAATATGAAATATTTGTGGATTCAAATCTAATTCGATAAGCACTATATACCGCATTAAAAGAATAATAACCTGTGATGAGTGATTTACTCTCATTTAACCACATATTTCCGTTAGCAAGAGGAGCATCATAGTAATAATTTACATCTGATAGTAAATTATCTAAATAATTAAATCGACTAATTCTCAATCGAGAAATGGTATTGGGATTGTTTTCTTCAATAGTATTCGCATTTGGTGTTGGATATGTTGAACCACCACCTCCCCAAGGATTACTAACTGAAGTATTCCATAGGGCATTATGAATTAATTCCATTCTTAAATATAATCCCTGTATATTATAATCCGTAGCTCCAATAGTAAAACTCGTTTCATTATTGAATCTCCACTCAGGATCGGTAATATCACCAACATGCCAAAAATCAGTACTTGTAGTTGCTTGATTTTGAATATTTGTACCTATTGTGTTGTAAACATCCATTTCAAAAATAACAGTCATATTTAGTTGATCAAGATATGCAAAGGTAAAATTTTCTCTAGCTAAATTTGCACTGGGTAGATAATAATACTGTGGAACATCTAATAAGGCATTCATGGTAACATCTTGGTTAAATGATAGAGTTTGTACGTTGGCTAAAGTGAGTTCAATGGTATTACCATTTCTCATTCTTATTACATATTCTCCTGCAGGTATTATTGCCAAAGCATTAGAAGCAAAATTTAGAATATCATTTACATTTTCTCTAACATCAATTTGACCAAGTACATGATCATCATAAGGATAAAATCTAACCAAAGCATTGTTAGTTCCATTTAGACCAGCAGTCATTTGAGAGGTTGCACTTAGTCTGTAATAATGATAAATGCCATCATATAGAGGATCCGGTACAGTAATGGGTTGATTAGTAATAACTTGTGGGATATCAAATGAATTTAACCAAAATCCATAATTCAAATCATATCCTGCATTTAATCCCAGATCTTCTTTTAAAGTCCTAACTGATGGATTTGTATCATCTGGTGGATTTGCGATGATTACCACATATAACTCCTCATTTGGGTATAATACAAAAGTCTCCTTGGGATTAACTGTAGCATCAGTTCCGTATATTTTTTTCGTAACATCTGGATTTACCTGTGAAAATAGTATTATTTCTAATTCACCAAGATAATTCAAACCTGGAATTGGGGTATATTGGCTACTACCAATAATTGCACTGTTATCTTCAATGTATTGTCCAAATTCAATAACCTTTGGGAGGGTAGAGTTCTGATTATATTTATAATATTTAACTAATGGTTCTGTACCTGTTAAACGTTCAAATACACCCTCTTGAGGATCCATTGAAGTCAGATTATCATACAATTCTAATCCAGAAACAAACAGATTTTCACTAACTGGAGAGATAAAGATGAAATATTCGCCTGTTTCTTCAGGAATTAAAGGGAAAAATTTTGCAGTATTTTTATTTATTACAACATCTACCTGACTATCTACAGACCCATCCACATTAATAACATGAAAATCAATAGTTGTAGATAATCCAGACATTCCATCTAAATTTAATTCTAATAACATGGGGGTATTTACCGTTGCATTAATCTTAAATCCATATAATCGACCGATTTCCATTAATATTCGATAGTCTCCAGTTCGCTCTTTATCACCACGGAAGTCTAACAGGTCATAATATTGGTATGTGTATTCAAATACCAAATCCTCGTTACTTTGATTGCTTAGCCTATAGACTTCATTTGATTGAGTAATAGTAATTGGTGTTTGAGCTGGAAAATTTCCTCTATTCGTTTGAGATAGATAGTTATAACTTGTCGCACTCACATCTGTTTCGGTTGTTATATAGGTACTATCAACAAGATTGTGTACTTCTTTGGTCTGAAGGTAGAGATTATTGTTAATACCACCATTAAAAGTTCCTGTTTGATTAACTAATTCAGGAATTAATACATTTAATTCTTGAGCAGTTGTAGAAGTAGAACTAATAAATTGAAACATTAATAAGATTACGAGTATTTTATTAATTATTCGTTTATTGTATTTACTCATAGGCTAATAATGTCAAGGTTAATTATAAAAATTCTGAACTTAGAGAGATGTAATTGAATAGAAAAATACCGATTCTACCAAATATTTCAATGTACTTTATTATGAATTAGAAGTATTAATACTACAAAAAATGCTGTAAAATTGAATATATTGAATTTTATACGTTATAACTTCCTAATAATCATAAATTTAAATACAATTGATACATAAACCTATATAATGGAATTTTCTCTTGTACAATATAAAATTCTGCCCAAAAAAAGGGAAATGTGGTTAAATTGGTGTGATGAATTGAAAGAAGCAAAAGCAGAGATAATAGATGGCCTAAAGGAACGTGGTGTCTTGATAGAAGCATGTTTTAGTGATGTTTCTGGAGAAAATATATTTATTTTCATTGCATCCGATGATTTAGAGAAAACGACATCAATTAGTAATTCAAGCAATCAAAAAATCATTCAGAAACGAAGGTCTATACACAAATATACTTTGGAATTTGTGGGTGTATTAAGTCAAATGTATAATTTGTCTGTTGATTGAGTAAATACGCACTAGAATTCAATTGGCAAATGTAAAATATTTTAACAACACAATAATAACTATTTCAGTACTCTTGGCTATTCAATCTAATTTTGTTCTAGTTTTGAACAAATAAGTTCATAATAATATTGGACTGTTCAAAATTTGTATAAGGGTGTTCAAAACATTTGATATTAAGTAATATATCCCTATAGTAATTTAGGAGTGTTCAAACATTCCATCACAAACTTAAGGTGATAATATGGAAAATCGATTAGCTAAATTAATAGCTTCTGAAAAAAGATTGATCCTGTTTAAAAGTTTAGGACTTGCTGTATTACTAGTAGGACTTGGCTTTAGTGTTTCTTTGGGTATTGATTACCTATTTAACACAGATACGGGAACAATAGACACAAATAATCCTGGACAAAATAATCCTGATCCAGTGCCTGAACAAGGATATGTAGTTCAATTGAATAATATTCTTTCCAGTGAATTTGATAGTGATAACATCGCAAGATTTGAATTATTTTGCAACGCAACAGAAACAGTTTATCCAAATCTTCTTGCTAGTTCAATAGTAAATCTTGATAATTCAAATGATTGGAATGTCAGTAATTATATAATGGATTCAGTTGATTATAGCCTGATTTTTAATTCATTTTTATTTTCTCAGGAAGAAGTCGGTCAAATTCACAATCAATTTCTTGCATCATTATCTGAAACAGAAGAAGCTGAAGAACCAGAATGGCCTACTGATGTACAAGGATCAATTCCTTACTTCTTGTCATACGCTGTTTTATTTACAAATGGTTCTGGTTATTCCTTTGTATGGATACAAATAGAAAATATAGACATTGTAATGATAAATGATGTATTTGATTATGTAGTATATCAAGAAAATGCGAAATATATATCTCCATTGTCTGCATTCGATGAATTTATCAGTTTATTACAACAACTGTATTCATTGAAAATTGATAGTTAAAATATAAAGGAGGGAGAATTTTAAATTTCAGATATAAATGAATTTCCAGAACTGTCTGATCTCTCAGGTGTTAGATTAAAGATTTTTTGCTTTCTCCTACAATTATCAGAACCGGTTGGTATTCGAGAGATTCAACGTACATTACGATTAAAATCACCCTCTCATGTAAGCTACCATCTGGAGAAAATGCATAATGCAGGAATTGTCAGTAAAAATCCACAAAATTCATACTTTATTGTAGAAAAATATAAGGTAAAATCAATTAAAATTAATGTGCTAACTGAATATTTTCTGTTGCTTGGTAGATTTTGGCCAAAAACTATTTATTTTGTTACATATCTATTTCTAAGTCTAATCATTGCATTTATCTTAGTATCTTTAGATAAAATTGATTTACTAAAGATCTATTTAATAGTTTCAATAACAATAAATTTAGTGGTTTCTTTTATTGAGGTAAGAAATCAACTTAAAGCTCTACCTTGGGACGAATGAGATCCTTACTAATTTTTCCAATCAATAAATATTAAAAAAATTCCAGTTTGAAATACATTATGTTTTTTTAAATCGATCCAAAATTGAATATAATAATTGTATATCCACCACACATATCAAATAAAGATAAAATAATCCTATTCCATTCTTAGTTTTTATAAAATTTTTTCAAAGTTGGGTTTATTATTTTTTTAAAAAATTGTATAAAAGTTGAAAAAATTACATTAAATAAATGATTAAGTAAAATGATGCTAGCTATATTCTTGAAAACTACGTCAAAACAAACCATTCTACGGATTTTATGTACGACTCGAAACATTTTTAAAATATCAAATACCGATAAAATATGCTGTCTCAAATCCTCCGTAGGATTATGACAACCAGCACATTTCATCACCATGCTAATTATTTATTTGGGAGGAATATGTAATTACCATGGGTGCAAAAACAAAGTAGAAATGCAATACAAATTATCCATCAATGATAATGAGCCTAACCTCTCCCGTATTTCTGCGTATTCTCGGATGAGACAGCATTTTTCTGATTAACTCAATGTTGTATATTATTTTAGTAAAATAGAATTAATTAGTATTTCTAAGAATAAAGCAAATTAAGACTGATATCATATATCACAATAATTTTAATTTAAATTTCTTTTTCAATAATATAACTGTGGTCATTAAAGTAAAAGGAACAATTAGATAATTTAAGAATGAATTATTTTCATCTTCAATAAATAATATGTATCGTCTAGTAATTATCTCCATTCCCATAATATCAAATTGAGTAATGTCAAAAACATATGTTCCATTTTCATTTAAAGTAATTATTGGAGGTTGGTTAATAATTGAGTAGTAATTACATGATTCATCTATTATTTTAATACAAATGAATGAAGTTTCAATATCTGTTGAATATTGATATGTAGATCCTAGGAAGGATGAAGAGTAATTTTCTCTAATAATTTCATACTGTGCAATTGGTGTGGTATATCCAATAACAAATGGAAATGAAATAGAATAATTGGTAGTACTTGAAACTATTAATTGCTGTAAAATATATGATCCATCTAGTAAATTAGGGAGTACATAATTAATCTCGTTTAAATTTTGATTGAAATTCTCTCCAACGAATTGTTCATGAATAAGTGTACCTGAATTATAAATTTTAAGATAAACAGAAGATTCTATAGTCTCTTCTTGATACCAGCTTATCCGAATTTCTTCATTTCCGTTCATTGAACTAGAAATGTTATGATTTTTTACTGCAAATACAGTATTATCCCATTGGAAAGATCTTACATTAGGCATGTATAATACATTACCTTGATAGCGAAATACAATTCTATACCATAATCTACTATCACTCCCTTTCTCAATATAGGCTTCCACTAGATTTTCAGATTCTGTTGAGGGAGACATAGAGTTTGTTTCCCAAGTGTATCCTTCATTATATGATACTTGTAGAAAAATATCATATTCAATTGGAGGTTTATAAAATTCTACTTTTGCGAAAGAAGAATTTATTTTATTGGCTACTGGTTGATGTATTTTTGTTATAGCACTTGAACTACCAATATCTACTAAATACCACTCTCTATTGACATTTCCAGCCGCGTCTAATGCATCTACTCTAAAATATCTAGAACCCTGAGACCTTGTTCCTAGATTTATTAGCATTTCATCAACTACAAAATTTTCGTTTATTTTTTCTCTATTTATACTATAGTCAATTAATAACGATGAATAGTCCCAAACAATATATTCGTCTGGATGAAGATCAGAGATTGAAATTCCTACATTCTCTGTTCCTTCTAATAGATTTGACGAATTGCCATATACATTGAAATTAATTGTTGGAGGTATATTATCAATGGAAAACATTACACTTCTGTAATGTGTTTCTTCTAATCCATGAAATGCTATGGTTAAATTATAGTCCCCATCTATTAATTGTAAGTTATGTCCTCTTTCTATATTTCCTAGGTTAACGGAATTCAAATAAGTGGTAGTTTGCCAGCCTTTTGTATAATCGATTTGAATGTCTCCAGAAAGTACAGCTCCATTCATTGGATATCTTATCCATGGATCTGCATATACTCCCATTTGATGTCTTACGGTTGTTATGAATGTTCGGACTCCATCTAAATCATCTGCCATTACTGTTGAGCCAAAAACACCAAAATGTATTAAGCTACCACCAATTGGACCTTCAGGAAAAATTTCATATATTTTAACTCCATAACCATCTTGAGTAGAAGAAATTGCCCAATCTGCAATAACATGTGTATTACGCGTTATCATCGTATTTTCTTCATGAAATGAATAGCCAAGACCAAATTGTGAAATACCCATTTCATTCATGTGGTTTGCAACTGGGTGAGGATTATTATTCTCAATACGAAATGTGGCACCAGATACGGTATCCCGAGTTCTAGAATAAAAACGACTACCAAACCAGTAGAAGTGTTCTCTTCTTTCAAGAGCTTCCCAAAATCTATAGTAACCACGTGCACTTGTGGCATTTTCTCCATCAAAAGTAACTGAATGGCCACTTACAAGGGTTGCATAATTGGTGTTTTCATTAAACTCAATCTCAGCAAAGAATCCATTTCCATTCATCGCGATTACATTTCCTCCAACTTTAATGAAATTCATTGCATTTCTATATTCATCTAAGGTGATGTATTCATTATGAAAGAACACAATGACATCATAAGCAGGTAAACCATTATCCAAGAAAATATCTCCTTGGTGTACTGCTTGATCATTAATTACAATCAACTTTTCAGATGGATAACCTAGAGATATTAAATTTGAAATAAAGGTACTCGCCCTATTAGAAGTGGACCACCCCGAACTTGGTGCTATTTGTCGAAGATATATTGAAGAATTAATTTGCATACAACTAGCTAAATTTTGAAAACAACTATAGTATCCACTATATGCTGCCTTTGTAAATGTTGGCTGTACAAATGCAATTTTTGGATAATATAGATCTACATTAAATGGATTTATCTCACCGGTAATTGGATATGTTGTTTCAACAGTGGATGAACTGCTGGATGAAGTATAGGGTGATGATGTAGTATTTGTTTGATTTGTATTAGTTGGATCATCAATCGTTTTATTTAATGAAATAATTAATATTATTAGAATAATCCCTAAGGATAATAGTATAGTTGTTCTCTTTCCCATCTTCCTCATTTTAATTTACGAATCATTAAATTATTTAAACATATCTCATAAGGAACTCTTATATTGAATATTGAATAAAAGAGTCGACTAACTATGATAGTAATTTTAATTTAGAATACCAGTAGTCGCGAATACTTAGATGATTGCTTAAATAATTAAATAACGCGCAAATCTGACAAAAAATCCAAAGATTCAAAAAGTAGTATTTTAGCTGAAAATTGAC
>Ga0224506_10003328_pt1 | contig 10655 bp, 12 predicted proteins | sample SF_Jan12_sed_USG_2_FD_169108 | JGI IMG/M metagenome (GOLD analysis project Ga0224506, IMG submission 169108) | Sediment microbial communities from San Francisco Bay, California, United States - SF_Jan12_sed_USGS_8_1 | ecosystem: Environmental > Aquatic > Marine > Sediment | place: USA...
CCAACGGTGCGGTATTTATGGCATTGTTGCAGCCGGGCGATACCATTATGGGGATGAGCCTTGCCGCAGGCGGGCACTTAACCCACGGCGCACCGCCGGCGCAATCTGGTAAATGGTTTAATGCGGTTCAATACGGCGTTCGCCAAGCAGATTGCACAATCGATTTCGACGAAGTTGAAAAGCTTGCTCGCGAACACAAACCAAAATTAATCATTGCTGGTGGCTCGGCTTATCCGCGCCATATTGATTTTGCCCGTTTTCGCGCCATTGCCGATGAAGTCGGTGCGTACCTTATGGTTGATATGGCGCATTTTGCCGGTCTGGTGGCGGCCGGGCTTCATCCCAGCCCGGTTCCCATAGCCGATATTACAACCACTACGACCCATAAAACACTGCGTGGTCCGCGCGGCGGAATGGTGCTAACCAATAACGAAGAAATTGCTAAAAAAATAAACTCAGCAGTTTTCCCTGGCCTGCAGGGTGGGCCATTGATGCACGTTATTGCCGCCAAAGCAGTTGCCTTTGGCGAAGCTCTGACACCGGAATTTAAAGATTATGCCGCTCGCGTAATCAAAAATGCGCAAACACTGGGGCTGAAATGATAAACGGCGGATACGCCATTACAACCGGTGGTACCGATACCCACCTAATGCTGGTTGACCTTCGTCCCAAGGGGGTAAAAGGCAACGCGGCGGAAAAATCGCTAGAGCGCGCAGGCATAACCTGCAACAAAAACGGTATTCCGTTTGATACCGAAAAACCGATGGTTACATCTGGCGTGCGTTTGGGCACACCGGCGGCCACCACGCGCGGCTTCGGTGAAGAAGAATTTAAAACCGTTGGCAAGCTTGTCTGTGAAGTGTTGGACGGGCTGGCAATCAACCCCGATGACAATAGTGCCGCCGAAAAATCGGTTGGTGCCAAAGTTGCCGAATTGCTTTCACGGTTTCCAATCTATAACTAATTTATAAAAGGAATATATAAGGTCATGCGTTGCCCATTTTGCGGAAATCACGATACCCAGGTAAAAGATTCACGTCCGACCGAGGACAATTCTGCCATTAGACGTAGGCGTTATTGCCCGGCATGTGAATCGCGCTTTACTACGTTTGAGCGCGTGCAGTTGCGTGAACTGATTGTAATAAAGGGCAATGGCGACAAAGTTCCGTTTGACCGGGAAAAAGTAAAACTTTCAATGGAAATCGCATTGCGCAAGCGCCCGGTTGATCAAGACCGCATAGACCGGATTGTTAATTCGATTCAGCGCCAGCTTGAAACATCGGGTGAAAACGAAATCCCGACCAAGGTAATTGGTGAGATGATAATGAATACATTGCGTGAATTGGATCAAATTGCATATGTGCGCTTTGCGTCAGTTTACAAAGACTTCCACGAGGTCAGGGAATTTAACGAGTTTATCGGTAACCTTAGTGACGACGACTGAACATTCCGGCACGCAAAAATCTGAAGCAACAGATATTCGCTTTATGCGCGGTGCGCTGGCATTAGCCAAGCGTGGGTTGGGTAACGTTTGGCCCAATCCGGCGGTGGGGTGCGTAATTGTAAATAATGGCCATGTGGTCGGGCGGGGTTGGACCCAGCCCGGTGGCCGTCCCCACGCAGAAAGCGAAGCCCTAAAACGTGCGGGCTCTGCCGCCCGTGGGGCAACCGCTTACGTCACGCTGGAGCCATGCGCGCATTTTGGCAAAACCCCACCGTGCGCCGATGCATTGCTTAGCGCAGGCATAAAGCGCGCGGTGATTGCAGCCATTGATCCCGATCCCAGAACGGCCGGACAGGGAATACAAAAATTAAAAGAAGGCGGAATCGATGTATCCGAGGGGGTGCTGGAAAATGATGCCAAAAAAATTAATGCAGGGTTTTTTAACCTGATTAAAAACAACAAACCTATTTTTGCGCTAAAGGTTGCGGCATCAAGCGACGGGTGCATTGCCGCAGGACCGGGCAAAAAAACCGATATAACCGGCAGCATAGCAAAAAACATGGGCCATATGTTGCGCGCAAGCCATGACATGGTTCTGTTTGGTATTGGCACATTGCTTGTTGATGACCCGCAATATACTTGCCGTTTGCCGGGCATGGAAAACCAGACACCAATTCGTGCATTACTTGACAGCAATCTTCGCATTCCGCTTGATGCGCGGATTTTACAAACGCTGGATAAAAATGAACTTTGGATTTTCTGTTCGCCTAATGCGGACATGAAAAAACAATCAGAACTCGAAGATTTGGGCGTAAAAGTAATAACCGTTGAAAAATTAGACGCAAACGCCAGACCGGATCTTGGCTGGATTGCATCTTATCTTGGTAAAAACGGCATTTCCCGCGTGCTGGTTGAAGCCGGTAGCAATCTTAATCAGGCGTTCATGGATGCCAAAATGGTTGATTGTATCCACTGGTTTGCAAGCCCAATTAAGATTGGCCAAGAACAAGAAGATGGGGCAATTTTGGCATTTAGCGAAAGCGCGTTAGCAAAAGATGTGCTAAATGGTAATATTCAGGGCTTTCAAATGACAGATAGGCGTACTTGCGGCGAAGATGCCTATATGGTTTTTGAAAAAAACAAAAAAGGTTGAGGTTAAAAACGGTGTTCACGGGAATAATAACCGATATCGGCAAGGTAAAAACCGTTAGCAAGGATGCTGACGGCAAAACCATTACCATTGAAACCGGATTAGATCTTTCTAAAACCGCAATCGGCGCGTCAATTTCATGTAGTGGCGCATGCATGACGGTGATTGAAAAAAACGCATCATCGTTTACGGTTAATGTTTCGGGTGAAAGTTTAAGCAAAACCACCATTGGTGAATGGCTCGCAGGGCGCGAAATCAATTTAGAACCAGCCTTAAAGGTTGGCGATGAACTGGGCGGGCACCTGGTTTCGGGTCACGTTGATGGTTTGGGCTCTGTGGCGATGATTGAGCCAGTTGGCGAGAGCTTAAAGATTGATATCAAGGTTGAGCCCGATTTGGGCCGGTTTATCGCGCCTAAGGGCTCGGTCAGCATTGATGGGGTGTCGCTGACGGTAAATACGGTTAAAACCGATAAAAACAGCCATATTTTTAGCCTGAACATAATTCCCCACACGGCGATTGAGACCACCCTTGGAAAACTTTGCGTTGGCGATAAGGTCAATGTGGAAATTGATACGCTGGCGCGTTATGTTGCCCGCCTGCTTGATAGCCAAACCTGACAACAGGCCCGATAGCTGGCCTGATAAATAAAAAAATAAGGACCGAACAATTGCCTAACCGTGACAAGCTTTCACCCATTGAAGACATAATCGAAGACGCCAGAAATGGGCGCATGTTTGTGCTGGTTGATGATGAAGACCGCGAAAACGAGGGCGACCTTGTAATACCCGCACAAATGGCCACGCCTGAAGCGGTTAATTTTATGGCTAAATACGGGCGCGGTCTTATTTGTTTGACCCTTACCAGCCAAAGGGTGCGCGAACTTGATATTCCACCCATGGCAAAAAATAACGACAGCCGTCATTCAACCGCGTTTACGGTTTCAATTGAGGCGCGCGAAGGTATTTCAACTGGCATTTCTGCATCTGATCGGGCACGGACAATTGCGGTTGCAACCGACCCAACTAAAGGCAAAGTAGATATAGTTTCGCCCGGCCACGTGTTTCCGCTGGAAGCGCGCGATGGTGGTGTTTTGGTTCGTGCCGGACATACCGAAGCGGCAGTAGATATTGCGCGTTTGGCGGGGCTTAATCCATCTGGCGTGATTTGTGAAATAATGAACGAAGATGGCACCATGGCCAGAATGCCTGACCTTATTCCGTTTGCTGAAAAGCATGGCCTTAAAATAGCAACCATTGCCGATCTTATTGCCTTTCGCCTTAAGTATGATCATTTGGTCGAACGTCAGTCAGAAAGCGATTTTTCTTCGGTTTATGGTGATGGTTTTAAAAAAATTACCTACAAAAGCTACCCCGATGAATTAATACACACCGCTTTAGTTAAAGGCGACGTAACATCCGCCAGCCCGGTTTTGGTTCGCATGCATGCGCTGGATATAGCCAGCGATGTGTTAGGCGATGCAAAATCTGGCAAAGCCGGAACGTTAGCGGCGTCAATTAAAGCCATATCGGATGAGGGCAGGGGCGTGGTTGTGGTACTGCAACCGGGTGGTTATAAAATGACTGCGTCGGTTGATGGCGGCGATAGCAAAACCAGCGAACAGTTGCGCAGTTATGGTGTTGGCGCGCAGATACTGATGGATTTAGGTATTCACGAAATGGAGCTTCTTTCCAACACCGAACGAACCATTGTCGGCCTAGAAGGTTATGGATTAAAAGTTGCGGGGCGCAGGGCAATTCCTGAAAACACCTGAAAAAAATTTAAGGAGAAAAAATAATGACAAAGGTGCTTGTGGTTCAGGCCCGCTTTTATGAACAAATTGCCGATGAATTGGTTTCGGGCGCAAGCAAGGCGTTGAAATCAGCCCGCGTTGATTTTGATATAATGGAAGTCCCCGGTGCGTTTGAAATCCCCGGCGCAATTTCCATTGCCGCTGAATCCGGTATTTATGATGGGTTTGTCGCCCTTGGCTGTGTCATTCGCGGCGAAACAACCCATTATGATTATGTCGCAGGTGAAAGTGCGCGCGCGTTGATGGATTTATCATTAGAGGGCGTTGCTTTGGGCAATGGTATTTTGACCGTTGAAAATAGCGAACAAGCAATGACCCGCGCCCAAGTTGACAAAAAAAACAAAGGTGCCGATGCCGCCAATGCGTGCCTGCGCATGATTGAAGTTCGCAACCAATTATTGGCTGACCTTGACGAATGACAACTGAACAAACCAACAAAAAGGTCGGGTTTGATCCGCGCAAGCGATCAGCCGCCAGGCTTGCAGCCGTGCAGGCATTGTATGAAATTGAAATATCGGGCGCCGAAGTTGACCCGGTGGTGCAGGATTTTTTGGCCAAACGCTGGGCCCAACCGGCCATCAATGAAGACGGCAACGAAGTTGAATTAACCGAATTCGACAGCGCCTTTTTCAGTGAAATTGTTAAAGGGGTGCGAACCAATTATTCATCCTTGGATGAAATGATTGAAGGCACGTTACAAAACGAATGGACATTAGCGCGAATTGAAACACTGTTAAAATGTATGTTGCGTGCCGGCATATATGAACTGGCGCATCATGCAGATACACCAAAAGGCGTGATCATCAATGAATACATGGATGTAGCAAACGCATTTTTTACCGAAGGCGAGCCGAAGATGCTCAACGGTATTTTGGATAAACTGGGCAAAGTTCTTCGCGAACCGGATTAGACCCATGGACACAAAAAAACCTTTTGCAAGTAAAATTGGCGAATTTGATTTAATCGCCAAATACTTTGCGCCGTTAGCGGCTAAATGCGATGGCGCCCTTTCACTGCTTGATGATGGTGCTGTTTTAGATATCCCAACTGACGAAAGTGTGGTCGTAACCGCCGATTGCCTGCTTGAGGGGGTGCATTTTCTTTCTGATACATCACCCAAATACATCGCGACCCGCGCGCTTGGCGCCAATTTATCTGACCTTGCGGCAATGGGGGCAATCCCTAGATGGATATTTCTCAGCCTGCAGTTGCCCACAAACCAAAATGAACAATGGGTATCGCAGTTTGCCACAGCGCTTGGGCAAATGATGGAAGAATACGGGGTATCGCTTGCGGGCGGTGATACGGTTTCAACCACAGGTGGCGCAGGCATCACCATAACCGCCATTGGCAGTATAAAAAAAGGTTCGGCCCTAAAACGTTCAGGGGCAAAACCGGGCGATGAAATATGGGTCAGCGGAACCCTTGGCGATGCTGATTTGGGTCTTGGACTTTTAAAAAAGATTCACAGCGCCAACAGCAAAGATAACGAAAGTGTAAATTATTTAATCAATCGCCATTATTGCCCTGAACCCAGGATCAAACTTGGCAAAATGCTTAGCCAAAATGCCATTGCAAGCGCGTGCATTGATATATCGGATGGGTTACTTGCCGACCTTGGGCATATTTGTACGGCATCAAATGTTTGTGCGACTATTAACCTTGGCGACATACCGCTTTCGAACGCGGCAAAAAAACTGTTTGCCGGAAATATGGACACAGCACAAAAGTCGGCCCTTAGTGGGGGCGATGATTATGAGCTTTTATTTTGTTCAAGCCCAAAAAATTCAGAAAAAATTGCCAATCTGGAAACTAAGCTACCCCTTTGTAAAATAGGTATAATTGGTGAAAAATCATCAAGTGACGCGCAAGGCGTTAAATTAATAGGTCTGGATGGCAATGAAATGACCATCCAGAACCGTGGTTGGGAACACCTGAAATAACAAATATTGCGTGGTGTTCTATAAACAAAAGTTTGGTTATAATGGCGTAACCAAATAAATAACGCCTTTCGTTTCTAATGTTACGAAGGGGCAATTTTTTTATAAATGGAATTATTATGCGCAAGCTCGCACTTGTATTTGTTGTAATGTTAATGATAGGCGGCGGTGTTTTTAGTGCGCTAAAAACATTTGAGGTGGGGCCGTTTGCAAAAACCGAAGAACAGTTGGCCCTCGAAGCTGCACAACAATCATCTACCGATAAAAAAATAACCGCATTTGGGGCAAAGCCATATTACCTTGAGATGGATCCTTTGTTGATTCCGGTTTTTCAGGACAATGAAATAGCCGGAACAATTCAGATTATTTATAAGATGGAGGTTTTTGGTAACGAAAATTACAAAGCGGTTGAAAAGCTTAAAACCAAGCTAGGCGATGCGTTAATTAAAGATTTTACTTATTACATTCCCAGAACATTAAGAAAAAACCAAACCCTTGATGTTCCCCTTATTAAGTATCGCTTAAAGATGGTTGCTGACAAGGTTTTGGGCAAAGATGTGGTGTCTGACGCCATAGTCCAAGGGATGACCCAGATGGCCCCCGGCGGCGGATAGCATTTTTTAAGTTAAATTAAGTCTGCAAAACACCTGACAGCTTAACTATTTTACACCTGAATTGTTGCAAAATAGTCTGCGTTCTGTCAATTTATCCGCAATTCAAAAGGGGCGCTCGATTCTTTTGTGGGGCTAGCCCTTAAGTGCTTATCCTATTGAAATGGGGAATTTACAATGTCATCCACTTATTATCTGGTTTTGGCCTGCGGTGTGCTAGCGGTTGCTTACGGTGCATACTCAATCAAATCAATCTTGGCATTGCCGGCCGGCAATGAACGCATGCAAGAAATTGCCGCTGCGATTCAAGAAGGGGCAGGGGCTTATCTTAAGCGTCAGTACACAACAATCGGTATAGTGGGCGTGGTGGTGTGCGTGTTGCTCGGCCTTCGCCTTGGCCTACCTGTTGCGGTAGGGTTTGCCATTGGTGCAATTCTATCGGGTGTAACCGGTTTTATCGGAATGCACGTTTCTGTTCGCGCCAACGTTCGCACCGCCGAGGCCGCAAGATCCAAAGGGCTTGGCCCGGCTATGGATGTTGCCTTTAAATCAGGCGCCATCACCGGATTATTAGTTGTTGGCCTTGGTCTGCTTGGTGTTGCCGGGTACTACATGTACATGCGTACAGTTTACGACCCAACAACCGCAAGCGGCGTTCGTCATATTCTTGAAGCATTGGTCGCGCTTAGCTTTGGCGCTTCGCTTATTTCAATTTTTGCCCGTCTGGGCGGTGGCATTTTCACCAAAGGCGCAGACGTTGGTGGTGACTTGGTCGGTAAGGTTGAAGCCGGTATCCCCGAAGATGACCCCCGCAACCCCGCAACCATTGCCGATAACGTTGGCGACAACGTTGGTGATTGCGCTGGCATGGCGGCTGACTTGTTTGAAACCTACGCGGTAACCATTGTTGCAACCATGTTGCTGGGCGGCATTTTCTTTGTCGGCAGCGCACAAGAAGAATTAATGCTGTTCCCGCTTGTTATTGGTGGCGTATGCATTGCCGCATCGGTTATCGGAACTTTCTTTGTTAAGCTTGGTTCCAATAACAGCGTAATGGGCGCGCTTTACAAAGGCTTTATTGCCACCGCGGTTATATCTGCAATTTTAATTGGCGGTGTTATTTCCATGACAATGGGATGGAACGCCACCTACACAACCAGCACCGGAATAACCTTTGGTTCGATGGACCTTTATGTTTCCTCGCTTACCGGTCTTGGCGTTACCGGTTTGCTGGTGTGGATTACCGAATATTATACCGGAACAAACTTCCGTCCGGTCAAAAGCGTGGCCGCCGCATCAACAACCGGACACGGCACCAACGTTATCCAAGGTCTGGCTGTTTCAATGGAAGCAACCGCATTACCGGTTCTGATTATTTGTGCCGCTATTGTGATTACCTACATGAGCGCCGGATTGTTCGGTATCTCCATTGCCGCCACCACTATGCTGGCTTTGGCCGGAACCGTGGTAGCGCTTGATGCTTTTGGTCCCGTTACCGATAACGCCGGTGGCATTGCCGAAATGGCCGATCTGCCGGAAGATGTGCGCAAAGTAACAGACACCTTGGATGCGGTCGGCAATACCACCAAAGCCGTTACCAAAGGCTACGCCATTGGTTCTGCTGGTTTGGCCGCATTGGTTTTGTTTGCCGCATACACCGAAGATTTGGGCCATTATTTCCCCGATGTAGTCGTCAACTTTAGCCTGCAAAACCCGTATGTGGTTGTTGGTTTGTTTATTGGCGGATTGTTGCCGTATTTGTTTGGCGGCATGTCGATGATGGCCGTTGGTCGTGCTGGTGGCGCCGTGGTGGTCGAGGTTCGCCGTCAGTTCAAGGAAATACCCGGCATCATGGAAGGCACATCCAAGCCTGATTACGCGGCTTGTGTTGATCTGCTAACCAAGGCGGCAATCAAGGAAATGATCGTTCCGAGCTTGCTTCCGGTGCTGGCGCCAGTTGTTATTTACTTTGCGGTAAATGCAATTGCCGGCCAGGGTGCCGCCTTTAGCGCATTGGGCGCGATGCTTTTGGGAACAATCGTGACCGGGCTATTTGTTGCCATTTCCATGACCGCAGGTGGTGGTGCATGGGATAACGCTAAAAAGCTTATCGAAGATGGCGCCCACGGCGGCAAAGGCTCAGAAGCCCACAAAGCAGCCGTAACCGGCGACACGGTTGGCGATCCTTACAAGGATACATCAGGCCCGGCGGTGAACCCGCTTATCAAAATTGTCAACATTGTTGCAATTTTGTTGCTGGCTATCATCGCTTAATAAAAAAACCTGCTTTAAGCAAAAAAACAAAAACCCCTAAGGATTTTCCTTGGGGGTTTTTTTGTTGGGTCTGGTCGTTTGCTTGCTTTTGGTTATTTGCCAAACTTTCCTATGTTGGAAATCATTTGCTCAAAAAATGACATTCTGTTGCCGGCGGTTGCTGTTTTGCGTTCAACCGGGGTTACGGCTTGCGCATCCTCTAGCCCGGTTATTTTTTTGTCTACCAGTTTTCCGCTTTCATCAAAACTAAGCGAAAGAACCATTCTTTCTTTTACCTCAGATTCAAGGAATGCAACCGTTTCTTCTTTTTCGAAAATGTAATACCATGTTTCTGCGCCAAAACTTGCGGTGTTGGACGGCGAGCCTAACGTGGCAAGAACGTCATCGCGGCTTGCCGTTCCCGGTTCAACCGATGCAATTTGTTTTTCGCTTAAGCTAATTCCACGGCTTTCGACCCTTGCGGCACAACCGCTAGCCATAACCACCACGGAACCGATGGCCGCAAAAAACGCCAATCGGCGTGCGGTGCGCTGTATTAAAGATGGTGATTTTGTTATAGCTTTCATTGAGGTACATATTTGGCCCCGAAACGGGCTCACGTCAACAGTTACGATTATTAATGGGCAAATACCAATGTTAAAGGCAATGATGAATATGCTTGGGCTTTTCCGTCCATCAGATGCGGCGGTGGCTATTTATGGCGCATCAGTAGCCGAGGCCCGCAGGGGAGAATACTATGGCCGGATGGGGGTTCCAGATACCGTGGATGGCAGATTTGACATGATAACCCTTGTTGTTTCGCTTGTTCTTGGCCGTATTGGAAAAATAGCCAAAACCACCAAAAAGGCCAAAAGTCTTGGCCAGGAAGTATTCGATATAATGTTTACCGATATGGAGCAGAATCTTCGTGTAATGGGGGTATCGGACGAGGGAATGAAATATAGAATTCGCGAAATGGCTGGCGGATTTATGGGTAGAATGCACACCTATGGCACATTAAGCGAAAACAAAGATGGCATTGAGTCAAAACAACTGCTTGAACAATGGGCCCAAGCCGTTTCAAGAAATATTTTTCGCACCGATGGTGATATTGCCCCGACCGCAACGGAGTTAAGCCACCGAGTTTTTGCAATTAATTTGTTTTTGACCAGCCTCGATGATGGCGATATCGCTAATGGAAAAATAAGCTTTCCTGATTTTTGATTTATATTTAATAAAGCAAGCAAGATGAATAAAAATTCAAAAAGCCACCAAGAAAACTTTGAGTTTTCACGCATTGTCACGCTAAAGGATGCGCTGTCTTCCGCCGCCCCGGTCAATATGTCCATAGCCGCCGAACAGGGCGAGCTTGATGCGCTGGCCAAAAGATTTGATCTGTTGGGCATTTCTTCTTTAAGCGCCAACGTTAGGCTAACCCCCATCG
>Ga0224506_10003329_pt1 | contig 10653 bp, 7 predicted proteins | sample SF_Jan12_sed_USG_2_FD_169108 | JGI IMG/M metagenome (GOLD analysis project Ga0224506, IMG submission 169108) | Sediment microbial communities from San Francisco Bay, California, United States - SF_Jan12_sed_USGS_8_1 | ecosystem: Environmental > Aquatic > Marine > Sediment | place: USA...
GAAAAGCATGTTCAATGGCAGCGACACCACGCAAATCAAAAGGTCCACTCTCGAGCGTGTGTATCGCACATGTACTCTTATAAAGATCCTTCACAGCATCGATAGGAATGGAAAACGGTGGACCCTCTCGGTCACCCAGGCGGTATTCGAAGGTAATGAGGAGTGTTTGCGCGTTTGATGGCAAGAGCTTTGTCAACGAATGAACATACTCACGCCGCATGTCCGGTGGCAGAGCAACCAAAGCCGCCCGATCATACACACCTGCAACTTCCTGCACATCTTCAGCCCTGAGAGCAAAAACATCTCCCACCAAAAGCTCCACATTTTTTCCGGAATAGCGTGTAAACGGACCCTGTCGATCTACCGTTGGCTGCACCTCCCATTCCTCAAAAAAATCCTGCACCCCTATTTCACTTAATTCAACGCCCAGCACATGATGGCCTTGCTGAGCTAACCACCGCATATCTTTGGATTTACCACAGAGTGGCACCAGGACTGTGCTCTCTCTCGCCAACTTCAGGCTTGGCCAATACTGCTCCAGAAACCGATTGATGTCATGTTGGTGAAAGCCAATCTCACGCTTTGCCCAACGTGTCAGCCAAAATTCCGCGTCCATCCTGAACCTTTCTCTATCTTATTTGGATAAAATTTTTGTGGAGCTTCTTATGTTCTGAAAGCAAACTTTTCGATGGGCCCTGGCCGTGGGGCGCGACTCATGGCACTGCACGTGCGAGAGCCACGACAGCAACATCGGCGTTCAGGTTTGGATCGTCAACGATCTCTTCGCCCGTAGCGGAGTTGAAATAGATGGCTTCCAGGATGCAGATTCCCCGTTTCGCACAGAGTTCTTGGAAATCTAATATTGATGGGAACCGGCGATTCGGGGTGTCGTGCCAATCATAGGCATAGGGACCTTCCTCTTTGGGCAGTCGCCCTTCCCGCATGAAAATTTCCCGCAAAGGCCCATGCGCAAAATTGGGGAAACTGACAATTCCCCGACGCCCGATTCTGATCACTTCATCAAGGACACCAGCCACATCGACAATCGACTGGAGCGTCTGAGACAAGAGCGCCACCTCAAAGCTCTGGTCGGGAATGGCCGAGACACCGTTATCAAGATCCGCATGAATCACGGGCAGTCCCCGTTCCACGCAATGCACAACCTGCCCCTGATCCCGCTCGACGCCCAGAAGGGGTGCATAGCCTCGATCACGCAAGATTGAGAGGAGCTCTCCATTCCCAGATCCGAGGTCCACGACACTGGCATCCTTGGGCATCAAACGAAGGATCATGTCGTAGTCCAGACGCTGCGCGTAGAAGATGCTGGTGGGTTCATCGATAGAAGATTCTTTGGACACATGCGTTGGCAGAATGTGCACATCTTCTGTCGCTAAGAACGCGCGAATCATCCGTCCACCATCGTCCATGGAACTGGCCAACAGAAAAGAGTCGTGGCCGGCCGAGCTTTCGATCTCACAACTGCTGACGGTTTTGGACTGCCCGATGAGCGCATCAACGAGTTGACGCGATGCCGAGGGTGGATACAACCAATCACTCGAGAAACTCAGGAACAGCCAACGGCAGGTAGAAGGTGCGAGAGTCTTCGCCAGCTTCTCCACATGATCACCAAGATCAAAGAGATCCATGGCCGTCGAAAGCGTGACATAGCTATTCGCATCGAAACGCTCCACGAACCGATCCCCTTGGTGAGCCAAATACGAACCAACCGAGAAGGTGCTTTCGAACGCGGAATCAACGACTCGCGGCTGCAACCGGGTGGGGTCGAACTTGGCACGCATGGATTCATCGGAAAGGTAGGTGATATGCGCCAGCATGCGAGCCAGAGCCAGCCCTCCCTCAGGGGCAGGCCCATCATAATACTGCCCTCCTGCGAAATACGGGTCATGGCGGATGGCGTTCCGACCGACCACATCAAAGGCAATCCCCTGTGAGCTCAACCGCGCCGAGGCCGCAAGCACGATACTCGACGTGACCATTTCAGGATGATCGATTGCCCAAGTCAACACCTGTAATCCACCCAACGATCCTCCGATCACCGAGCGCAATCGAGAAATGCCAAGTTGGGTAACAAGGCGGCGCTGAACTTCCACCATATCCCGCACGGTAATAACCGGGAACTCGGCACCGTAGGGCTGACCGTTCTTTGGATTGACGAAGTTTGGACCCGTCGTTCCTCGACACCCACCAAGAACATTAGAGCAGATGACGAAGTACCGATCCGTATCAATCGGCTTTCCGGGCCCGACGACGATCTCCCACCAACCTGGGGTGTCATCCTCATCATGTCGAGCGACATGAGAATCACCACTTAACGCATGGCAAATAAGAACGGCATTGCTGCCCTCATCGTTCAATTTACCCCAGGTCTCATAGCAAATGGTGATGTGTTCCAGGCAGCCCCCATCTTCGAGCCTCAGTGGATCATGGGATATCCACGTCTGGGCCAATCGCGGACAGTCGCCATAGCGCGTGGGATCGGAACGAGAGGACACACTCACAATTTTTCCTCAGCGCCTGCGCACGGCTTACCGACTGGCTTGGAGGGCTTGGTCCAAATCGGCGATGATATCAGCGACATCTTCGATCCCGACTGAGACACGAATGTATTCAGGCGAGACGCCGGCTTTTGCCTGTTCTTCTGGGGTCAATTGTTGGTGAGTCGTGGAGGCTGGATGGATCACGAGTGTTTTGGCATCACCGATATTGGCAAGGTGGCTGGCCAGCTTGACGTGATTGATAAACTTCTTGCCAGCCGCTTCTCCACCTTTGATGCCAAAACCAAGAATGGCCCCGGACCCTGAGCGCAAATACTGCTTGGCCATCTCATGATGGGAATGGCTCGCAAGACCTGGATAATTGACCCACTCCACACGATCATGGGCTTCGAGAAACGTTGCGACCGCTAAGGCATTGTCGCAATGACGCGGCATGCGCAAATGAAGGGTCTCCAGCCCTTGCAGAGTCAGGAAAGAAGCAAACGGGCTCATGGCCGCGCCGGTATCGCGGAGCCAATGCGTCCGCATGTGCAGGATGTAGGCAATGTTACCCATTGGACGTAAGGCCTCTTCGAACACGATTCCGTGATACGACGGTGAAGGCGAGCAAAATTCTGGCCAGCGCTCAGGATTCTCAGCCCACGGAAATTTCGCACTATCAATGACTGCACCCCCAACATGCACTCCGTGGCCGCCGATGAACTTGGTCGTGGAATAAATCACGATGTCCACACCATGCTCAATGGGCCGCAGGAGAATCGGAGTCATCACTGTGTTGTCACAGAGAGCCGGGAGCCCTTGCGCATGGGCCGCGTCCGTAATCTTCTTGAAGTCAGGCACATCATTTTTCGGGTTACCGATACTTTCGAAAAACACACAGCGCGTATTGGCATCAGCCAGTTCAGCAATCTGCTCAGGCTTTTCAAAGAACCGGACTTCAACCCCAAGATTCTTGAGGGTCTGCGTGAAGAGCGTCCATGTCCCACCATAGAGGCTGGTTGAAGAAATGAAATTCTGGCCAGAGTGGCAAATCGTCAGCAACGCCGCCATCGTCGCAGACTGGCCCGACGCAAAGCTCAAGGCTGCGGCTCCGCCATCCATCGCGGCCAGACGTTTCTCAAGCACATCATTCGTCGGATTCATAATCCGAGAATAGACATTGCCAAACTCAGCCAAGGAAAAAAGATTGGCGGCATGGTCGGTGTCATTGAAGACATAGGACGTGGTCGCATAGATCGGAACCGCACGTGCATTTGTCGTCGGGTCAGGCACTTGACCGGCGTGGACCGCCATCGTGCCCAGACCTTGAGGTTTGTCGTTGCTCATATTAGATCTCCTGTCATTGAGAGATGAGAAATAGATAAAGAGTCTTGGTAACGCGACCAGAAAAGTACCAAGGAAATCACGGAGGGTCAATGTCGGTTAGCATAAAGGATGCCTGCCACCCAAGACTGCGCAGCTTTATGAGAAAAGTTGGCGACGAGTGAGAAGAAGAAAGGAGTGTTGAATAATGAAGATATCAAAGGGCACATTTGGTCAGGAAAGCCTATGCGATCCGTAGCTTCGGGTCTGTTCAAAAAAGTCCGTTCAGCAAGGCCGCAGCCAGCTTTGCGCGCGGAGCGTACTGGTATTACGTGAGCACAGAAAACTGGCGAGAACGCCGCTGGCGGCTTTTTTCAACAGACCCAGAAATGGAATCATTCCACTCTGAGCATAGTGCCCATCGGTTCTACAACCATGATCGACGTATATTAAAACCACCCATCAACCTGATCATCCAGCTCAGCCTCACAGGTGTTCAATTGTTGGTGATAATACGTCGCGCGCAGCTTCACTTTCTTGGCAACATTTTTCAGCCAAGGTTTCCCGCGATAGGTTTTTCTCTCATACCCACCACGTCCTTCATGATAGGCTAAATATTGCCCATAGGCATCCCACTTGGAAATTTTGAGTCGTTTCTGCGTACCATCGGTGTACCAGCCAATAAAATCAATCGCGTCCTGGAAATCATCACGATCGGCACCCGAGTTGTCGCTCTCATCTTGATAGTCCTCCCACGCAGGATCCTGCGCTTGCGCATACCCATAGGCGGAAGAATCTCTGGGTAATGGGATGATCCCTAACAACCAGGGACGATCTGGCTGCGCATCATCGACAAATCGAGACTCCTGATGCATGATGGCCATCATCACATAGATGGGTGTCCCCCATTGACGCTCCGCCTCCCGAGCCGCTTCATACCAGTCCGGCTCACCGAAAAAAATATGGCAAATATTATCGGGATTCCCAGGTTGATAGGTACTGCAACCCGACAACACAAGAAGAAGACTGATGAACAGATTTCTTAGCACAGGCATGGTCAGCATTGAGAAACGTGTCGTCTCCACACAAATATGATGTCAAATCATAGCAAACGATTCAATGGGATCGCGAATTCATGACAAGAGAGTCCATATAAGCCAGTGAAACACTACAGGCATTTTGGCCTCAGGACCTTGAACCAGAAGTGCCATTGGCTGGTGAAAAATGGTGACGGGAAACGAATGGGGTGCGGAGAGCCCTTCGATAACGGAAGACGTCTAAAAGATAGAGCGCGCGCGCGTTCAATTTGAGATGACCAGAATCCTCTCCTGCCATGCCATCATCATGCACTAACAGAGTTGCCTCCTAGTTTGGAGGGTGTGAGTCGCAGACGGTATGCCACCCATCCGCAGACAATTTCGCGTACGACAATCATGGAGCCCAGGGGATACGATCCAAAGGGGTTTTGCTTGCAGATCTGACCAGTTTTCCATTGAGAAACGGTATCGTCATTTCATGCAACGGGCTAATAGGCATACATGACCCGCAGTGCGGACAGTTTGAGGGTACTGCCTTGCAACCGTGTTTGTAGATCGGAAATTTTGGTGCGCAGTGCGCCGACCTCTTCATCGCGAATGGTTGGATTTCGCGTTTGCAAAGAAATCAATCGCTGGAGCTCGCCATCTAATTCGGCGTGCATGGAGGCGATGGCAGCCTGGCGAAGAGCGGGGAGCTGTTGCGAGGCCATGGCCTCAATGTGATGCACCTGTTTTTTTAACGTGGCCCGTGTCCTAGCAATCATTTGCCGGGCCATCTCCTGATCGATTTTTTCCAGGAGCGGTTCATAGCGTTCCGGTGGTAGCTGTGGGGCAACGTTGTTCCCCTCCTGGTTGACCAGCAAGCGCAACGCCTGACAGGGAAGGTAGCGACCGATGTCTAACGCGGCGGGTGCAGGGCAATTCGATTCGAATAGGGCTTCGATCAGAATACTGCGTGGTGGAAGTGGTGGCAGGCGTAACGCGCAGACGCTCACACGACCTTTTTCTCCGTTGACAATCAGGTCGATGGTCGCACGGACCAATGGGTGCTCCCAGCTGAGAAAATGCATGTCTTCCCGCGCCAACGCCGTCTCGCGATTGGTCGTCACGGTCATGCCGTCTTCGGGCAACTCAGGAAATTGGTCGACCTCTAAATGAGCACCCGGTCGTAGAATCCAACAGTTGAGCGAATGATCTTCAATTTCAACCCCAAAACAATCAAATGCCTGTTCGAGGTATCGTGATAACACACCCGCCTGTTCGTTGTGATTGATAGTTTGAATCAACTGGTCGGCGATTTCTCGACGGCAACTACTGAGTTCGAGCAACCGGTTTCGACCGAGGTCGAGTTGCTTGGTCTTTTGCTCGTGGAGATGCTTGCACTCCCGAATAAACCTGTCTTCATCGAGATGATCGCCGATCAGATAGGCGGAAAATTCTTCCTGCATCTCGGCTTTGATGTGTTGACCGGTGACGCAACTCTGCTCAAACGCGTTGAGTGCATGATGGTACCAGTGGCTCAGCCGTGCGTCTCGTGAACCGGCCGCGACAGGCACATGAATCGTGATATCGTGCTGCTGTCCGATTCTATCCAGGCGGCCAATGCGCTGCTCAAGCAAATCAGGGTTATCGGGTAAATCGAACAACACGAGATGGTGGAGAAATTGAAAATTTCGGCCTTCGCCACCAATCTCTGAACAAATCAATATTTGCGTACCGTCTTCGGCATCGGCAAACCCAGCGGCAGCACGGTCTCGCTCGAGAAGACTCATGTGTTCGTGAAACACGCTGGATGGGAGACCATACTTGTGGAAGAGGATGTTTGACGTGGAAACCGCACACTCTACTGTCCCGCAAATCAGCAATACTTTGTGCGGCAAGAGTGCTCGTAGTGCGTCGGAAAGCCAGCGTACACGCATCTCCTCTCGGTCATTATCGAGTATGGCAGGAATAAAATGACGCTGCGGAAACCCCCTGATCGTTGCACGCGTGTTTCTGAACAACATGCGACCCGTGCCGTATTGATCAATTAAACGGTCGATGATCTGCCGTCGAATGGTGCGTGCATCCTCGTTGCCGTCATGAATGGCGGCGATGTCGATGGCGTCGCGATCATCCATGAGTGAACGTAATCGCGCCAGATGTTCTTCAGGCATGGCCTGATGATCGAGCAGGAGATTCACCAACTCGACCGTCGCCGCATGGTGTTTCTCCTCGGCTAGATAGCTTTCGAGCGAGTGGAACCGCGCCGGATCGAGCAGTCGCAAGCGGGCAAAATGCCCTGCCGTGCCGAATTGCTCGGGTGTGGCGGTTAATAACAAGACTGAATCGGCCTGCTGAGCGAATCGTTCGATGTGTCGATACTCACGACTGCTCTCACTCGGAGTCCACGCAAGATGGTGCGCTTCATCGACGATCAAGATATTCCAATCGCACGCGGCAATGAGCGGAGCGATATCATCCCGGCAGGCAAAGTCCAATCCGCATAACACAAAGGGGAATTGATCGAAATAGTTTTCAACCGGGGCCATGGCCTCAAGTTCGTCGACGGCCTGATCGTCATGTGAAAAATACAGGTCATCGATTAAGGTGAAGCGTAAATTAAAGCGCCGGAGCAATTCCACCAGCCACTGATGCAGGAGTGGTTCTGGCACGATAATTAAGGCACGCTGGATTTTTCCGGTCAGCGTCAGACGGTGCAGAATTAATCCGGCCTCAATGGTTTTACCCAGGCCCACTTCATCGGCGAGCAGCACACGCGCAGCGGTTCTCTTGGAGACTTCATGGGCAATATACAGTTGATGGGGAATCAGACTGACACGTGGTCCATGAAAACCAAAGCTTGCTGAGGTGTGTTGCGTGGCAAGATGTTGCAGCGTGGCTGCCCGCAACTCAAACCAGGTATTGCTGTCAACCTGCCCGGCAAGCAACTTGTCTTGCGGTACATTAAAAACCATGGCATCGGATAATTCACATTCGTGCATGGTGGCCGGTTCACCAGTGTCCCGGGTACCGTGGTAGCGCACAGTGCCGTCGACAGGCTCTATGCTCGTGATCGACAGGGACCAACCATCGAGACTGGTAATGGAATCACCGACAGTAAATTCAACACGCGTCAGCGGAGCTGTATTTTTTGCATAGGTGCGCGTTTCATTGGCGGCAGGAAAGTTCATGTGCACCGTGCGAACATCGACAGATTCGACGATGCCCAACCCCAGCGCGGCATCGTTGTCACTCACCCAGCGTTGGCCGATGGCAAAATCAGGCATGATGAACATTCATATTCTGTAAAGAAATCAAAAATGGCTTCGCCACTACGCACTAACATCGGTTTCGTTGAAGTATCGCCAGTTTCCCCCCACCCAGGAATTGGCAAATTTTCTGCGCAGGACATTTTTCCTTATTTTACAGAAAAGCTCCGAGAGAACACGCGTTCTCTATTCCAAACGCATGAGTGTATACATTGTGAGGTAGAGATAGAGCCGTTAAAACAGGATATCCCATGAGTCGAAAGGAATCATGAGACAACGGCTTATTGCGGTCGTACCGAAAGAGCCTGATCAAAAATAACCTCTCCGGCGAGACCAACACTCCCATTCAGGAACACAAGAAACCTCATCCTTTCGTGACCAACAACAATACCTGTGCGCCAAGCAACCTTCAATGCAATTTCCGGCTTCCCCCTAATTTGTCATCCCGAGGCTCCGCGAAGGAGGCTCAGTCCAACCAACCCCCACACATCAACACGCTCCACCCTTCGGTCATCCCTACATGTTTCTGGCAGGGATCCACGCTCCCTCCCCCCTCCTTCTCCCTCAGAATATGTCATACTGAGAGAATCAAATGATCTGAGTTGAGCCCAACTCAACCCCACGCATCGACACCCTCCGCCCCTTCCATCATTCCTGCATCCTTCCGACAGACGTCCTTCCCTCCCTCCCCTTCCTTTGTAAGGAGGGGCCAGGGGAGGTCGCGTCATCAGTTCAACGCAGCACAAACCTATCCCCTCTCCGTATTCCCACCAGTAGCCAGTGTGAATGCATCATACTCGCCACCGCAATACAAAACCTGACAACCATCAAAAATTGGCACGAACCGATAGGGAAAGAAATCGGAGCATGCATGAACTTCTTTGCCGGCAACAACGGTGTCTTTTTTGTTGGCGAGAGGTTTATTGAAAAATGGCATCAAGTGTATATATCTTTTCTCACATAACCGATAATAGATCATATTCGTCACAAAACCTGAGCACGGCAACGCTCAAAGAACCACCAGAGGCACTTCCTTCATCAGTGGAAAACCTCAAAAAAAAGGAGCATAAACATGACAAGATCGTTTCGAGGGGTATTCACAATTGGCTTGCTGGCCATAGTAATCCTTGTGGGGGGATCCGTATCCAGCTGGGCCACGCATGGTTGGAACAATTACCACTGGGCAAGAACATCCAACCCGATGCCGCTCAAAGTTGTGGATAGCGTCGATGGGAATTGGCAATTCGAGTTCGACATGGCTCTGACTGAGTGGAACCTCTCAGGTGCTCTCGATATGAATGTGGCCTCCTCGAATGACTCAGGCCGAACCCGCAAGCAATGCAAAATGCAGCCAGGGCAAATACGCGTCTGCAATGCCACCTACGGCTTCAATGGCTGGCTCGGTCTGGCCACAATCGGCCTCGATCCCAACGGACACATCGACCAGGGCTCAGCGAAGATGAACGACAGCTACTCCTCCTATTGGACCATCCCGGATGAAAAACGGCACGTCATGTGCCAGGAAATTGGCCACCTCTTCGGCCTGGGCCACACCAGCGAAGACAGGTCCAGCCAAAAAACTTGCATGGATTACTCCTCCGATCCCATGAGCATTTCGCCCAACCAGCACGACTACGATCTGCTCGCACAGATCTATTCGCATATAGATACCTACAACAGCTATGACACCGGTTCCGGAAGTGGGGGCGAAACCGGCGGCGACGTCAAGCCTTGCAACCCCAAGAAACCGGGCTGCACGGGGTTTGATCTGCCAAACGGAGTGCCACCCGGGGCGGTTCGGATGCATCGCGGACCGCACGAAGAAACCTGGGTCAAAGGCCGACCCGATGGCGGCCTGTGGATCTTTCACGTGCGACTCGCCCCTGATGGCCACAGCCACAAATAGGCCTGGGGACCTGACAATCGCATAAACAAATTTAACAAAGAAAGAGACAGGAGCTTCGCCTGTCTCACGCCAAAGCCCGACCCACACAGGGGGTCGGGCTTTGGTGTGTTAGAGCCTTTATCCAAGAGCAGAACCTTGGGAAAAGCTTCGAAAAATACAGTACCCCTCCCAACTATTCCATCCTCAGAGGAACGAAGGTTCTGAGCCCAGCCAACCCCACGCATCGACACCTCAGCCCCTCCGTCATCCCTGCAGGTTTTTGGCAGGGATCCATCTTCCATTGCCCTTATTTCCCACAAAACGTCCGCAACAAAAATTCTGTACTTTAATCAAGGAGTTGGGTAGCATGCGGTCAGAAAAGAAAAACGACTTCCTCATTTCCTAGATCAATCATGAGGGATAGAAGAGGATTGCTAAAGCAACATAAAACGCTTTTGTGTCATAAATTAAGGAAAACCCTCTGAACCGAGAGATCCTTCAGTCGGCAATCCAGAATGGCCGGATCGAATGGCAACGCCATGCCTTGGAGCGCATCATGGAGCGCGGCATTTCTCGCCAGGATGTCTTCAACGTGCTTCTCACAGGTGAAGAGATCGAAGATTACCCCCAATGACACCCCATTCCCCAGTGCCTTACTCTTC
>Ga0224506_10003330_pt1 | contig 10653 bp, 10 predicted proteins | sample SF_Jan12_sed_USG_2_FD_169108 | JGI IMG/M metagenome (GOLD analysis project Ga0224506, IMG submission 169108) | Sediment microbial communities from San Francisco Bay, California, United States - SF_Jan12_sed_USGS_8_1 | ecosystem: Environmental > Aquatic > Marine > Sediment | place: USA...
TCAAACTCAAAATCATAGTCTGGTTTTTGATACCGGACCCCGATTTAGTGAATTCTTCGATACGGGCTCAGCCGTAGTGGTTCCATTTTTACGCCAGCAGGGTATTCAACAGCTTGATACGCTCGTTGTGAGCCATGGCGATAATGATCATATTGGCGGTGCGAAAAGTGTTTTGAATCAGATTCCGGCCAACAGGGTACTGAGTAGTGCAAAAGCATTGCTTGCAGAGGGGGCAGAGCCCTGTGTGGCGGGTCAGAGCTGGCAATGGGATGGGGTGGATTTCATGATTTTGTCACCGGTACAGGTGAATCATCAGAAAAAGGAAAACAATCAGTCCTGTGTTTTGAAAATATCCTCACCACATGGCTCAGTTCTGCTCACCGGAGACATCGAGGCAGCCACAGAAAAAGAACTGCTAAATCGATATCCGAAACAGCTATCCGCCAATGTTCTGGTTGCCCCGCATCACGGCAGTAAAACCTCCTCAAGCGCGAAGTTTGTCCAGGCGGTTCACCCCAACTATGTCCTGTTTCCCGTCGGCTATCGAAATCGCTATCGTTTTCCTCACCCTAAAGTGGTGCAGCGCTACCAAGCTATCGGCTCTACAATGCTTAGTTCGACTAATTCAGGCGCCATCCTGTTTAACTTTGGCGCTAATATGGAAATATCGCCACCCACAATCTGGCGAGAGCAGCATCGTCGCTACTGGCACCGATAAAATTTTGTGCACGAAGAACCTCAAGCATGCACTTTCGGTGTGGGCTGGTCTTTGCTAAAGTTGTCGGGCTAAAGATGGTGGCTGATTTCACCCAATCCTGATAATTAAAATAAGGACAATCCCGACGTGTTTGAAATGGTACAAGCTGGTGGCTGGTTAATGCTGCCCATTCTGTTATGTTCGGTTATCGCGCTGGCTATTGTTGGCGAACGGTTCTGGTCCCTGCAGCAAAAACGCATTGCGCCTAAACATCTGGTGGCGCAAATCTGGCAATGGCATCGGAGTAAGTCCCTGGATGAAGAACATCTCACTGCACTGGCAGCGAGTTCACCGCTGGGCAAGGTTTTAGCAGCCGGGCTGGTCAACCGTATGCACCCACGCGAAATCATGAAGGAAACCATTGAGGAGACGGGTCGCCAGGTGGTGATTGAACTGGAGCGTTATCTGAATACCCTCGGTACTATCGCATCGATTACACCATTATTAGGTCTGTTGGGTACCGTCATCGGTATGATCAAGGTATTCGCCGCGATTACCACGCATGGGGTAGGCAATGCGACAGTGCTTGCGGGCGGTATTTCTGAAGCCCTGATTACAACGGCAGCAGGCCTGTCAGTCGCCATTCCGAGCCTGATCTTTTATCGCTATTTTCGCGGCCGCGTTGATGAGCTGGTGCTGAAGATGGAAGAAGAGGCGATGAAGGTTGTTGATGTGATGCATGGTGATCGTGAAGTCGGCGCGAAAAATCCAGAAGGCGAAGCATGATCTTTCGTAACACTCGCAAAGAAGAGCTTCAGCTTAATCTGACGCCATTGATTGACGTGGTTTTCCTGCTGTTGATCTTTTTTATGGTGTCGACCTCTTTCACTAAAGAGTCTGAAATTAACATTGAACTACCTGAATCCTCTGGCACGCCATTAAAAACGGAAAAATTTGTCATTGAAATCGAAATTGATCGTGAGGGTCGCTACTTCGTGAATCAGCAGCGCGTGAAAGACAATAAAGTGCTGACTCTGAAACGTGCAATTCGACTCATTCAGGGAAATAAAAAAAATCCTCAACTAATTATCAGTTCTGACCGTAAAACATCCTATGAAGCAGTTGTCAAAGCCATGGATGCGGCCAGACAACTGGGATTAGTTAACCTGACATTTGCAACCAAGCAGACAAAAGAATAATAACGAATATGAGTCAAGAAAAGGCCCAAACTGACGGCGGAGTAATCTATCGCCGGCTACTTGGTTTTGTGTTTCCTTACTGGAAGGTCTTTATTGGCTCCATTCTGGCTATGATGGTGCTCGGCTCTACCGAAGCGGCTTTTGCTGCCGTCATGAAGGTGATCACCGGTGCTGGCTTTGTCGACAAAGATCCGGAAACCATTCGCTGGATTCCTTTGATGATCATCGGTGTGTTTACGGTCAAGATGATCAGCGGCTTCTTCTCGACCTATGGCATGAGCTGGATTGCACGCCAGGTGATCAAAACATTACGCAAGCAAATGTTTAACCAATTATTGCGCTTACCCTCCAGTTATTTTGAAGGTACCTCGTCGGGTGTTATTCTTTCTAAACTATTGTATGACGTGGAGCAGGTTGCCGCGGCCTCGTCTCAGGTCATTACGATACTTATCCGCGACACGCTTTCGATCATCGCCTTGCTTGCATGGATGATTTATATCAGTTCAAGCCTGACCTTAATTTTCCTGATAATCACGCCCGTATTGACAATTCTTGTGGTCTTCATCAGCAAACGTTTTCGTAAACTAGCCAAACGTATTCAGGGGTCAATGGGTGACATCTCGCATGTCTCAGAAGAGGCGATTGAAGGACAGCGGGTGATAAAAATCTTTGGTGGCCAGGACTATGAAACCCAGCAATTTGAAAATGTAAATGAGTACAACCGTCGACAACATATGAAGATTGTTGCGACTACCGCATTTAGTACACCCTTTATTCAACTGCTGGTGGCCTGTGCGTTTGCGCTTATTGTCTACATGGCGACCTTACCTGATATGCGTGGTATTGTTGGTGTGGATACGTTTGTCTCATTCATGACCGCCATGATTATGCTTATGCAGCCGACTAAACGGTTAACCACCATTAACGCCTTATTGCAGCAGGGCATTGCTGCGGCGCAAAGTGTGTTTGACTTTCTGGATCAGCCACAGGAAAAACATCAGGGCGGCAAAACCATTTCTCAGACAAAAGGCGCGGTAAAGTTTGAACATGTTTCATTCAGCTATGCCAAAGACAAGGACAAAATCCTTGATGATGTCAGTCTTACGATCGAGCCTGGCCAAAGCGTTGCCTTTGTGGGTCGCTCAGGGGCGGGCAAGACTACGCTGGTGAGCTTGCTACCTCGCTTTTACGAGTTTGATGAAGGTCGTATTATGCTCGATGGCGACGATATAAAAGATATCAACCTCAATAGTCTGCGTGACCAGATTGCCCTGGTCAGCCAGCAGGTGACTCTGTTTAATGACACCATCGCACATAATATTGCCTATGGTGCACTAGGAACAGTCAGCGAAGAAGAGGTGATTAAAGCGGCAGAAACTGCTCATGCCATTGAATTTATCAGGGAATTGCCCGAAGGGTTTAATACTCATGTTGGAGAAAACGGCGTTCTTTTATCCGGTGGTCAGCGGCAACGACTCGCGATTGCGCGGGCAATTTTGAAAAATGCACCTATTCTTATTTTGGATGAAGCAACATCGGCATTGGATAGTGAGTCTGAGCGTTATATTCAGGAAGCACTTGATGAATTAATGAAAAATCGAACCACGTTGGTGATTGCGCATCGTCTTTCAACCATAGAGCGCGTAGACAAAATTATGGTAATGGAGCATGGCAAAATTGTCGAACAGGGTAAACACCAGGAACTGCTCGATAAAGAGGGCATCTATGCGGGCCTGTACAATTTACAATTTAAAAATTAAGTATGAATTTTTTACCCGAGGTTTATGTTGTTTAAACGGCTAAAACAAAAAATAGAAAGAAAGCTGTTACATCTATGGCAAGAAAAAACAGGATTGACTAAATCACTGCGGCCACTGTCATGGCTCTATTGCACCATCATCTTTTTCCGTAAGCTTGCCTACCGTTTAAATTTTAAAAAGACCGAAAAACTACCCGTAGCTGTTATTGTTGTTGGCAATCTCACTGTTGGTGGTACAGGCAAGACACCATTGGTGATCTGGCTGGCCAATTTTTTAAAGGACAATGGTTTTAAACCAGGCATCATCAGTCGAGGATACGGTGGTAAGGCTCGGCATTGGCCACAACAGGTGCGACCAGATAGTGATCCCTATGCAGCAGGCGATGAATCAGTCCTGATTGCGCGTCGGACACATTGCCCCATGGCTGTTGGCCCTGAGCGTATTGTTGCCGGGAAAGAACTGTTGCACTACCACCCTGACTGCAATGTCATCATCTCTGACGATGGCTTGCAGCATCTCGCACTTGATCGCGACATCGAAATCGTTGTTGTCGATGGAGAGCGACGATTTGGAAACGAATACTGTCTGCCGGCAGGTCCATTGCGCGAACCCGTCAAGCGGATCAGTAAAGTGGATTTTGTTGTTACCAATGGTGTGGCAGCCAAAGATGAGTATGCAATGAAGTATTCAGCTTCACACTACAATAATATTCTTGATGAAAGTAAATCAAAACCATTAGAAGATCTGAAAGGTAAGGCGATTCATGCGGTTGCAGGTATTGGCAATCCAGACAGATTCTTTAAAAAGCTGAAAGGTCTTGGCGCAAAAATCATTCCGCATGATTTTCCCGACCATCACATGTACGAAGAAGATGATCTGAAGTTTGAAGATAAAAATGATGTCGTCATGACCGAGAAAGATGCGGTAAAATGCAAACGTTATGCTGACAAGAAACACTGGTTTATCCCAATTACTGCTGAATTGCAGGATAAATTCGGACAAGCAATCCTGAAGAAGTTAAAGGAAACCGAATCCAATGGATCAAAAACTACTTGATATTCTCGCCTGCCCAATTTGTAAAGGCGAATTGCAATACAATAAGCAGGCGCAGGAACTGATTTGCAAGGGTGATCGTGTCGCTTTTCCTATCCGTGATGGCATTCCCGTCATGCTTGAAGATGAAGCACGCCAGCTTGAGGCCTCTGAGGAAGTTTAATTGTCTTTTATTATTGTCATTCCGGCACGTTATGACTCAAGTCGGTTGCCTGGGAAACCTCTTAAAAAATTACTCGGTAAACCTCTGTTGCAACATGTCTATGAGTGCGCCACTCGCAGTGATGCCAGCGAGATTATTATCGCAACTGATGACGAGCGTATTGAGACGGCGGCAAAAAGTTTTGGTGCCGATGTCTGTATGACAGGCTCACAGCATACCTCGGGTACTGAGCGTATTGCTGAAGTCATCTCAACGCGAAACATTACTGACGACACAATTGTTGTTAATCTTCAGGGTGACGAGCCCATGATGCCTGCAGCCTGTCTTAATCAGGTCGCCAGGCTTCTTACGGATAAGCCTGAGTGTTCAATGTCAACGCTATGTGAATCAATATCGAGTCAGGATGACGTGTTCAATCCAAATGTTGTCAAGGTGGTTTTTGATCGACTGGGTCGTGCACTTTATTTTAGTCGCGCACCCATTCCCTGGGATAGAAACCGGTTTTCTAACGAGCAGGGCGCTGAAGCTGATATGACAGGTACACATTTTCGGCACATTGGCTTGTATGCCTACCGTGCGGGATATGTCACAAAATATCTGGCTGCGCCTGCGAGTCCGGTAGAAAAACTGGAATCGCTGGAGCAATTGCGTGTTTTATGGAACGGCGATCAAATCGCAATTAGTGAAGCCGTTGAACAAACTGGGCCCGGTGTCGATACGGAAAATGATTTTAATCAGGTAGAGGCCTTAATGTCATCGCTGACCTGATCCTGCGCGGATTGCGTCAGGGCTTTTAACGAATTCTCCATTTGCAGTCGAAGTGGTTCAAGATCTTCAGCCATTAAGCCTTTGGGGATTGATTCGGGTTGACCAATAGTGACGATGATTTTTGAAAAAGGTTTTGGAATAATAAATTGATCCCATGAAGTTAAAACCCAGGATTTATTCGCCGCATAGGAAAGGGGTAACAAGGGCGCCTGGGTAAACTGCGATAAAAGAACATCGCCAATTTTAAAGACATGTATGGGGCCCTGAGGTCCATCGGACGTTGTAACCGGAGAAACACCATCTTTTACAACAATGTTATACATGTCGCGTAAGGCCTGAGCACCAGTACGTGTAGTTGAGCCACGGATGACAACACCACCCCAGGAACGGGCCATTTTTGCAGGGATTTCACCGTCACGGGATGGGCTGATTAAAAAGCCAATTTTTACCCCGCGGCGGATAAGTTGACGCATATACCAGCTGCAAAAGAAATGGTGTTGATGCCAGTAACAGGGGATAAACGGTTTACCGGATTTGATGAGAGCATCAATATTGTTTTCGCCGACAACTTTAACGCGACAACTTGACCAGATGACGAAAAAAAGAAGTTTAACGACTGGGGCAATTAATAAATGCTGAATGCGACGTTTAACGGGTAATTTGGACATTTTTAAACAAAATAAAATAGTAAAACGAATGACAGATACCATACCATGTGAAGCTTGCTATAGTACACTTCATTTACTAATGTAAACCCAGTCATGCTAGACATGCAACAAAGAATACAAATCAGATTATGAGCACTGCAAAATCTAAACTATCAAGTCATCCTGGCGGTCCTGAAAACCCGTATGATCTACATACGATTGCCGATGCCTTTGATAAATTACAAACCTGGATTGCTCAGTACGGCGATGTGATTTCCATCCCGCCATTAAAACGCAAAGATCCCTGTTTTTTTATTAATAACGCCGATATGTTGAAACATATCCTGGTTAGCAATCACAAGAATTATGTTAAAGGCGCTGCCTTTGATCGGGTTAAGTTATTGCTTGGTAATGGCATCATCGTCAGTGATGGCACGTTCTGGCGCAAACAACGCCGCATGATTCAACCGGCGTTTGGCAAAGAGGTCATTGCAGAAATTTTTCAAAATATGAAAGGCTGTAATTTTGCCATTCTTGACGACTGGCAAAAACGCGCCGCAGAAGACGGTACGATCAATATCACTGACCTTACCAACGAACTTGCACTGGAAATAATTCTAAGAGCCATTTTCAGCATTGATTTTGACGAAATCACCCGTGGCGATGACGGCAATCCATTTTCGATTTTAACCGACAACAGTACGAGAGATTTACAGCTGGCAGTTAAGTTCCGAGAGCTGAAACAATTGCTGCAAAAATTTATTGATAAACGTCGTCAGGCAACGGACCGACCAAACGATTTTCTCACCGCATTTATCGAAGCGCGAGATAAGGACAGTGGTGAGGCAATGACCGATAAGGAGCTGCTCGATGAGCTGGTGACCTTGATCGTCGCAGGCTCAGAAACAAGCGCCGCAACTATGAACTGGGTCTGGTACCTGCTGTCACAGCATCCTGAAGTAGAAGCAAAGGTGCATGCTGAAATTGATGCAGCAAGTTTTGATGATGCCCCCGATTTTATGCAATGCATCGAGTTATCGTATCTGAAACAAGTCATTGAAGAAGCCTTACGCCTATATCCACCCGTATGGCTTTATTCACGCAAGGCTATTGATGATGACACTGTCGGTTCATTCGAAATTCCGGCGGGCACCGACATTTTTATCAGTCCCTATTTTTTACATCGTAATAAAGATTATTGGGATGATGCCGATGCATTTAATCCAGAACGATTCTCTGATGAAAATATAAAAAAGAGACACAAATTTGCTTTTATTCCATTTTCGGCCGGTCCGCGCCGTTGTATTGGCGATTTTTTTGGCACTGTCGAAGCGCAAATACATTTTGCTATACTTGCGCGGCACTTTAAGCTTCGCTTGCAGAACACAGAAGCACTTGAGTTAGAACCTGAGGTCAATCTCAGGACTAAAAATCCATTTATAATGAAAATAGAAAGACGCTAAATGATTGAATTTACTTCGCTGCAACAGGCGCTCGAAACAGTACGGAAAGGTGATCGCAGTATCACATTTATAGAAGGGAAGTTAGATAATCGAATTGTTACCTATGAAGAGCTTTACCAGAACTGTCTGGGTTTGCTCTATGATCTTCAGGAACAGGGTTTAAAATCCGGCGATCAACTTATCTTATTTACCAAAAATAACCAGTCGTTTGTCGAAGCGTTCTGGGCCTGTGTGTTTGGTGGTATTGTTCCTGTGCCCATCGCCGTTGGCATAAGTGATGAGCATCGCGCCAAATTAATGCGCGTGTTTAACAAGCTTGAGCGACCCTATTTATTCACCGAACAGGAACATCTGGATCGACTTGATGCCTTTGCCCATGCGCATGACATGCATGAGTCGATTGGTGTCGTCAGAAATAAAACAATTCTGGCTGACTTGATCGAACGGCATGAAGAAAAGGGCAAGATACATACGATTAAACCAGAAGATACTGCCTTTATTCAGTTTTCTTCAGGTTCGACAAGCGAGCCCAAAGGTGTAGTGCTCAGTCATGAAAATATTATGACGAATCTTAATGCGCTGGCCATTGGTACAGATTACCGTCCTGATGACATCAGTTTAAGCTGGATGCCTTTGACGCATGATCTTGGCTTATTAGGTTTTCATCTCAATATGGTGCTGGTCAATATAAGCCAGTGTTTAATGCCCACGGATCTCTTTAGTCGACGTCCCGTATTGTGGTTACAAAAAGCCAGTGAGCTTAAAGCTTCCGTCTTGTGTTCTCCCAATTTTGGTTACAAACATTTTCTAAAAGCCCTGGGCGATAAACAGCCCGATGATATTGAGTTGTCGCGTGTACGATGCATCTTTAATGGCGCTGAACCGATCTCACTGGAACTTTGCGAAGAGTTTCTGACTCGCATGAAACCCTTTGGCTTGCGTCATGATGCCATGTGGACGGTATATGGTCTTGCGGAAGCAACATTGGCAGTAGCTTTACCCCCTGTGGGCAAAGATTATGAATCTGTTTATATCGATCGTCATAAGGTGAAACTTGGCGATGAAGTTGAGTTTATTGATCGCAACAATGAACAGGCGATGGGCTTTGCGATCGAAGGCAAGGCCGTTAAGGACATAGCAATTAAAATTACTGACCTTGATAACACTACGCTACCAGACAATCATGTTGGTCTTGTGCAGATAAAAGGGCCGAGTGTGACTCAGGGTTATTATCAGGATCCTGACGCCAGTAATGCTGCATTGACTGGAGATGGTTGGCTGCAAACCGGTGATCTTGGCTTTTTAACAGGCAAACAGGAACTGGTTATAACAGGGCGTCATAAAGATATTATTTTTGCCAATGCGCAGAACTATTATCCACACGATGTTGAATCAGTGGCACTAAGACTTCCCGAGCTGGAGCTCAATAAAGTTGTGGCCTGTGGTGTTCGAAGCCCACATGCCGACAGCGATGACCTGTTAATATTTATTTTATTTCGTGCAGATTTAAAGGATTTTATTGGCATTGTTCGAGATGTTACCCGTCATATTAATGAACAAATTGGTCTACAGGTCAGCCATGTTATTCCTGTAACACGCATACCAAAGACAACCAGCGGCAAGCTACAGAGAAGCAGCCTGGCCGATTCATATTTGAATGGTGAATATACCGACGTTATTTCTCAAATTGATACCTTGCTAGCCTCAGAACAAAGTCAGTCTACCGATGGGATGTCAGCGACAGAGCAGGTATTAAAGAAGGTGTGTGATGAACATGTACAGGAAAAACCAATTGGGGTTGCAGACAACTTCTTTGAAACTGGGATAAGTTCACTCACTTTAACTGAAATTCATCAAGGTATTGATGAAAAATATCCCGGTGTTGTTGATATCACAGATATGTTCGAATACCAGTCGATCACTGAGCTGGCTAAATTCATTGATAGTAAGTCATAGTTAAATGAAAAAAATTAATATTCTTTTTGTTTGCGGGCAATTGTTATTCTGGAAATTTCCAGAAACCAGCAGACAAATAACCACTTAATAGCCAAAATATCTTCCATTAATTACATTATATAGCCATAATAGCTTAATATATGGCTATTGCGTACATTTTATTGATATTTTCTTTTTCATCCCTATAATAGCCGTAATCAAGCCTCTTGTTCTTCTTTTGATTTTATAAAAGCCTAAATGGTGGCTATTATGGATTTTTATTCACTTTCAGATAATGCGATTGTCGAGGAGCTAGGTCAGCGGCTCAGGGCTCTGCGGTTGAGGAAAAACCTGACCCAGCAGGCGCTGGCCGATGCGACCATGCTGTCAGTCAATTCCATCAAGGCACTCGAGGCTGGTCGTGGCAAGCTGGCGAATTTTGTTGTCGTTTTGCGCGAACTGGATGCCCTGGAGCAGCTTGATTCATTCATTCCTGATACATCAATCAGCCCCATGCAGTTGGCAAAAATGAAAGGCAAGATGCGCGAAAGAGCATCTGGTTACCGCGGTAAACCTCAGACAAAGGATGAATCTGATTGGTAAATAAAGTCGATACGGCGCTGATTAAACTATGGGGCACAACAGTTGGTGCTGTCTCATGGCTCGATGACCGTGCCTACGGTATTTTTGAATTCGATCCTGAATTTTTAAAAAAAGGTCTCGATATCTCACCTATTCATATGAGCTTGCAGGCAGCACTAGAGGGTGATGCGCGATTCTCATTTCCTTCTCTCAGCAAAGACACATTTTTAGGTTTACCTGGATTATTAGCCGATGCCTTACCTGATAAGTTTGGTAACAGTATTATCGATGCCTGGCTGGCACGACAGGGAAGAGACAGTAGCAGTTTCAGTCCGGTAGAACGCCTTTGTTATACCGGTAAACGTGGCATGGGTGCACTGGAGTTT
>Ga0224506_10003331_pt1 | contig 10652 bp, 10 predicted proteins | sample SF_Jan12_sed_USG_2_FD_169108 | JGI IMG/M metagenome (GOLD analysis project Ga0224506, IMG submission 169108) | Sediment microbial communities from San Francisco Bay, California, United States - SF_Jan12_sed_USGS_8_1 | ecosystem: Environmental > Aquatic > Marine > Sediment | place: USA...
TGGATGAAGGATCTCCCCGGCATCCACTGGGGGACGTTCGCCGTCAACATCGCCGGAGCGTTCACCCTCGGTGTGGTGGCCGCGGTCGCCGCCAATCAACCGGACTGGGATGTGGCACTTCGTACGGGGCTGACGGTTGGAGTCCTGGGAGGCTTCACGACGTTCAGTACCTGGACCGTCGAGTCGGTCGAACTGTTCAGCCGGGGCGACATGGGTCTCGGCCTTGCCAATCTTTTCGGGTCGTTGGCGGTTGGCGTGTTGGCAGCTGCGGCAGGATTGGCGGTGGGTCGCCTGGCGTGGTCGGCCTAGGACGAATCCTCAGGCTGCGGTGACGAGATAAAAGACCGGTAGAAGCAAACCGGCCGCCAACACGGCTCCGTCGAGGTCTCCCAGCACTCCCGGCGGCCGATCAAGGACGTAGGGCTCTCCCGTCCGGCAAAGACCGCCGAAGCCTTTTCCTGCCAGGAGGGCGAGCGCCACAGCCACCCCTACCAGCACGAACTCCACGACGGGCAAATCCCACAACATCGCCGCAACCACGCCGGCGATGATCGCTCCCAGCGAGCCGACGATGCTCGGGTCAAGGATCGCGACCCGGAAGGCAATCACCGTCGCGATCCCGGCGACAATGACCTGAATGAGGAACACGCCCGTGACGGTTGCTCCCCCGACCAGTCGGGCGGCCATCAGCGAGGCCGCCGCCAGGCTTGCCATGGTTGTGATGACCGTGGTGCTGGCCACCGCCGACAGGTGACGGGCCTCTTCTACGGCCACCGACCACACCAAGGACACGATAAGCGATACCACCAGGACCAGGCCGAACGCCGCGAAACCTCGGTTGTCGCCGGGCGAAGCCGCCACAAACGCCACGCCGGCCAGGATGCCAATGAGGATCGGAGGCAGCTGCATCGCCATTCCTCCGGTATTCGTTTCCCGGACGATGTCCACCGCCCAGAGACTCAGAATGAGCACCAGCGCGGCGGCGAACCACTCGGCGGACAAATACGCATTGGTCACTGACAGCAGCACCGCCGTGCCAATCACCCCGATGATGGAAAGGTTGGGATTGTCCATCAAAGTGGCCGCCCCACCGGAAACCGGGGGGATGACAGCCACTTCATCACCCGCAGATACCGCCAGTTCCGAAGTGGCAGGCTCGCCGTTCACCCAGACTTTGGCCGTGTCCAGCGCCGCTACGAAAGCAGGTCCGTAAGAAGATCCGGCCCGGGTCAAGAGGTCGCCGACCGTTTCAGCATCGATGTCGACACTACCGGTACCGGCAAGTTCTCTCAGATTGGCAAACAAGCGAAGACGGGCCACGTGCACAGGCTAATGCACCGCAGGTGCCTCACCGAATGTATAACAAACCAGGAGGCCCCCGGATCGCTCCGGGGGCCTGTCATATCGTTCGTCTCCTCTGGTCGTCTCCGTTTATGCCTCAGCTGGTTCGGGAACCGGAGGTACCGTTTCGACGACGGGCACATCATCGGCCCTGGCGGGATGATTCAAGCCAGAGAGAATGTTGACGCCGGTGGCATTCTCGATCTGTTCGGTGATCTTGATCACCGACGCGGGCAACTGCGACAACAAGCCCGGTATTCCTTGACCGGAGCCATTGCCTCCGCCGTCGATGACCGACACCTTGTCGATCGAAACGTTGTTGACCGTGTCGACGATCTTGGCAACCAGGTCCGGCAACATGTTGAGCACGAAGATACGCTCGGCGTCCGGACCAGCGTCCTTGTACTGCGTCACCAGGCGATTGAAGACCTCGATCTGGGCCGTACCGTCCTCGATGATCGAAGCCGCGTTACCTTTGGCTTCGAGCTCCGAGGCTTCCTTTTTGGCCCTCGCCGGCGTGATCACGTCGGCCTCGAGTCGGCGCTTCTGAAGTTCTATACGCGCTTGCTCGAGGTCTTGCTCGGCAACCGCCCGGGCTTTTTCACCGGCTACGAGTGCCTGCTGCTCTTTGACAACGGCTTCAGCTTCGAGATCGGCGGTTCGCATGCGCAGCTCGTTGCGTTGCACGATGATCGCCTCATCGGCCTGCAAGCCGGCCATCTCCGCCCGTCGCCTTGACTCGGCTTCTTGCTCCTCGGCTTCTGCGCGCTGGGCGGCTTCTGACACCCGGGCTTCTTTGAGAACCTGGGCGGTCTGTCGCCGACCAACGGATTCGAGATACCCGACCTCATCGGTGACATTCTGGATTTTCAGCACGTCGAGTTCCAGACCGAGCGTGCGCATATCGTCGTCGGCTTCCTCAATCAACGTGGTCGCGAATTTCAGCCGGTCCTCGTTGACCTCTTCGGGCGTCAGAGTCGCAAGCACCCCACGAAGATTGGCTTCCAGAGTTTCCTTGGCGATTTTGGCAACCGCGTCAATCGGTCGTCCAAGAAAGCGCTCGATGGCGTTGTCGAGAATGCCCTCCTTCGAAGAAATCTTGACGTTTGCCACCCCCTGTACATTGAGCGGGATGGTCCCCTTGGAATAGGCGTTGCTTACCGACACGTCGATGGCGATCGTCGACAGATCCATCCAGTCGACTTTTTCGATGATGGGGCGACGGACCTTGCGTCCACCGACGACCACCTTGTACCCCTGCCGGGCGCCACCGCCGGAACCGGAGAATACGGCCACCCGGTTGGGTGGCACGACCACGACGAGACTCGATATGACGGCGGCGATGATGATCACCGCAACCACTACTAACACTCCGCTAATGATCCACGGCAACATGTTTACCCTTTCTGTATGTGAACTATTCGTTGGCGAGTGAGTCGAGGCGGGCGATCAGCGCCGTACCCGACTCGTCCACTTCGACAACAACGACCTCGTCGCCAACTGACAGCTGCTGCTCGCCTGTTTGGCTAAACAATTTGGCCGTCACTTGGGTTGGTTTGCCCTGCACCAACAAGGTGACTTTGCCTCGTTGATCGGGCGCGACCGGAACGGTCACCCGGGCAGCCTTGCCCTGAAGGTCGGTCTTGCGAACTTCCGAATTGGTTTCGTTCTGCTTGAGCCACGCCAGCGCAAACGATGAGGCGAACGCGAAGCCGAGTCCTGCCACAACGGCCATCGTGACATGAACCACAAGGGGCAGGCCAGACCAGTAGCCCACCAGGCCACCCGTGCCGAAGCCCGCCAGAGCGAATATGGCTGCTCGAATCGACAGCATGCTTGTGAACGCGTCACCGGCGACCCCGCCCGCACTGGCGATGTCGATGGCGGTCTCAAGATCCGGATCGACGTCGACGTCCACATCCATGTCCACGTCCATGTCCACGTCCATGTCTAAGTCGAGGTCAAGATCGAGATCGAGATCGGCGTCAAAGTCGAGGTCGGTGTCACCACCGAGGAAGGCCATCATAAGGACGAGCGGAATACCGACTATCGCACAGAAGATGTAGACACCTAACACGGTTTCGCTCCTTTGGGTATCAACCGACCGGGGTCGATTTCGGTTCCTCTTTTCCGCCGGAAATCGCCGCCCAGGCTGCGTCCCCGGCCCACACTACAAGGGCAGCGAGAAGTGGAGACAAGGCGAACACGGCCACCAGCGGACCCCGACCGAGATCGGCAATGCGACCGATCGGCCAGACTGTGGCGGCAATGGCCGCAACAAGCATTGGTAGTCCCCGGGCGGCGATGCGGCTGGTGCGATCGGCAGGGATGGCACTCCCCCACCCGGCCGCCAGGCCCGCCGCCGCAAAGCCAGAGGCACCAACCCCCAGGAGGGCGGCTCCAAAACCGACGCCGATGATCGTTCCGGTTAGCGTTCGGGGAAATGATCGCGACTCGGTGGAGCCGTAGGCGGCTCCCGCCACGGCAACCCCAACGGTCACTGGGCCCGAAACCCATAAGGCGTATCGCACCACAAGGGCCGCAGATTCCATTATCACGTGGTCGCGGTTGAACACCCACACGCCAGCGCCCACTCCAATGGCCAACAACCAAACCAGAATCACGAGCAGGGCAGCTACGAACACCGCCACATATGCCCACACGAGCGCCGGGCGCAGCGCCCTGGCGACAATCCGATGCTGGATCGGCCGGAAAAAGCGGGGCCTGTCGGTCACTTAAAGGCGATCACGGAAGAAGCCGATGGTCCGATCCCAGGCCAGCTGGGACGCCGCTTCGTCGTACACTTCGGTGCGGTCATCATTGAAGAATGCATGATCCGTGTTCTCGTAGAAGTAGAAGATCGCGTCCTTACCAAGATCGATCAAGTGCTCTTCGAGCTTGCGGGCCCCGTCCTGGGTGGCCCATCCGTCGTTCTCGGCGTAATGCCCCATATACGCAGCCTGGGCATCCGTGTAGTCGGGTTGCATCGAGTCCCAGGGGATCGCACCGTAGAAAGGAACGCAGGCGGCGATCTCAGGCTTGAGCGTCGACAACCACAACACCAGCCCACCCCCCATACAGAACCCGACTGCGCCGATGCGGTCGCTCGTCGTCGCGGGGTGGCCGATCAAGAAGTCAACCGCTCCGGTCATGTGGCTGGCGGATCGTTGGAGTTCAAGGTTCATCATCGCTTTCCCGGCCTCGTCCGGCTCGGTCGTGGCATGCCCGTCGTAGAGATCGGGCGCCAACGCCACGAACCCGGCGGAAGCAAATCGATCGGCAACATCTTTGATGTGCGGCACCAGGCCCCACCACTCTTGAATCACGATGACGCCCGGACCAGACCCGCTTCTCGGTACGGCCAGGTAGCCGCTGGCGGTAGACCCGTTTGAGGCGAATTGCACCATCTCACCCATCATTACCTCCTCGATCGCCAGCCTAGGTGAGACGTCCGTTCGAGGTGCCCGGGGGCGCAGGACCTTCGTAAGCGGCCATGTTGATTCCCTCGGGAAGGTTCGCCGCATCTAGGGTGCCCAGAAATGCCACCGAAGATGTTCGAAACCTACGTTCGCGAGGCTGCCGTTGCTGCCGATGCAGCATCTGACGACTACCGCCGCACGGCACCGGACGAGGCCAACCGAACGATGATGATCGTGGCTCTCACCTCGGCCGTGGCGCTCACGCTGATCAACTTCTTCGCCAAAGACCCCGCCTGGGTCAGCGGAGCAGTCAGCGGGGTGGGACTCAACCCGGTCCGGGTGAACAGTTGGCTATCGTCGCCCGACAGCGCACAGCTTGCCCGCCTGAGCGTATGGACGCTCGTGCAGCTACTCGCCTACGTGGCACTCCCGGTTCTTGCCATCAAGTTCTTGATCCGAAAACCGATCGCAGAATTCGGCGTCGCGGTCCGTGGCATCGCTAGCCATTGGAGACCCTACTTCTTGCTGTTTCTCGTCTCGCTGCCGGTGGTGATCTGGGCCTCGTATTCGGAGGCGTTCCTTGCCAAGTACCCGTTTTATGATCTCTCTCCCGGCGAGGGACTGTGGCCCAACATGGTTGTCTGGTGGGTCATGTATGCCGCCCAGTTCGTCGCGCTCGAGTTCTTCTTCCGCGGCTTCATGGTCCATGGGCTGAAATGGCGGATGGGCTACGCCGCCATTTTTGTCATGGTGATCCCGTACAACATGATCCATTTTGCGAAACCCCTGGCCGAAGCGTTTGGTGCCATCCTGGGCGGGGTAACACTCGGTACGCTATCTCTACGAACCAATTCAGTGTGGTGGGGCGCTGCCCTCCACATCGCGGTAGCTGCGACGATGGACATCGCCGCTCTAACGCACCAAGGAGTGCTGTGGCCCTGAACTTGCCCAAACCAGAAGCAAAGACCGTCTGGCCTCTCCGACTAGCCGAGTCGATCGCCACCGGCGCAGTGGGCGGCGGCTTGGCGTGGGGCGTCGGCAGCCTCATCGGACTGCCAGTTCCCGCTGCGATATCCGGGGCCGCCAATGGGGCCATTTCGGGGTGGCGGTGGATGTACGACTGGAAGGGGCGCGGTGCGCTGGCACTCACACTCGACAGCACGTGGGGTCTGCTGGGTACTACGGCTGGATTGCTCTTGAACCTTGCCAACCTGCCGCGCCCTTCGGCCGGATACCGATTCGACCTGACCTACCGGCAAAACCACCAGGTTTATGCGGCGGGCATCGCCCTCAAACGCGGATACGCCTTCACCGTCGGCAATGTCATCTCTGGAGCCGCCGGCTCGATCGACTTCGATGACCTCGAAAAGTCGGCGGGTCGTCGCCAGTTCATCAAGCGCCACGAAGCCCTCCACGTGTGGCAGAACCGCTGGTTCGGTCCGTTCTATCAGATCGGCTACGTCGGGTGGCTCATCGGAGCAGGATCGGTCGGCGTCGTGGCGGCCCTGGTTCGCCGCGAACCCCTTTGGCCGGTCGTGGAGACGTTCGCCTATTTCAACAACCCGTTCGAATACTGGGCCTACAAGAACGATGACTACTGGCCACCACGTGACGCCCACCAAGCCTTCGTATGGGGCGGATCGAAATCCCGGATCGAATGATCCGCAATCTGATCCCGGGTCGAGTTCGTCGCACCGACCGGCACCAAGCAGCACCGTGAACCTGTTCTCAGCTCTCACGGATCACCTCGCTCCCGCCGACGTCTTCCTGGAAACCTCCGATCGACTATGGACATTCGGGGATATTGTCGAACTCTCGAGCGTCATCGGCGGAGGGTTGGTGGCGGCGGGCGTCGGGGCTGGAGACCGGGTCGTCGTCGTGCTTGAGAAATCGGCGTACGCAGTCGCCCTCTACCTCGCCTGCCTGAGAATCGGAGCGATCTTCGTCCCACTCAATCCGGCTTACACGGCATCGGAAATCTCCTATTTCGTGGGCGATGCCAAACCGGCGGTCGTCGTCGCCACTGAACCATGGCCTGACATGACGACGCTCATTCTGAATAGGAACGGGAGCGGCACGCTCCTGCAGGCGGATCATCGATTCGATACCGTGGTCGACCGGACCCCAACCGATATCGCCGCGCTTTTATACACGTCGGGTACCACCGGCGAACCAAAGGGAGCGATGCTCACCCACGGCTGCCTGCTGGAAAACGCCAGGACATTGTTCGAGATCTGGCAGTGGCAGCCTGACGACGTATTGCTTCACGCCCTGCCCATCTTCCATGTGCATGGACTCTTCGTAGCGCTGCATTGCGCCCTCCTCGGGGGCTCGCGCGTCGTCTTCCTGGATCGGTTTGACTCCGACACCGTGCGCGACTTTCTTCCGTCGGCGACGGTGATGATGGGGGTGCCGACCTACTACACCCGGCTGCTCACGAACCCGGCGTTCGGTCCGAGTGACTGTGTCAACATGCGGCTGTTCATCTCCGGTTCCGCCCCGCTCTCCGAAGCCGCGTTCTTCGCGTTCAGATCTCGCACCGGCCACACCATCTTGGAGCGGTACGGCATGACCGAGGCTGGGATGATTTGCTCCAACCCCTACGACGGCGAGCGACTGGCTGGCACGGTTGGATTTCCACTCCCCCGTTACCTGCTCCGGGTAGCTGATGGCCACGACCAGGCTCTGCCCGCCGGCGAAGTGGGAATTCTCCAGATCCAGGGGCCCAGCCTTTTCGGCGGATACTGGAAGCGACCGGAACAAACCGCCGAGTCGTTCACTTCGGACGGGTACTTCCGAACGGGCGACCTGGCCAGATCGGATACGGACGGCCGGATCAGTCTGCTCGGGCGATCCCACGACTTGATCGTCACGGGCGGGTTCAATGTCTACCCAAAGGAAGTAGAGCGAGTCCTCAACGAAGTCCCTGGTGTCGTGGAGTCTGCCGTGGTCGGCGCACCCGATGCCGATCTCGGCGAAATCCCCGTAGCGTTCGTCGTCGGCGACTGCGAGGAAGCCGCCTTACGAACCCACGCCGACCGCCATCTCGCCCGCTACAAACAACCCCGCCGCTACGAGTTCCTCGACGCCATCCCCCGCAACGCGATGGGCAAGGTCCAAAAGAGCCACCTCAGATCTAGGGAGTCCGATCCGGGAATGTTCTTCTAACCGACGATCACCAGCGGCGATCTGCGCGATACTTGAAACCGTGAAGGCATCCCAGAACCAACCAAGCCGTCGCCAGACCGACCAAGGCAACGAGATCGCCGACCGATTGCAGAAGCTGTCGCCGGCGCGCGCCGACCGGATCTTGCGACGGGCAATCGAGTTGCAGACAGACTCTGAATACGACGACACCGACGTGGACGTGGAGACCCTCAATCGGGTCGCTGACGAGCTTGGCGTCCACCGCGACATCGTCGCCAAGGCACTCGCCGAAGAACTCTCGAAACCGGATGACCTCCCTGCTGGAACCCTCTCGGAACGCATATTCGGCCCGAAGCAGATCACGGACCAGATCCTCTTGGACGCCAGCCGCCCTGAGGCCGAGGCAAGTATCGCGGACTGGATGACCCGGCACGAAGGACTGCAGGTCACCCGGACCACCCCGCAATCCACCGTGTGGACCAAACGAGCGAGCCCGGTCAACTCGCTGCGCCAAGGCCTGAAGATCGCCCAGGGCACCGGCGCGCTGCGGACCGTCAAGGTCGCCCACCGGGTCGAAACCATCACCGACAACCAGCACGTGGTCACGCTAAGAGCGAGCACGGCCCCGGCCTACTGGACCGGGCTCGGGCTGGCCACGTCCGGGGCGGTCGTCGGACTGGGACTGTTCATCGGACTCGGAATCGGCGTCGGGATGTTGGTTGGTTTGGCGGCAGGACTTGGTGCGCTCATCGTCCAGGTCGGTGCCGGCATCATTGCCGCCCGGAGCTGGATCGGCCAGATCCGACGAGGCCTCGGCCGGGCTCTGACAGGTATCGCCCACCCGGAACTCACCAACCAGGACACGGTCGGCCAGGCCGTTGTCGACATCATCGGGCAATTCAAAAAGAGGCGCTACTAGGCGGCGACGGAACCATACCCTTCTTGAGTGCGTCAGAGAACCAACGGCTGACCAGGCCGCCAGACATGTTGCGGAGGATGCCCATGAAATCGAACCTGATCACCCGACTACTGGCCGGACTGTTGATCCTCGGATTGGTGACAGCCGCATGCGCCGGCGACTCAGCTGAACAGGGGTTGATCGAAGGCGTCGGTTTTGACGACGCCGCCGGGACTCCGACGGCTGGCGAACCGGCCGAGGTAGAGTCAGCGACGGCAGATCGAGACCTCGGCGACGGAGGCATCGTCGCCACACAAATCCCGGTGAACCTCGGCCGTGACATCATTTTTACGGCCACCATGACGGTGGCCGTCAACAACGTCGGGGATGCCTCATCCCAGGCCACGTCGGTTATCGAAGGCCTCGGGGGATTCCTCTTCGGTCAGGACACGGTCGGTTTGCCCTCGCCGCGCACGGTTCTCGTGTTCAAGGTTCCACCGAACCAGTTCCAAGCCGCACTGGCTGAACTCGGCAGCGTTGGCGAGATCCGCTCTCAATCGGTGAACGCCGACGACGTAACCGAACGGGTGGTTGATCTAGAAAGTCGCATCTCGACAGCAGCTGCTTCGGTTGCTCGACTCCAGGCCCTGCTCGAAGCAGCCACCGACATCAAGCAGGTCGTGGAACTGGAGAACGAACTGCTGGAACGAGAGACCCAGCTCGAAACGTTGCGCGGTTCACTCCGTACGCTGAGCGACGCGGTCGATCTGGCCACCATCACCCTCACGATCACCGAAGCCCTCAGCCAGCCGGCTTTCAATGTCACCGTAACCGCCTACCCGGGACACGAAGACGGCGGGGCATCCTGCCCCGGTACCCAGGAGCTAACCGTAGATCAGGGCGACGAGGCCACGACCGTTTGCTACGAGATCCTCAACGTTGGTGACACACCACTGACACAGTTCACGCTCCAGGATCCGGTCATCGACTTGACGGTTTCCGACATGATCGTCGTGTTTGGAAGCTTGGAGGACACACTCGAACCGGGCCAGTCGGTGATCCTGGCTGCGGAGGTGGCGCCGGAACGGCGGACCCGCACCCAGACCCGCATCACGGCCACGGCCGTTGACCAGGACGGGAATCCGGTAGCGGGCCGGACGATTTCCAATACGTCGTCGCTCATCATCGACGTGGTTGACCCGGGTGGACTGCCAGGCTTCAGCGACGGCCTCGACAGCGGGTGGGAGTTACTCCAGATCACCTGGTCGGCCGGCAATGTCCTGGTGGGTTTCATCGTGGGTCTTGCCCCGATCCTCATACTCATTGCAGGCTTGTTGTTCTGGCGGAGAATGAGTCGGCGCAACAATGACCCGGAAATCGGAGGCGAAGCCACCTCCAGTGTTCCCCCTCCGCCGCCGGGACCGTCGGCCAGTCCAACGACCACCGAAATGCCAACGTCGCCGACTGATACCGCAGGCTAAGCCCGGCATGGCAGATTCCTTCAAGGTCGAGCGTTCGATCACCGTACAAGCGCCCGCTCAGAGCATCTACAACGAGATCGCCGACTTTCACAACTGGACCGGCTGGTCTCCGTGGGAGGACCTGGATCCCAACCTCAGTCGCACCTACTCGGGGGCGGCATCCGGCGAGGGGGCGGTCTACAACTGGTCTGGGAACCGCAGAGCCGGCGAAGGGCGGATGGAGATCACCGAGGTAGCCAAGCCAACCAAGGTCCAGGTCGCCCTCGATTTCCTCAAACCGTTCAAGTCGAGCAGCGTCACGACGTTTGCCCTCCAACCCGAGGGCGACTCGACCCACGTCACCTGGACGATGACCGGAGCGAAGAC
>Ga0224506_10003333_pt1 | contig 10650 bp, 7 predicted proteins | sample SF_Jan12_sed_USG_2_FD_169108 | JGI IMG/M metagenome (GOLD analysis project Ga0224506, IMG submission 169108) | Sediment microbial communities from San Francisco Bay, California, United States - SF_Jan12_sed_USGS_8_1 | ecosystem: Environmental > Aquatic > Marine > Sediment | place: USA...
AGATCACGGATACGCTGGCACTCGATGAGCTGGCCTTCATGCAAAACCTGGTCGAGCAGTACCGCAACGAGCACGATGTTCCGGCGGTCGATATCGCTGCGGCGCTCGCGCAGCTGCTCATCGGCGACAAGCCGCTGCTGCTGAAGCCGGACCAGGCGCGCAAGGAACGGCGCTTCGAGGAGAAGTCAGCCGGCGGCAAGCGAGATAAGCCACACGGCAAGAGGCCGCGTGACAAGGCGCTGCCGGAACCTGACTCCGACAAGGAACGTTACCGGATCGAAGTCGGCCACGAGCACGGCGTGAAGCCCGGCAACATTGTCGGCGCCATCGCCAATGAAGCCGGCCTCGATGGCGATCACATCGGGCATATCGAAATCGACCAGAACTTCAGCCTCGTCGACCTGCCGGTCGGCATGCCCCGCGATATTTTCATGGACCTCAAGAAAGTCCGGGTCTGTGGGCGGCCGATGAAGATCACGAAGGCAGGCGGGCCGGACAAGCCGGTGCGCAGGAGCAAGGCGAAAGCCACGGCCAGGCCCAAAGCCGGCGCCAGGCCCGGCAAGGCCCGGAAGGCAAAACGCTAGCCAGGCCCGGCCCCGGGGCCACCGCAAACGCCCCTCACGGATGCTATGCTTGGAAAAAGCGGGTCGAAGGGGTGGCATGCCAAATTCAAACCTCTTGCACGGCTTCTACCTTGGGGACCGTTTCGTAGAACCCCTGAAAGGCCAGGTCCTGGGCCAAGCCGAATCCAGACACCTGCCGCCAAAGGCGGTGGCGGTGTTGTTATGCCTGGCCAGGGAGCCTGGCGTGCTGATCCCGCGCGACAGGCTTGTCGAACAGGTCTGGGGCCCCGGCCAGGGCAGTAGCGAAGCACTCAGCCACGCTGTCAGCGAAATTCGCCACGCGCTCGACGACCACGTCGACAATCCTGTTTTCATCCAGACCGTGCCCAAGCGCGGTTATCGGCTTATCGTCGAGCCCCGAATCGAGGATATCGACACATCGACCATCGTCATCGGGGCGGGAGACAATACGAAGCTCGACGACATCGGACTTTTCGAAAACCTCAAGCAGCGTGGCGTCATCGAAACCGCACTCGCATACCTGGTCGTGGGCTGGTTGCTCATCCAGGTCGCGGACATCGTCTTCGATCAATTGCATTTCCCGGAATGGGCAGCGACCTTCGTTACCGCTCTCGTTATTGCGGGATTTCCGATCGCTATCGTTCTCTCCTGGTTCCTGGAGTTTCGTGACGGGCGTGCGATCCTGGACCCGCTCTCCGTAGCCGCCTCGCGCCGGCGCCGTTTCAGCCGCACCTATCTCTCGGTCGTCGGCGCACTGGCCGTGGCCGCGGTCGGCGTCTATCTCTATGACCAGAGGTTCGGCCTGCCCGAGGCACACGTTGCCGATTCGCCTGCAACACCCCTCGAGGTTCGCATGCCGCCCGTCGTCGAGAACTCGTTCGCCGTGCTGCCCTTCGTCAACCTGGATGGCAGCAACGAGACCCAGGTATTTGCCGACGGTCTCGTGGACGATGTCATCACGCAGTTATCCCGGGTTCCCGGGCTGCGCATCGCCGCCCGCGGCGATTCATTTTCGCTGGCGCCCAACAGTGCGTCGAGTACCGTTCGCAACCGGCTGCGCGTTGAAATGTATATCGAAGGCAGCGTCGAGATGGCGGAAGACAAGATGCGGGTCACCGTGCAGCTCATCGACTCGGAGAGCGGTTTTCATGTCCTCTCCCGGAGCTTCGATCGGCCTCGTGAGGATTTTTTCGACATTCGTGACGAGATCACGAGCCTCACCGTCGCGAACGTTCGCGTGGCGCTACCGGCCAGGATGCGTGACAGCGCGTCGCAGGGCGTCGAGGACCCTGCACTTGATGCCTACGTGCTCTATCGCCATGGCATCGAAGACTCGAGAAAGCCGATAACGACCAGCACCATCGCCTCCGCGCTCGGCTGGTTCGATGCAGCGTTGTCGGTCGATCCTGAATACGCGGCGGCCTATGCAGGCAAATGCGATGTCTACGTGAGAGGGTATGCGGAAGTCGACGATGCGGCGTTCATTGACGACGCCGAATCGACCTGCCGCACCGCCCTCTCGCTGAACCCCAATCTTGACGTTGTGCATATCGCTCTCGGCAACCTGTACCAGGCCACCGGCCGGAATGAAGACGCGGTGCTGGCCTATCAACGGGCGCTCCAGCACGACCCGCCTAACGTCGATGCGTTGACCGGTATCGGTCGAACCTTCCTGCGGATGAAACGGACGGATGAGGCCGAAGAGAGCTTGCGCAGCGCCACCGATATTCATCCCGGAAACGCGAGTGCCTACAACACGCTGGGCATGTTCCTCTACCAGACCGGTCGATTCGCGGAAGCGGTTGAGCAGTATCAGTACGTCGTGTCGCTGGACCCGGAAAACGCGCGCGGATTCGGCAATCTCGGCACGACTCACATGATGATGAACAATTTCGCTGCCGCTGCGCCCGCGTTTCAGAAGGCGATCGACCTCCAGCCAACCAAGCCGGTGTACAGCAACCTCGGACTCATGCACTACTACCTGGGCAATTTCGACGCCGCGATCGAGAACCATCGGCACGCCGTGGAGCTGCAGCCCGGCGACCACCTCGCGAGGTCAAACCTCGGCGACGCGTTGTGGGTGGCTGGCCGGAAAGATGAGGCGCTACACCAGTTCGGCGAAGCAGGGAAACTGGCCAGGCGCGCATTGGAGGTAAACCCGAAGGACGCGTTTACGCTGATGGACCTGTCCTGGATCAACGCGATGCTGGACCATCGTGAGGAAGCCCGTTCATTGATTGATCAGGCGCGCGCTTTGGCGCCGGACGACCCGTATTCACACTACTACGATGCGTTGGTTTCGCTGCGCGCTGGCCAGCGAGACGCCGCACTGGCAGCGCTCGCGGTGGCGGTCGACAAAGGGTACTCACGGCAGCTACTGTCTGTTGAGCCACACCTTGCGCCACTGAAAAACAACCCGCGTTTCGCGGCAATTGTAAATGCCGGATGATTCCGCAGGACTTTGAGAAGAACAGCAAGACAAGGGGACTGGTCATGAAGAAACATTTGCTTTTACTCGTGGTTGCCATCGCGCTTGGCGCCTGCAGCTACAACGGCAAGCCTCGCAAGAACGAATTCAACAGCCCGCTGTGTGGTCCGGTCAAAGGCTTCACGGTGGGCTACGTCATCTACGGTGACTCGAAGCTGGTCATGATCCCCATCTCGAAAGTGCGGTCCAATACAGCATTCGTTGTCGGCCTCAAACCGCTGGACGGATTCGAAGCCGCCAACGTCATCGTCAAGGGCACGGGCGCGGCGGCATGGATCGACGCGCAGGGCAAATATTCCGACCCGAGAGTGATGCCCTATCCGGAACATGCGTTCGAGGTCGGGTGCGTACCTGAGGCGGCCGCCGGCACGACTTTCAAATTCGAGGTAAAAGTCGAGATGGGCGACGTCACGAATAGCCTCGACCCGCGCGCCGAAGTGGTCCTGTGGTAGTGCTACTGCCTAGTTGATGGCGGTTACCGGCACAGCGGCATTCGCATGCTCCGCGAAGAAACGCAAGGTCTTCTCGAGGACGTAGGTAATATTGCTGTTGTTCTTGAAGGAGTGACCCTCGTTGTCGATGATCACGACTTCCGCATCGTTGCCTGAACGCTGCAGCGCCTCCTTGAATTCAAGGGCCTGTTCTTCGGGAACAGTGCTGTCTGACTCGCCGTGAAACGCGATTACCGGTACGACCAGCTTATCTATGTTGTACATCGGAGAGAGGCGCTTGAGCGCTTCCTTCTCCCGCCTCGGGTCACCGACAGCCGTCTTCCAGTACTCGTACGCGAAGTAAGCATCGTCTTTCTTGTAGTGCTTGAGCTGCGCAAGAATGTCGACTGGGGCCGACCAGGACACGGCCGCCGAATAAAGATCCGGATACCTCACGGTGCTCATCAGGGCTGCATAGCCACCGTAGCTGTGCCCGAAAATAAAGACGTTGCCGGGATCGGCGAAGTTGTTCTGTATCGCCCAGTGCGCGCCGTCGGCGATATCGTCGATCATCACCGTGTCGATATTGCGTATTCCCGCGAGCAAGTGCTCCCGGCCATAGCCCGTGGAACCGCGGAAATTGACGCGCAGGACGTTGTAGCCGCGCGTGGCGAAGAACTGTACCCAGGCATCGAAATACCACTCGTCCCGAACGAACGGCCCGCCATGCGGCAGAACCACGAGTTTCTTCACTTCGGCGCCGGCGGTCGCCGGGTTGAGGTAACCGTGGATGGTGTGTCCGTCGCGCGCCTCGTATTCAACGAACTCGGTCTTTGACAGCACGCTGCTGTCGAGCTCCTCATTGGCGATGGCAATGGTGAACAACACCTTGGTTTCAGGGTGGAAAACGGAATATCGCCCCGGGTCCACGTCACTGTAGGAATAAATCAGCAAGGTTTTGGCGTCATCACTCCAGTCGAAAATCCGGTTGTCGTGATCGGGCCTGTGCTCGTCGATAAGGTCCTGGTATTGCTGGAAGCGCTCGTCGAACCAGATGGACCTGGCGCGCTCCTCTTCGACGCGAAGACCCACCACTTTCTCGCTCGCGTCATCGAACAGGACAAAGGTACTCTCTATGTGACCGCCCCCGATGTCGTACTTGTCGCTCGCATAGAGATCCTCGACCACCCGCTTTTCCCTGACGTTGTACTTGACGAGTTTGAACCGATCGCTGTCCCGATTGGTGGCCATGTAGATGTGGTCATTGTCGTAATCGAAGGACTCGAGGCTGACCCGCTTGGTCAGGTACGTCTTTCCTGTATGGCCGAGGGTGTTGGCGCCGTCCTGTGAGTAGTCATCGTAGACTTCCCATTCCTGCGTGTCTTCGTTCAAGGCCAGGAACTGCAGCTCGTCTTTCTTGTAACGAACGCCGAGGCGCACATCGCCGTCGCGATCGATCGTCCAGTAATCGACATCCAGCTTCGGTTCGAAAACGAGCTCGCGTTCTTCGCCCGTATAGATATTGACCTTGACGATGGCGGGATCGCCGTCCACGTTCCAGGACTGTGCCAGGATGTGCTCGTGATCGTCACGCAGCAGGTGCTTGACGCTCCAGGCTCGCAGGTTTTTCCGGAGACTCCTGCCGCGATCTTCGTCGAAGGCGCTCAGCAATTTCAGATGGTTGGTACCGTCGGTGTCGACGGCGAAGACCTCGCTGCCGCGCGTATAGACGATACGGCGATTGGTCAGCCACCGCCAGGAGCGGGGGCGCGAGTTTCCAAAAGGCAGGTCCTCGATCTGTTTCCCGGTCTCCGTGCTGTGCACGACCATGTAGTAGCCGCTCGGCGACCACTGCATGTAGGCGACCTTCGAGCCATCCGGCGACATGCCGAAGAGCGTGTTTCTCGTTCGCTTGAGCAATACATGGATGGGCGGTGGTTCCGCCGTAGTAGCGTCCACCGTGACTGCAGTCTCGGTGCCGGTTTCTTCTGCCTGAACGGCACCTGCAATGGCGAGCATCGTCACCGCGGTGAGCGCAGTATTTCTTATTCCTGACATTGGCCCGGCTCCCTACCAGTCCTTGAAACGCGAATTGCGTCGCGGCCCACAGTATAGCGACATTCGATCGCCACAGGTCTGCTACAGTTCTCAGATGCGCGGCTTTCTTGTTCTTGTTTTCGGCGCCCAGCTGGCAGCCAGTATGCCGGATCCCGACGAGGCGGTGATCGCCTGGACGGCCGCAGGAGAATTTTGCGAGCCGGAAACGGTTCTGCCCCTCCCCGACGACACGTTGCTTGTCTCGAATGTCTGCGACTTTCGCAAAGCCGGCAATGGCTTCCTGACATTGCTCGACGGCACAGGCGCGGTGATCGACTGGCGTATCGTCGAGGGTCTCGATGCCCCGCTCGGCATGGCGCTCGTCGATGGCCTTCTGTACGTCGTCGACAACAACCAGGTACGGATCCTCGAGTGGCCCGGTTACAAGGCCAGGGAGATCATTTCCCTCAAAACGCAGGTTGCGAATGATATTGCCGTGGCAACGGATCACACGCTCTATGTCACGGATACGGCACGGGGTGAGGTTGCCGTCATCAGCCCGGGCCGGGAGCAATCCCTCCTGGTCGGCGCGGGTGCATTCAATGGAGCCAATGGCATTCATATCGATGACAAGGTCTTGTATGTTGGCGGTGAGCGATTGTGGCGCGTCAATCTTGGGGACTCGACCGTTAGCACGATCGGACCTGCATGGCTGGCCGATATCGACGGCATCGAAATGGAAGCGGACGGTACGTTGCAGGTTACTCCGGTCGGCGGCCCGCTGGTCCGACTGGGCGCCGCGATACAGGTGCTTGGCGGCGACGGCGTCAGCAGTGCCAATCACGGTTACGCCGAGCGCCTCAAGCTCGCGTTGATCCCCACCGGCTTCGACAATACCGTCCTGGCGATACAGCTCGCCGACTGAGCTAGACTACGCGCATGCTCACCATCATCGGCGCCCTGCTCGGCGCACTCTTCGGCGGCTTTGGCGGCCTCCTGGTCGGCGGCTTCATCGGCTACATGGCCGGTCTCGCGATCCGGCATTTTGTCGTTGGCAGCCTGCGGGTCACGCAGTCGACCCTGCTCGACACGACGTTTTCCATCATGGGAGCGCTGTGCAAGGCAGATAAAGTAGTGACGCGTGCCGAGATCAACGCCGTCGAGCAGATCTTCACGATGTTCAGGCTGCAGGGCGAGACCCGTGAGCAGGCGAAAGCGGCTTTCAACCGTGGCAAGCAAGCGGATTTCGACCTCGACGCCGCCGTCGACCTGTTCGGGGAAATCAGCCGCGGCCGCGGGCCGCTCGTGCAGCTGTTCCTGCAGGTGCAGTGCATGGCCATCGCCGCCGACGGCCGCGTCGACCCGGCCGAACACGCGATGCTCGTGCGTATTGCCCTGCGGCTGGGCCTCTCGGAGGCGGACGTCTCACAGCTCGAGGCGCTGCTGCGCACCACCACGGGCGGGCCATCCGCGCCAGGCGGGCGGCCGCAAACGGATCGACTTGCGGATGCGTATACGGCCCTCGGTCTCACGGCCACCGCAACACCGGCCGAGATCAAGCGCGCCTATCGCAAGCTGATCAGCCAGAACCACCCCGACAAGCTGGCATCGCGCGGGTTACCCGAGAGCATGCGCCCGGTTGCCGAGGAACGTTCGCGGGAGCTCAACGCGGCCTACGACCTGATCAAGAGCGCCCGCCCTGACGTGCGGTAGCATCGGGGTGGTCAGTCCGCCACGACGCGGTTGCGTCCCTCACGCTTGGCCCGGTAAAGACGGGTGTCGGCCTCGTTGAGCACGGTCCGCCGGCGCGAGTTGCTCGCGATGGCGGCGACTCCAAAGCTGATGGTCACCTCCATATTCGCTGCGATGTCGGACCAGTCGGCATTCTCGATCGAGCGCCGCAATTCCGTGCACACCTCGCTGGCATTGCTGACATCGGTATCCGGAAAGCACAGCAGGAATTCCTCGCCGCCGTAGCGCGCGACGAAATCGGTATTCCTGCATCCCTCGCCCAGGATACGCGCCACGCGCGCCAGCACCTGGTCGCCGACGGCATGCGAATGCTCGTCGTTCACACGCTTGAAATGATCGATGTCCGCGAGCGCAAGAGCGCCCGGGCGCGCGGTTCGATGCGCGAGGTTCACCTGCTGCTGCAAATAGTCGTCCGCATGGCGCCGGTTGGGGAGCCTGGTCAGCTTGTCATGTGTGGCCTGGCGCTCAAACTCCTCGGCTTGCAGACGCAGGTCCGCTGTCCGCGCTTCGACCAGTTTCTCCAGTTGGTAGCGCATGCGCGCGTACTGCATGATGACGAGCATGCCCGTCACCAGCACGAACAGCAGCAGGGCGAAATAGGCCATCGAATGCTGTGTCATGGCGACCGCAAGCACAACGCCTGCCGCACCCGACGTGAACTCAACCACGGCCGTAAAAAGGCTGAAGACGGTACCGGGGTCCCCGTTCCTCAGGGAAACCATGAGCATCATGCCGAGATCGTTGATGACCTGCATCGCGACAACCAGCAGGAACAGGAGCAGGATCGTCGAAAGGTCGAGGACTGCAAGCGGCAGCGGCCCCCCAAGGCGCTGGTACAACAGGCCTGACCCGAGGATGACGACGATCATCAGCCCCGCATTGTGAATGGCCGCGAGGACGACAGATCGCAGCGGTACCCCCAGGCGCAACCGGTGCCATGGGTACAGGAAGGACGCCAGCCCGTTGATCAACGCCGCGCCGACCGGCCCCAGCACCAGTATGCTGGCCACCTGCGCCACACGATCGAACGAGACGTGACCGAACACCGGGTGCGGGAAACCGGTTGAGATGGCGAACAACCCGAAAACGAAGAAAAAGCCGACCGTGCCTGGATCCTGCGCCCGGACCGAGAATTCCGCGTCCCAGGCCGACATGGCCAGGGCGGCCATCGCCAGGCTCAGGAGCAGGACGGAGTAGGCAAGATCCGGCTGCCATCGGCGTATCGCGGCCTGGCTCGCCGCATTTGATGTTTGCTCACTCACAGCACCGAATTATGCCCGATCCGCGCCGCCGGTAATGTGACGGGTATCCGTCCGCAGCATCTGGGCAGCCGGGCGCCTCGCTACCTGAGCCGCACAAAGACGGTGGCCCCGCCCGATCCGCCGCCGGTCTTCTCGTGGCGCACCTCGAGGTAGGACTGGGCCTTGACGAGGTCGACTAGCTTCCTGAAACCGTAGTTGCGCGAGTCGAACGAGGGGTCGTTCTTCAACAGCATCGTGCCGACCGTTCCAAGGTGCGCCCAGCCGTCATCGAGGGCGGCCTTGTCCACCGCCTCGCGGAGCTTGGCCTTCGGCGACGGGACCTTCGACTTGCCCTTCCCGGCCGCAGCAGCCTGGGGCGGGTTGAGGATATCCGTGTAGATGAACTTGTCACAGGCCGCGACAAAGGGCTGTGGCGTCTTGCGCTCGCCAAAGCCATACACGACCAGGCCCGCCTCGCGGATGCGGGCCGCGAGCGGCGTGAAATCGCTGTCTGACGAAACGAGGCAAAAGCCGTTGAGACCGCCCGTGTGCAGGAGGTCCATCGCGTCGATGATCAGCGCCGAATCGGTGGAATTCTTGCCCTTCGTATAGGCAAATTGCTGTACGGGCTTGATCGCATGCGTGTGCAGCTCCTCTTTCCACTTTTTGAGCTGTGGGGTCGACCAGTCGCCGTAGGCGCGCTTGACGCTGGCCGTGCCGTACCTCGAGACCTCCTCGAGCAGTTCGTGAATGGGGGACGCCTGGGCGTTGTCCGCGTCGATCAGAACCGCGAGCTTGTCGTTGGTGGTTGAATTCATTGTAAGAGGCTTCTCTCCGGCTTGGATGCCCGCATGATACCTCTTTATCGGCGTATCCGGCGCCGTCCGGCCGGGACGGGCCACGGTATCACCGATGCCGCCCCTCGGTTATTCCGAATTACCGGTATTTCCAATCTGTGGACAAATGTCACTTATCCACAGGTTTATAAAAACATCCAAGTTCTGACCAGAGGATAATCCAACATGAACGGTCAACTGAGAAGCGCATCCATAGGACTGCTGCTGTCCACGATTGCGCTCAGCTTTCCAGCAGCGGCTTACGAGTTTCAGTGGGGTGATGTCGAGGGGAGCTTCAACTCGCAGATCTCGCTGGGCGCCAGCTGGCGCATGTCCGACCAGGACGCACAGCTCGTGACCTTCGGCAACGCGCCGACCTATGGCGTGGCATCCACCGGTACCGGCGACGACGGCAACCTCAACTTCGACGACGGCGACGTCTACTCGATGATCCTGAAGGGTGTTCACGACCTCGAACTCCGCAAAGGCGACTTCGGGCTGCTGCTGCGCGCCAAGTACTGGTACGACGAAGAACTCGCCAACGGCAAACGGCCACACGGCAACTCCGCCAACCTTTACACACCCAACGAGAAGCTGAATGACAGCGGTTTCGACGACTTTGCGCAGGCCTCCGGCATAGAACTGCTGGACGCTTTCGTCTATGGCACGTTTTACCTGGGTGAGAGCGGGATGCCGCTCGACCTGCGGCTGGGCCGCCAGGTGGCGAGCTGGGGCGAAAGCACCTTCATCCAGAACGGCATCAACTCGATCAACCCGATCGACGTATCTGCATTCCGTCGCCCGGGCGCCGAGATCAAGGAAGGCCTGTTACCGGTCTCGATGTTCACGATGTCCGCGGGCCTGACCGACGCCATCAGCTTCGAGGCGTTCTACCAGATCGAGTGGGAAAAGACCGTGATCGACGGTTGCGGGACCTACTTCTCAACGGCTGACGTCGCGGCCACGGGCTGCAACGTCGTCACGCTGACGGGGCTGGCCAGCGATCAGGCCAACATGCAGGGCGGACTGTTTATCACCCGTCGCCCGGACATCGAGCCGGACGACAGCGGCCAGTTTGGCGTGGCATTGCGCTATTTCGCAGAGCAGCTCGCGGGCTCCGAGTTCGGCATCTACTACATGAATTACCACAGCCGTATTCCTTACCTCGGCGGCTTCTCCTCCTCGAACGAGCAACTGGGTGGTCCGCCCAATACGCCGTTTATCCCGGGCAACCCGCTGGGCGGCAACCCGCAGTACTTCGCCGAGTTCCCTGAGGACATC
>Ga0224506_10003334_pt1 | contig 10649 bp, 9 predicted proteins | sample SF_Jan12_sed_USG_2_FD_169108 | JGI IMG/M metagenome (GOLD analysis project Ga0224506, IMG submission 169108) | Sediment microbial communities from San Francisco Bay, California, United States - SF_Jan12_sed_USGS_8_1 | ecosystem: Environmental > Aquatic > Marine > Sediment | place: USA...
CGCCTTGGTCCCAGCCGGTACTGCATGGTAGTTGTGAATGTGAATTATGTCAGGTGGTGAGAAATTCCTTTCAAGATAGTAGCCCAGGAAGCCGGAAACACCTCTGGCGAACAGGCAAGCCTTGTCCTCCACTTTGCTGGGTCTATACACGACAGGGTCGTCGAGTATGTTCGAGGTGACTTTGTTCGATCCTTTGAACAAGATTACTTCTGTTCCGTGTATTCTCCCACTCTCGATCGCTATCTTGAATGACCACGGTTGTTTATAGGGCAAGAACTTGCGCTGACTGAGTCTTCCTTTAACTACTAACTCGTGTTCCTTCAGGTTCAGCCTCTTTTTGACAACTGTATCTTTGTTGGCTCCGTGGCTGGGCATAAGTACCTTAACATTGGTTCCCTTGGCTGCCAACTCTCTACTCATGTTGTAGACGGCTTGTCCCACAGATCCACATGCACGTACGGATGCGCATTCGAACGACAGCATCCAGATGTTGCTGAGCTTATCTATGGGGCTTTCCATGCCATAATCTTGGAACTAGGATATGTAATAAAGGTGTTCTTGCGCGTCGAGGACGCCCCGCCAAGATTGGCTGGCCTATTCGTTGTCGGACTGATCAATCGCATAGATAAGCCGGATGATTCCTCATCGCTCCACTGTGGGCTGAGGAAATCACAAAATGTGTGAAGATCTAGACGAGAAGCTTGCAGGAGGAAAAGCACTTGAGATTCGCCGATCGATCCAATAGACAAACCTCGATCGGCCAAGCTAGCATAGCTACTCCCGCCAAGCACCCTGGGCTAATGAGATTGGTTAACACCCTTCGCGATCGATTGATCTCTCCCTTCTCTTTTTCGTTCCGCTCTACTCAGCGTTGCTTGGTTTTCAAGGCACTCCGAATCTCATTAGCATCAACTTTGTGAAATATAGGTTCGGGGTGACCAATCCTGTGTCCAGCGGGAACTGCAAGCTCTCCAGCTGAGTCCCAGCGTTGCTGATGTACATCTCCTTGCAGATTCATTTGGCGCCAAACGGTCTCGGCAGCAGATGGCATGAATGGCACCAGAAGTATTGCCAGAGAACGTACATGCTGAGCGCAGATATATATGACGGCGCAGGCCTTCTCCGGAGTCGCCTTGACTACACGCCACGGTTCTTGAGCGTTGAGATACTGATTTCCTCGGCGAGAAAAATCAATTATGGCCTCAGTCGCCGCCTTCAGCCGCATTTGATCCATGAGATCGCAGACGATTCGAGGAATCCGACGGATCTCAGCCGCCATCTGTTCATCTAGCTCGCCCAATGATCCAGGAGCTGGCACAACACTCCCATAGAACCGCTCAACAAAGGTTAGAGTTCGATGAATGAAGTTCCCAAGCGTGTCATTTAGGTCCGCGTTTACCTTCTGCTCAAAAAGCTCCCAGGTGAAGCTAACATCACTCGTCTCTGGTCGAATCGCCATGAGAACATATCGCCAAACATCTGGCTCCGCAATTTCAAGTGTCTCGTCAATCCAAACGCCGATCCCGTGACTCCGCGAAAAACGCTGTCCCTCAAACATGATGAATTCCGTTGACGAAACCTGCCAGGGCAGAACATAGCCGCGGCGTGTAGCGAGCAGTAGCGCTGGAAATATGATGATATGAAAGGGAACGTTATCTTTCCCAATGAAATGGACGTTCTTCGTATGCTCATCAAGCCAAAACTCGTCAGCCCGATTTGGTTTCCCAATTCTTTGGGACCATTCTACTGTAGCTGAGAGATACCCCAGCACCGCCTCCATCCATACATAGATGGTTTTTTTCTCAGCACCTGGAAAGGGCGCGGGAATCCCCCACCTGCTGTCACGAGTTAGGGCGCGCGGTCGAAGTCCCTCCTCAATCCATCTATAGGAAAAGTTGCGCGCGTTATCAGGGAGCTGAGGATTTGAATCGAGATACTCCCTCAGAGCATCGCTAAACTCCGGAAGATCAAAAAACCAATGTTTCGTCGAGCGAGTGGTTGGCCTAGTGCCACAGAGCACGCAACTTGGTTCAATGAGCTGAATAGGATCCAAGACCCGGCCACAGTTCTCGCATTGGTCGCCGCGGGCGCCGTCGGATTTGCAAAAAGGACAAATGCCCTGCACAAATCGGTCTGGCAGAAACAGATTATCTTTCTCGCAATATGTCAGTTCAACCTCCTTAGTGAACACGTATCCATTTTCATAGATCCTCCGGTAGAAGTCCTGAACAAACTGAATGTGCACTGGGTTCTCGGTACGAGTATAGTTATCAAGCTCTATGCGGTAGCGTCTCAGCAACCCACAAATCGCGGCGTGTTGCTCATCCGTTAGAGCCTTTGGCTCTATCCCCTCTCTGATAGCTTCGACCTCTATCGGTGTTCCATGCTCGTCGGAGCCTGAGACCGAGACGACCTCCTCTCCCCGGGCGCGTAGGTATCGCGTGAAAACATCTGCGGACAACAAGTGGAGGAAGGTTCCTAAGTGAGGCGTCGCGTGGACGTATGGCCACGCTGAACACACAACCCATCTGCCCATTTCTGGCCCCCCAAGTCCTCGATCCAGCTTTACTTTGCGCTGTCAAGCTCTTTTTAGGCTAAGAAATGCTCCTAGGAGTGGCAGGCAGCCCTCGGTTCTTTCCATAGTGAACCTCGCGAGCTTAATCCCCTCTCTAGATGCTTGGGCACTGTGAGGTCATATAAATGTTGTTTGCTGACTACGCAGATCGTCGATCGATCAATCGCAATGCGGGGCAGCAATCGCGCCTTCTCGACTGCTTTCTCGATGTGGTCATCGAAATTGACGTGGAAGGGCGACGGTGCCCCAAGTCTCAGCGGTTTCGCAATCGATCGACAGGGATGTAGATCTCTTTTCCGGTCGATCAATCTTTACAGTCAGTCCTGTCGTTTCTCGTGCTGCCAGTTGCGGTAAGTCATCAACTGGTCTAGAACACGTAGTCGCCCTTTGACGGGGAGGTCTTCTTTATTCCGAGGTCAGATACCAGCCTTCTGAGTTCTAAGTCGATTTCGTCCTCGATCCTTCTCCGATCATCGTCTAAAACGTTCAGTGGAACAGACATAGAGATCGGGCTTGGGAGAGGCAGCGGTTCGGGGGCCATCTCACCGCCGCTCTCACCAGGCCCGTTTCCACCGGACGAAGCTAAGACGGTTGGAGCGGGTTCGACCTTAGTTCCTAGGGGAATGGCAGCCAGGGCATCCAGTGGCTGTTGTTTCGGCTTTTGCTCTACTCCGGTTAGCACAAGCGAGACCTGCACCGTGGACGTCAAGTATGGATCAATTCTCGCACCCCAAATCACTAAGGCATCATCGCTCATCAGCTCCGAGACTATCTCTCCAGGGCGGGAAGCTTCGTTCAAGCTCATGTCCTCGCCGCCGCTCACATGTACTATCGCTCCAGAGATTCCTTCGTATGTTACGTCGAGTAGAGGGGAGTTGAGTGCGTTGTACGTTGCTTCTTCAGCACGGTTTACAGTTGAAGACCAACCCATACCGATGGATGCCAGTTGCCCTCGGGACACTATCGTCTTGAAGTCGGCGTAATCTACGTTTATGAGGCTCGGCTTGGAAATGCAGTCTGTGATGCTTTGAACCATGTTTCGGATAACTTCATCTGCTAGCTCGAAAGCTGTCCTCAAGCTGTAGTGTGGGTAGAGCTCGCGAAGCCGGTTGTTGTCGATCACGACCACGGTGTGGCATGAATTCCTCAGTTTTTCTAAACCGTCCATGGCAATCCTCTGACGGACCGCTCCCTCAAATCGAAATGGAGTTGTGACGACGCCGATGACTATAGCCCCGTTGTTCTTGGCGACGTCTGCTATCAGTGGAGAGGCACCTGTGCCTGTTCCGCCTCCCAAGCCCGTGGAGACGAAGATTATGTCGGCATCCCTAACGTATTTCTGGATTTCTTCAATCGACTCCTCAGCAGCCATCCTACCTGTCTCAGGGTTTCCACCACAGCCCTGCTCATGAGTGATGGTCGGTCCGATCAGTATCTTTCGGTTTGCTCTGATCATGTTGAGGTGCGTGGCGTCGGTGTTTACGGCTATGTTGGTTACCCCTTGAAGACCTCCTAGCGCCAACCTGTTGGCGGTGTTGCAGCCTGCGCCGCCGACCCCGACCAACAGAATCCTAGTTGGTTGAGGCAGAACATCTTTGTCGAGCTTCCTCGGAACGACCTCTGGCTTAGATAACTCGGGAACAACAGGTGCGCGGAGGTCTGCTCGCGAGCTATCCTCTGAAAGAGAAGATCTTGGAGCAAAGAGGTCTACGAAGGTCATGACAGGGGTCCTCCGCTGGCCTCAGCTTCTTCCTTGATGAAGTCACGCAGGGCTGTGCGTATGGCCTCGGCTCTGTTGGGGTACAGACGCTTCTCGATAAGCCCATCTATGGCTTCAATGTATAATTCCGGTAGATGTACGGTAACGACTTTCACATTTACCCACCTGTACTCTGTCCGAGTACCTGTAGTCTGGCGAAAGACACACACTAGATAATCGTCGGGACTACCGCCGAACATCCCGCCGAAATACCCTGAACGTCTTCTTTCGAAAGGAGATATCTCATTGTGGTAATCTCAGCTTCCTTGTTTGTCTTTGATGCTCACTTCTTGGTAGGGAACATTTGGCCTGCAGCTGTTTGCCACCAAGAAATTCAGGAAGAGAAGAGCCTTCGCTTCATTCCGGGGCCGGTTTCGCGGAAGACTGGGAGACCAGGCGTGTACTGTTGAGTGTCAGACTGTTGCGTGACGGCAGACTGATTCTATGTTTGGGTCAAAGCCTTCATCCCATCAGGGGTTTCCGGGTCCTTCTTCGACTGACGAAGTAGCTCACAGCCTCTTACCGTTTCGGGATTTTGAGGTAGCAGGTGTCGTGAAGTCTCCGTAATAGGGGCGACGCGCCTTCTAGAGAGTTGCTGATCCTAGCCTCCCAGAAGTTTTCTTGACGTGTTTTATCACCGCTAACAAGATACCGGACAGGATCGATTGAGCCGTCATCCCCAGCTTGTGAGACACTTGATCTGACAAAGTACTCGGCTTGGCTTCAACGATCTATTTATTCACAGCTTACAATGTTGTGGGTAGTCATTAGTGGTGGGGGACAAGTGAGAGCCCAAGGCGCGAAGTACTTCTTCAAGTTGTGTCGAAACATTGCGGATCCGATCGAAGTTGAGTTTGCGAGAATGGAGCTAGAAGGCCTCTTCTCAGTTCCGCTACGTCCCGTCTCCAACTTTGTCGATGTTCTTTCTCAGCCTCCCCTAAGCAGTTTTTGCCGAGATAAAATGAGAGTTCAGGACATCTTGATGAGAGATGTGTGCTACGGCGGGACTCAGGGGTTTCAGTCACGTCACGACGAACCCATCATCGATGTATCAGACTTAGTGAGACGGCTTGCTTATACACGTGAAATTTATGTTGTAATAGAGTCTACAGACAATCCCGAAGACATACTTTCAAGGCTTTACCCGTCCGACCAGAGGCCCGTCAATGCTCAGGTTTTTACTTCATCAGAAAAATCCATTCCTCTACATCTCTTCAGAATAGTGGTGAACACTTATTTCTATGAGAACATGGGGCCTGCAGTTTTTTTCAGTTTCGCAAAAAACAGGAAGAAGCAGTGGGAGAGGATCGAGGAGAACGTCAAACGTCTCCTTTCGCATATCATGAGCGACCCGTACTATATTCCTCTCCACCCAGGCAGCAGGCTGGGAAAAGAGACAGAAGATCTAGTGGACGAACGGAAGGAAGTCAAACTATACCTCTCCCATGCATTTGGTCCACCCTACAAAGCAAAGTTTCATCCTAGGATGGCGAAGGCCATGGTAAATACCCTCGGTCTGAGGAGAGGGGTATTGCTAGATCCTTTTGTGGGCAGTGGTACAACATCGATCGAATGTAGCTTAAGTGGAATCGACAGCATAGGAGTAGACATCAGCCCCGTCTGCGTTCAGGCATCAAGAGCCAAGGTTGCTGCCTTCCTAGTCTCCCTCGAGAGGTTGAGACACGAAATCGATAAGATAGTTGATAGAACACGTAGACATACATGTAGTGCTGATATGGTTGAGAAAATCGTTCCGTCAAACATCCTGTCACGGTATCCCAGTAAACGAAGTGATCTATTGTCGATCTATCTCATAAAGAGTTTCATAGAAAATATCCATGATGAAGACGTTCGGAACATATTCGTCACCGCGTTGAGCAAGGTAGTGAGTCAAGCTGTTAGGTCGAAGTCCAACGTTTCTGTACCTCACCTATTGGAAAAAGAACTGGAGGAGGTCTGGAAGAGGACTCTGGCCTTCAACAAACTCAGAGCGAAGGTACCGATAAGACTCGGGAAATGTGTTGTCTTTCAGGGAGACGTGCGAAGGCTCATTTTGCCTGAGGGAAGCGTCCAAGGCGTTGTTACGTCTCCTCCTTACTCAACAGCAGTAAACTATGTCAAGAACGACCTCCCGATACTGGAGATCATCCACAACGTGGATGTACAGGGACTTGAAAGAGGCATCATAGGTAGTCCCCGCTTCAAGGATGACGGACGAAAGCTGTTGGGGCACATAAGGAACGATGATGATCTGTTCAGGGGGATCCCTCGAGAAGCTCAGGAAAAGATTCTCGACCTGCTCTCCCATAGTCGAAAGAATCTTGCGCTCCGGCAGTACAAGTTCCTTCTCGATATGACCATCGCCATGAAGGAGATTTACAGGGTGCTGGAGCCTGAATGTCGATGCATAATCATAATCGGGAACAATCACTTCCGTGTCGCTGGCAGAGAGCTGGAGTTCAGGAACGCTCAGTATCTATATGAGCTGGCAGTCTCCGAAGTGGGCTTCAAACCGCGACGCATTCTATGCAGAACCCTGCTGAAGACGAGCTATGGCGCTATCAAGAAGGAATACCTGTTGATGCTGGAGAAGCCTCAGATCATGGCGACCCAATGAACGAACACTCCTGAGGTCCTTCAAAACCGACTCAGCCGCCACTCTTCGTTGAACGCGGCCAATTGATCGAAAATCGTTTTATCAACGGACTAACCAATCGATCGTGGGGTTCCGTGGATGAGCTTTGGGGATCAAAGAATTCTGGTTACGGGGGGAGCAGGCTTCGTAGGAAGCCACTTGGTGGACGCGTTCATGGGGAGGGGAGCCTATGTGACCGTACTAGACAACCTGAGCACTGGGTCCAAGGAGAACGTTAGGCAATGGATTGGTCACAGCCGATTCTCCCTAGAAGCCGCAGATTGCCTCGAGGCAGAGGATCTAAGGAGGGCCATGAAAGATCGAGAACTAGTCTTCCACGCCGCAGCGAATCCTGAGGTAAGAGCAGCTCTCATAGACCCCGAGATAGACTTCCAGCAGAATGTTGCAGCCACCAAGATGGTGTTGGAAGAGATGAGAAAAAGCCGAACCGCAAGAATCCTGGCGTTCACGTCGACATCAACGGTTTATGGTGAAGCAAAACAGCTTCCCACGCCAGAGGACTACGGTCCATTAACTCCCATATCACTCTACGGAGCATCCAAACTTGCGTGTGAGGCATTAATATCCGGGTATTGCCATATGTTTGGCCTGCGAAGCGTCATCTATCGCTTCGCCAACATCGTCGGCTCAAGGTCGAGGCATGGCGTAGTCTGGGACTTCATTCAAAAACTAAGGAAGAACCCAAAAGAGCTTGAGATACTAGGTGATGGGAGGCAATCCAAGTCCTATCTTCTCGTCGACGACTGTGTCGAAGCTTTCCTGATCGGCCTCAAGAAGTTGCCCGAAAAAATAGAGACATACAACGTGGGCTCCAGCACACGAGTTAGCGTAATTGAGGTAGCGAAGATAGTATCCGATGAGATGAACCTGAAGGATGTCAGCTTGACCTTTACAGGAGGAGTTGAGGGCGGACGGGGTTGGAAGGGCGATGTGAAGACAATGTTGCTTGATACATCCAAGATCGAGAAGTTGGGCTGGAGAAGCAAACACGACAGTGCAGAGAGCGTACGTATCGCAGCTAGGCAGTTGTTGAGGAAAACCTAGAGCTTGAAACGGTCTATAGGCCCGCCTCCTGAGCACTCTCCTTGAAGTAGCGAGAGGCCCGGTCGGTCTTCCTGTGTGTTGCGTGGAAACCCAGGGTTTTTACCGCATACATATCACAGAAGCCTTCCCTGCCATTCATACCAATTTCATTCACCCAATCCAAATAGTGCCTAAACTCATGGAGGAAATTGAAAAGAGCAAGCTGCTTGGCGTTCTCCAACTCAACGCTCAAGGTTTGGTTTCTCTCTCCGCGAATAGGCATTGAATATGGATAGATGTTTTGCCTGTGTGCGCGAACCGTAATCACTATTGGCCGGGTCTTCCAACACATCTGGGCACTGTACTCTGTGCCGTCTCTGGCATACTTGAAGACGATCCTCAGATCGTGTTTCAGCTTGCCCTTCACAAACTGCTCGACATCTTCTTGCCCTAGCGGGACATCAGTCCTGTTGTCGACGCTGATCAAAGGGCTTCTTGGCTCGAAGAACTCGCAAAAGTAACGCTCCCAGTCCGGCCTTACCTCGGCATAAGGCGGAACTTGAAGCTTATTTCGAATACTCTCAACCAGTAAAGCAACATGTCGCTGCAGATCTATGTTTCTTCTCGTGCACCATGGGGTTCTTCCAGCCCAGTAGCTCGGCCAGCACTTCCCATCCTTGTCTCTATAGCTTCTCCACCTGCACATCCGACATGACCTTTCCCCTGCCAGAGCCGCTCACCTACGGTTCAAACATCACTAGGTGACTTCTAGCCCATGGCCGAGAAGCCGTAGCAATTCCTCCAAGGCTTCATCCCAACTAGCTCTTACTCAGTTTTCCGCTGCCTCAGCCTAGGTCTTGATCGCGTTTAATGAGTTACGGACCGCCTCCTTAGCGTTTGACTTTCCGTAGCACAGGAACTTGATCGACACAGCAGTTTGCTGATCGAAGCCAGAGCTGTTCGCCTCCAGCAAGCCACTTTGCTGGTGAAGACAGCCTAACACTCCCCCAACGTATACCTCAAAGTCGGATATCCCCGTGTTATTGATTCTTCTCTTTCTAATCATCCTATGACCATTGATTCCGGCAAACTTGGTCAATACTGCCAGTCAATGAGAATGTCCTGGAGCCTGTTGTGAACGGATTTTACGGAGAACTAGGTTTCATTAGCCTATTGAATGTGTCAGAGTATTACTCAGCATTCACAACTCTTTTGAGATGGTCTACAGCGCTATCATTCGGTAACCAGAGCTGACCCCAAGCAAGAAGATCCGAATGGAACTCGTTGATGAATCAGGAGACAAGGTTACAGTGGTCTTCGAGGGACGGCTATCCAGGGAGAAAATACTTCAGTTGGCGGACCTAGCAGAGCTTTACGGGGGCAACTTTGACGGGAGACTGGGAGGGGGAAGTGAAAGCAAGCTCGACCGTCTTCTGGGCGTTGTGGAGAAATGCTTTCCCTTCGGCTATTTCACCTCCAGAGACGTTCTGGAAGCTTTCCAAGCCGAGTTCAGAGAACCGATCCCCCTCACGACTGTTTCAACATACCTTTGCCGGCTGGCTGACAGAGCAGTCTTGCAACGAGTTGGGTCAGGCCGGGGATGCATCAGATACAGGGTAGCCCGAGGCGAGTACAACCCTCTTCACGAACAGAGAATAGCCTAGCGGTTCTATCGACTCGGACCGGAACTGGCTCTCCGCCCCCATATGATTCTCCGTCCTTCCTCGCTTCCAGAATACGTATATGGCCTTCCCTGCCTTGTGACAAGCCCCTTCTCATAGAGATCCTTCAGCGTTCTGGAGATGTACTCTCGATTCTTGTTGAGGTGCTCACTCAGTTCCTTGGCAGTCCTGGGCTGTTGGACGAGCAGCCTCAAGACATCCAGTTCACTCTCGGTTACAGAGAGTCTCTTTTGCTCGGCTTTTCTGGACGCTTTGTTCATCGCGTCGTCGATCCGCGAAAGAGACTGCTGTATTCTGACGAGCTCTCTTAGAAACTGATCTGAGTTCTGCTCGGATTTCGGGTTACTAGACTGGGAGGATTTGGTGAGACGTGCTCTATAGATGTAGGAGAATATAGCACCTTCAAGAATAAGTAGGGCTGCAAAGAGATACACGGCTGGATCCATCATGCTTCCCCTAGAGCTCAGCCCCTAGGACATCGATCTTAGTTATAATCCCTACCATCCGCATCCTCTCGTCGATCACCAAGACTGCTGGGCTGCGTCTCAGAAGCCGTGTCACCTCTGTCAAGCCCGAGTTCAATCTCACCTCGGAAAACGGGGGACCCATCAAGGTCTCGACCCTGGACCCCATAACCTTTCCGGCATCATCCGCTTCGCCGAGATGTTTTAGTATCGTGCTTTCTGAGATACCTCCTACAACCATTCCGTTCAGCAACACCGGTAGTTGAGAGAAGCCGCTCTCCCTCATCACCGTGACCGCTCGCTTCACCTTTTCTCTGACCTCCACGTGGGTCACTGGATGGCTCATTATGTCTCTGGCTTGGCAAGGCTTTGAGACCTGAAGCGCCTGGAATATGCTGTTTACCGTGGAAATCCGGGGGTTGACTGTGCCCCTTTCTATCTTCGCTATCAGCGATTGGCTCACACCCGCTTTAACTGCAAGTTGCTCTTG
>Ga0224506_10003335_pt1 | contig 10648 bp, 10 predicted proteins | sample SF_Jan12_sed_USG_2_FD_169108 | JGI IMG/M metagenome (GOLD analysis project Ga0224506, IMG submission 169108) | Sediment microbial communities from San Francisco Bay, California, United States - SF_Jan12_sed_USGS_8_1 | ecosystem: Environmental > Aquatic > Marine > Sediment | place: USA...
CTTCATTGCTATTAACAGAAATCACCCTGATCCCTTCCGGGCTAACTTTACCTTTGCTCAGCAAACGGTTTTCACCATCAATCCGCAACATGACCTTATCCTGAAATAACGCCATAACAACAATTTTTTCAATCGCATAAACGTTTAAAAAACAAAACATCATTGCTATTAACAAACCGGTTTTATAAAAAACGTTTTTCATTATTGAAAATAAATAATCAGTATCTGTATTACAGCCCAGGCATAAATACCAGCCTGTACATCATCAAGCATAATTCCCCAGCCACCTGGCAAATTCTTTTCCATCCAGTTGGCTGGCCAGGGCTTGATAACATCAAATAGACGAAACAGGAAAAAACCGGTCAGTACCCAATACCATGTCGCGGGCACTGCGACCATGGTGACCAGAAAGCCGGCAAACTCATCCCAGACAATTGCCGGATGGTCATCAACACCGAAATCCTTTGCTGTCTTGTCGCATAACCAGACCCCGACAAAAATGATCGCCAAAACAACCAGCAAATATTGCCATGGCTCAACCACCAGTGCCGACAATAAATAAAAAATCGGTATCGCTGCCATCGTGCCCGTTGTTCCTGATGCGACCGGCGACAAGCCACTACCAAACCCACAGGCAAGAAAATATGCCGGATGCTGTATGATATCTCTGAAATTTTTATCCATTGGCATTTTCATATTATTGAATTAACTCTTCCTGTAATTTTAAACAGCGAAATGATCAAATCCTGTCTTGTCTGACTCATATAAAGATCCATCCGAATACAAACAGCGAATACCCGCCTGCAAGGTAATCTTTCCTATGCAGGTGCAACCAGATGCTGTTAATAACGATTCAACTCTGGTTTTATTATCCGCTGATACCGTAAAGCATAATTCATAATCATCGCCTGAACTTAATACCATGTTCCAGTCATTACTTTGTGCAATGTACTGTTCTGTATCGGTCGACAAAGGTAAATGTTGCAACATGATTTCTGCGCCGACACTGCTTTTATTGGTGATATGAGCCAGATCTGACAGTAGTCCATCGGAAATATCAATACAGGCACTTGCCAAACCACGTAATGCCAACCCCGCCTCTACCCTTGGCGTTGGGGAATCCAGACGCTTACGCAGTCTCTTTAATGCCATTGGTTCAAGATTGAGATTATTTTGCAATCCTGCCAACGCAAGACCAGCATCACCCAGGGTACCAGTCACATAGATAAGATCATTGTTACATGCCCTGTCTCGTCGTAGCACCTTATGTGCCGGTACAAAACCATGTAACTGCACGGTAATCGATAACGGACCTCGCACGGTATCACCCCCGACCAGCGCCACATTATATTTTTGTGCCAGTGTCAGAAAACCATGACTAAAATCTTTTAACCAGGTTTTATCATAAGCAGGGATAGCCAGTGACAATGTAGCCCAGGCCGGTTCCGCGCCCATGGCGGCAAGATCGCTTAGGCTAACTGCCAGTGATTTATAACCAATATCTTCTGCTGAGGTTTCTGCGGGAAAATGAACACCTTCGATCAAGGTATCCATGGTAACAACCAGTTGTTGCCCTGCGGGTACATTTAATACTGCAGCATCATCACCAATACCTAATACAACATCATCACGATTGGCATGACCAGAGAAAAATTTTTCGATCAGATCAAATTCTGAAAATGACATGGGTATCTTTGAACCTGGAATCTGTAGTTTGGACAACCTGTGGAGTGCTTTGTATGCTAATAGTATGCTTCTAGGCGGTCAACTGCAGAATCCAGATTCTGTATTACTTTCCTTTAGCCGCACGCTGACCGGAATTACCCTTGGCATCAGCACCAGATTTTTTTGTTGTCACCTTAACCTGTTTTTTTGATTTTCGATCTTTAGCAGGACTTGCAGTACTTGCATTGGCCATCTTCGGTCTGATTTCACTGGCACGCAATCTTTGTGCAATTTTATCCAGAATACTGTTCACGTATTTGTGGCCATCCTCCGCACCAAATGTCTTGGCCAGTTCCACGGCTTCATTTATCACAACACGGTAAGGCACATCGAGTCGAAATTCCAGTTCATAGGTACCGATACGCAATACGGCTCTTTCTACTGGATCAAGTTCTTCAATCTTTCTGTCCAGAACCGGAATAATATGATCCTCAAGCTCATGAATGTGCAACGGAATTTCTCTTAGCAGTTCATGAAAATAGGCTTGATCTATTTTGCTGACATCATGATCAGCGACATATTGCTCGTCAATCTGACCGACTTCCTGTCCCGTCAGTTGCCATTGATAAATGGCCTGAACAGCAGAACGGCGTGCATTACTTCGAGCTTCACTCATTCGGGATCACCTGAATTTATTTATCCAGCTTCTGTAAGAGATTAACCATCTCAATGGCGGACATAGCCGCTTCCGCACCCTTGTTGCCTGCCTTGGTACCGGCACGTTCAATCGCCTGTTCAATGCTGTCTACTGTCAACACACCAAATGCGATTGGCAAATCAAATTCCATACCGACTTGTGCAAGCCCCTTGGTACATTCACCTGCCACATATTCAAAATGCGGTGTGCCTCCACGAATTACTGCTCCGAGTGCAATAATGGTGTCATAACGTTTACTGGCGGCCATCCGTTTTGCAACCAGCGGCATTTCAAATGCACCTGGCACATAAACAGTACGAATATCTTTATCATCAGCGCCATGACGTACCAATGTGTCCACGGCACCACTCAACAGGCTTTCAGTTATAAAACCATTAAAACGTGCCACGATAATACCAATACGGGCATTGCGAATTGTTAAATCACCTTCAATCTTTTCCATTATTATTAACCTGAATTGCCTAGATTTATTAAGTTACATGATAAAGTCACTACGTTACCGAAACAACTGATAAATACCCTATCCAAACGGTACGTATTCCACCACTTCCAGCTCAAACCCCGATAATCCATGCATTTTCATTGGTGTGCCCAAAACATTCATCTGACGCACGCCCAAATCTGACAGGATCTGGGCACCAATGCCAAAGGTACGCAGGTCCGATTTTGCGGCGGTCTTAAGCTGTTCCTTGCCCTGATCTCGCTGTTGATAACCCTGAATACGTTGAATCAATTCTTCTGTTGATTCATGGTTGCGAAGCAAAACAACGACACCACTCCCTTCTTCGGCAATACGATTCATCGCCTTGCGTGCCGAATGCGAACAACCCTCACGCAGACCACCAAAAATATCACACAAACTGTTTTCCATATGCACGCGCACCAATGTCGGTTTCGCTGACTGAATTTCACCCATTACCAGGGCAAAGTGTATGTTGTCACTGATGGTTTCGTGAAATGCATATAATTTAAACTTGCCTGACTCGGTCGGGAAATCACACTCACTCACTCGTACCACGGTGCGTTCATTTTGCACCCGGTAGTGAATCAAATCAGCCACGGTACCCAGTTTCAAGCCATGCTTCTCGGCAAAGACTTCCAGATCAGGACGTCGCGCCATGGTGCCATCTTCATTCAGGATTTCAACAATCACCGCCGCAGGCTCAAAACCGGCAAGCCGTGCCAGATCACAACCGGCTTCGGTATGACCGGCTCGTGTTAACACCCCACCGGGTTGTGCCTTTAACGGAAACACATGACCCGGTTGCACAATATCAGTTGATTTGGCATCCGGTGCCACGGCCGCCTGCACAGTCATGGCACGATCAGCGGCTGAAATACCCGTGGTCACACCTTTGGCGGCTTCAATCGACATCGTGAAATTGGTTGAATGCTGATCTTTATTATCACTCACCATTAAAGGTAAGTTGAGTTGCTGACAACGTTCTTCCGTCAACGTCAGACATATCAGCCCGCGACCATAGGTTGCCATAAAATTAATGTCTTCGGCGCGCACACTGCTGGCGGCCATGATCAAATCGCCTTCGTTCTCGCGATCTTCATCATCCATCAACACAACCATACGGCCCTGATGGATCTCTTTAATAATTTCTTCTGCGCTTGCTAGTGACATAAGTATCAAATTTTAAAGTTATAAGACTGTAAGGTTATAAGGCTTAAACTTTCCAACCTTATAGCTTTTAAATATTCAAACCTTCTTTATAAAACCGTTTTCAGCTAAAAGTTGTTCTGTGATTCCTGACCCATCCGGAACTGCTGCCTTGTCACCCAGTATCAGGCGTTCAAGGTAACGCGCTATCAAATCCACTTCCAGATTTACCCTGCGCCCTGCCTGATATTCGCCCATGATCGTTTCCTGCAAGGTATGGGGTACTATATTAAGCTCAAACTCTGTACCGTTCACCTTATTTACCGTAAGACTAATGCCATCCACGGTAATCGAACCCTTAAATGCGATATATTTAGCCAGCTCATTCGGTGCCTTGATAATAAAGCGAACTGATTTGCCTTCATCCCAACGACGTACAATTTCGCCCATACCATCAACATGACCACTCACCAGATGACCACCGAGTCGTGTTGTCGGTGTTAATGCTTTTTCCAGATTCACCTTGCTACCTGCTTTCAAATCACCCAGCGTCGTTAGTGATAAGGTTTCACCGGAAACATCGGCACGAAAACCATTACCCGGTAAAGCCACTGCTGTCAGACAAACACCATTAACAGCAATACTGTCACCCGGTTGCACATCAGCCAAATCCAGTTTGCCGGTATTAATTTGCAGCGAGACATCATCACCGCTTTTCTTCAGTGCTTCAATCGTGCCCATTGCCTGTATGATGCCTGTGAACATAAGCTAAATTTTAACGTGCAAAAATATTAATGCTGAAAAGTGAAACATCATGGCTTTTCAACTGTTGCCGTAATTCTGAAATCTTTCCCAACCGAACGGATATCTGTAATATTCAATTCCACTGATTCACTCATTTTCGCCAATACCGGCAAATGAAACAGTCCTTTGGCATTATCACCCATCAACTTGGGTGCAACATAGATCACCAGTTCATCGATCAGACCAGCTTGTAACAGCGCACCATTTAATGTGCTGCCGGCCTCGACCAACACTTCATTAATTTGCTGTTGTGCCAGATAATCCAGCACAGCAGATAAAGCCACATGGCTATTACTCTTCTGTACTGTAACAACACTGGCACCCTTATTCTCAAGTTTCTCAGCCAGTTTTTTATCAGCCGAGGTTGTAAACACCATGGTCTTGCCATCCAGCGACAACATTTTTGCATTATGTTGCATACGCAAATGTGAATCCACGATCACACGCAAGGGCTGTGGCACATCAACCGGTATGTCTATCGGCAATTCATCCAATCTGATATTTAATGATGGATCATCTTTTAATACCGTTTCAATACCGGTCAAAATCGCATCCGACGAAGCACGCAAACGTTGTACATCCAGTCGCGCATCCACCGAAGTGATCCATTTGCTTTCGCCGCTCGCCATCGCCGTGCGTCCATCAAGACTCATGGCTATCTTGCTACGCACAAATGGTTTACCGGTACGCATGCGTTTCAAAAAACCGGGATTCAAACTTTCCGCTTCGGCCTGCATCACACCGGTTACTGTTTCGATCCCGGCGGAATTCAATAATTTTATTCCCTTTCCCGCTACTTCCGGATTGGGATCTTCCATCGCGGACACAACCCGTTTTACACCGGCATCAATCAGTGCCTGTGAACACGGTGGTGTACGTCCATAATGCGAACATGGTTCCAGCGTAACATATACTTCAGCGCCTTTGGCCTTGTCACCGGCATTCGCTAATGCATTCACTTCGGCATGCCCTTCGCCAGCCCGTAAATGAGCGCCTTCACCGACAATCTCGCCATCACGCACAATCACACAGCCGACACGCGGGTTAGGATGAGTTGTGTAAAAACCACGTCTGGCCATTTGTATGGCGCGTGCCATGTAAACATGATCGTGTGAGCTATTCATTTGGAACTTTTTTTGTCCGGTGTGGGTTTTTCCTGATCAAGAAATGACAATTGCTTTTCTTTTATCGCAGGTGGTAATACATTCTGGAGCCGTTCAATCTCTTCACGAAACTCACTGACATCCTGAAAGTCACGATACACTGATGCAAACCGCACAAACGCAACTTCATCCAGCTTACGCAGTTCTTCCATTACCAGTGCACCAATTTCGCTACTGGCTACTTCACGATCACCGCGATTTTGTAATTCATGTTTGAGATGATTTACAGCCGTTTCGACTGCTTCAACACTGACCGGGCGTTTTTCCAATGCACGTTGCATACCGCCTTTCAGTTTATGTTCATCAAACGGTTCGCGTGCACCATTACCTTTAACGATACGCGGCATGATCAACTCGGCTGTTTCAAACGTGGTAAAACGCTCACTGCAAGTAACACACTCACGACGACGACGCACCGCATCACCTTCATTGGAAAGGCGTGAATCAATGACCTTGGTATCCTGTTCGCTACAAAACGGACAACGCATGAGTCTTCACCCTTCGACTTGCTCAGGGCGAACGATGTATATAAAAAACCGTTCATGCTGAGTTTGCCGAAACATATTCATCAGAATAATTTTATCCGTAAACCGGAAAACGCTTACAAATTTCCAGCACCTGACCCTTGACCCGTTCAATCGTAGCGGTATCTTCAACGTTGTCCATCACATCACACATCCAGTTAGCCAGATCTGCAACCTCGGCTTCCTTGAAACCACGAGTTGTCACTGCCGGTGTACCAACACGAATACCACTGGTCACAAACGGTGACTGTGGATCGTTGGGTACCGAGTTTTTATTCACGGTAATATTGGCATTACCCAATGCCGCATCGGCCGCTTTACCGGTGATACCCTTGTTAATCAAATCAACAAGGAATAAATGATCATCCGTGCCACCTGATACCACGTTATAACCACGACCAAGAAACACTGCGGCCATAGCACGCGCATTATTCAAAACCTGTTGCTGATAAACTTTAAACTCAGGCTCAAGCGCTTCTTTAAATGCCACTGCCTTGGCCGCAATCACATGCATCAACGGACCACCCTGAATACCGGGGAATACAAGCGAGTTAAGTTTCTTTTCAATATCCGGATTGGCCTTGGCCAGAATCAAACCACCGCGCGGGCCACGCAAGGTTTTGTGTGTTGTTGTGGTGGTGATATCAGCAATATTAACCGGACTGGGATAAATACCGGCGGCAATCAAACCGGCCACATGCGCCATATCAACAAACAGAAACGCACCGATACTATCAGCGATATCACGGAAACGCTGCCAATCAACAATGCGTGAGTAGGCAGAGAAACCGGCCACGATCATTTTTGGTTTATGTTCTTTAGCGAGTGCTTCGACTTCATTGTAATCAATCTCACCGGTCTTTTCGTCCAGACCATATTGAAACGCGTTATAAATCTTGCCGGAGAAATTCACCTTGGAACCGTGTGTTAAGTGACCACCATGTGCGAGGCTCATGCCTAATATGGTATCACCCGGTTGTAGCAGCGCCATATACACGGCCGCATTCGCCTGCGAACCGGAGTGTGGTTGCACATTGGCATAATCGGCAGAAAATAATTGCCTTGCCCGATCAATTGCCAGTTGCTCGGCAATATCGACATACTCACAACCACCATAATATCGCTTGCCTGGATAACCTTCGGCATATTTGTTGGTCAGCTGGCTGCCCTGTGCCTCCATCACCCGTGGACTGGCGTAGTTTTCGGAGGCAATCAATTCAATATGCTCTTCCTGACGAGTACATTCATCCTGAATAGCGTTAGCAAGTTCGTCGTCGTAACCGGCGATAGTCATGTCTTTGGAAAACATTGTGGCCCTCTTTCCCCCTCCGCTCTACGAAGAGAAGTCGTTAAAATTCAATAAGTTAAAAAGGTCGTTTTATGCCGCCCCAACAGGAACGGAAGAGCAACATAGGATACCCGATCTGGACGCCGGATGCATGCAAGAGGTTGATTTTTATCAGACTCACGAAAACAAATTCAATCCTCTTTGATCGAAGTGGATACATGAAACCCAACAAGTCATTTCACCGGTGAAATAGCGGGCTTCATAAAATGATCCTAACCTCATCCGTTCTGTTTTAGATGATAGAATTTTTTTACACATTCCAAGTATGCATTACAGGGTATTACAATAATTTTATTATGTTAATTAAACACTAACTCTTTGTTTAACTTCATACTTGATCAAATACCATGATTATTATCATGATATTAACCCAAATTTTGAATGTCGAAAAATTTTACAGTTTTTAGCTGCGATCAATTTTTAAAAAAACTCCTGTTATTTTGCATTTATAACTTATTGTAAAAAAAACAAAAAATTTTCCGTTCTATTTTTTGGCACAAGTTATGCAGCTTAAAGGGCAGCAGGCATTTCTAAAGCTTTACTTGGTAGTTGAAATAATAACTATTTATGAAAAGGAGATTTGTTATGTGTTCAACAAAATTCAATCTGAAGTTTTTCTCTGTTATCTCAGCCTTACTGATCACTGTTTCCGGAACGATCTCAGCAACACCCCTGTTTGATTCGGGTATTCCTGCTAGTTGGAATTGTACCGGCAATTGTGGCGCTTCGGGTGCAAACGGTGTGGTATCACTGGCACCTGGCGGTGGTAGTCAATATGGCTGGGTCTCCACGAGTCAGGGAGTATCTGGTCAGGGACTTTCTGGCATTGGTGGTACGACCGGGTCAGTATTACGTTCTGTTCTGTTCTCGGCAAATGCATCTGACAACCTGCAGTTCCAGTTCAACTATGTGACATCCGATGGTTCTGGATATGCTGACTATGCGTGGGCTCGTTTACTTGATGCGGCATCAAATCAAATAGCCATTTTATTCACAGCAAGAACCAAACCAAGCGGTACCATCGTTCCGGGTGATGGTATGCCTCTACCTACGGCAACACTGACACCTCCTTCCGTGCCTATTATTCCTGGTGCTCCGGTTTGGTCACCTTTAGGTAGCAGTTCTGGCACTTGTTATGCATCAGGTTGTGGCTACACCGGCTGGATTCAATCTGACTATGCAATCGCTGCAGCAGGCAACTACTATCTTGAATTTGGCGCTGTCAATTGGTCAGACACAATATACCAATCCGGACTCGCTTTTGATGGCGTGACTGTGGGTGGCGTTATAATTGGCGGAGGCGGCTCTATTCCAGAACCGGCCACTCTGATGCTAATGGGACTTGGTCTGGCTGGAATGGGAATGGCTCGCCGCCATAAAGTATAAAGCACCCTGATTCACCAGCTTTTACCTTGTAAAGACTCTTCCTTTATCTATGAAAGGAAGAGTCTTTTATTTCAGAATTAATTACTACCTAATACTTATTTTTCTGATCGACACCATACGCACCTGTCCTGCCATAGATCACAGACCCAAAAGCCGTGCCTAACAGAATATCGGTATCGTCTATCTCACTTGAACCACGTGCATGACGCCATATTTTATAATACAAAAATATTCTTTATGTATGATGAAATAAACCATTTGAAGCAACAAAATAAAAACTTGTAAACCAATCCGACTGAATGGTCATAAACAATTGTCATGAGAGTGCACCATACATAAACCAGTGAAAAACCAAAATAGCGTTAGATATAGGCAGGACGCGAAATTAAACTTATACTACCCTTATGGCTCAATATATATTCACAATGAACGGCGTTGGCAAGGTAGTACCGCCCAAGCGCCATATTCTAAAAGACATCTATTTATCATTTTATCCCGGCGCCAAGATCGGCGTTCTGGGTCTGAATGGTTCGGGTAAATCCACACTGTTGCGCATCATGGCCGGTCTTGATACCGATATTATTGGTGAAGCGCGACCACAACCGGGGATCAATATCGGTTATCTGCCACAGGAACCGCAACTCGATCCGGATAAGGATGTGCGTGGCAATGTGGAAGAAGGCTTAAAGGAAATTACCGAAGCACAGGCAAAACTGGACGAGGTTTATGCTGCCTATGCCGAACCTGATGCCGATTTTGATGCGCTCGCGGCCGAGCAGGCGCGTCTTGAAAACATCATTCAGGTATCTGATGCCCATAACCTGAATCATAAACTCGAAGTAGCCGCCGATGCGCTGCGTCTGCCACCGTGGGATGCAGATGTCACCAAATTGTCCGGCGGTGAACGGCGTCGCGTTGCCCTGTGTAAACTTTTATTATCCAGTCCCGACATGTTGTTACTGGATGAACCAACCAATCATCTGGATGCCGAATCTGTTGCCTGGCTGGAACGCTTCCTGCATGATTTTCCCGGTACCGTTGTGGCCATCACTCATGATCGTTACTTTCTCGATAATGTGGCTGGCTGGATTCTGGAACTCGACCGCGGTCATGGTATTCCATGGGAAGGTAATTATTCTTCATGGCTGGAACAAAAAGAAAATCGTCTCAAAACAGAAGAGAAAACCGAGTCTGCACGCCAAAAATCGATGAAACAGGAACTCGAATGGGTGCGTAGCAATCCCAAAGGCCGTCATGCCAAGAGCAAGGCACGTCTTGCCCGTTATGATGAATTGCTGAATAAAGATTTCCAGAAACGTAACGAAACACAGGAACTGTATATCCCGCCTGGGCCACGTTTAGGTGATCTCGTGATCGAAGCGAAAGGTGTTTGCAAAGGCTTTGGCGATCGCATGCTAGTGGAAGATCTGA
>Ga0224506_10003336_pt1 | contig 10645 bp, 7 predicted proteins | sample SF_Jan12_sed_USG_2_FD_169108 | JGI IMG/M metagenome (GOLD analysis project Ga0224506, IMG submission 169108) | Sediment microbial communities from San Francisco Bay, California, United States - SF_Jan12_sed_USGS_8_1 | ecosystem: Environmental > Aquatic > Marine > Sediment | place: USA...
CATCTTGCACTGGCCTTTAACCCGTCACACCTCGAAATTGTAGGGCCGGTTGTTGAGGGATCAGCGCGTGCCAGACAGGAGCGCTCCGGTGACAAGAATGGTGACAGGGTTGTCCCCGTTGTAATTCATGGTGATGCCGCCTTTGCCGGTCAGGGTGTGGTGATGGAAACATTAAACATGTCACAGTCACGCGGCTATTCGACCAAGGGCACTGTGCATATTGTGATTAATAACCAGATTGGTTTTACCACCAGCAACCAGCAGGATGCACGATCAACTCTGTACTGTACCGATGTTGCCAAGATGGTGAATGCACCGATTTTTCATGTGAATGGTGATGATCCGGAAGCGGTACTGTTTGTTACACGTATTGCGCTCGACTATCGCATGAAGTTCAAGAAAGATGTGGTGATCGATATGGTGTGTTATCGCCGACATGGTCACAGTGAGGCGGACGAACCGCTGGCGACCCAGCCAATGATGTACAAAACAGTGAAAGCAAAACCAACGGTGCTGGATATTTATCGCTCACGTCTGGAAAAGGAAAATGTGATCAGTGACAGTGCCGTTGATGAATACATAACAAGATATAAAAACAGTCTGGATGAAGGTCAGTGCGTTGTACCTGAAGTGATATCCAACAAGGAAGCACGTTATCCCTATGCCGGTGTCTGGTTCCCTTATGTTGAAGGTGAAGTCACCACCAATACCGAGACGGCGGTTTCGATGGATTTTATTCGCGAGGTTTCCGAAGAACTGCATCAGTTACCGGAAGGCTTTGAACTGCATAACAGTGTTGCCAAGATAATGGGTAATCGTCATAAGATGGCTTCGGGTGCATTACCTGTTGACTGGGGTTATGCTGAAACACTGGCCTATGCAAGCCTGATCAGTCAGGGACATCATGTGCGTTTATCCGGACAGGATTGTGGGCGTGGCACCTTTTTCCACCGTCACGCAGTGTTATACAACCAGCAGGACGGTGAATCCTATATTCCATTAAGGCATTTACCGAATGTGAAGGGTAATTTTCTGGTTATCAATTCATTGTTATCTGAGGAAGCCGTGCTGGCCTTTGAATACGGTTATGCCACGACAGATCCCCGTACATTGGTCATTTGGGAGGCGCAGTTTGGTGATTTTGCCAATAATGCACAGGTTGTGATTGATCAGTTCATCAGTGCCGGTGAACAGAAATGGAATCGCTTGTGTAATATGGCCATGTTCCTGCCACATGGTTATGAAGGGCAGGGGCCGGAACATTCTTCTGCGCGACTGGAGCGTTATCTGCAATTATGTGCGGAACACAATATTCGTGTTTGCATCCCGACAACTCCGGCACAAATGTTTCACCTGATTCGCAGACAAATGCTGGCAACCAAAAAGAAACCGTTAATTGCCTTTACACCAAAAAGTTTGTTGCGTCATCGTAATGCTGTGAATGCACTTGAAGATTTGACTGAGGGCAAGTTCCAGCGTGTCATTCCGGAAAGAGATGATGAGATTGAAGACGACAAGGTAGAGCGTGTGATCATGTGTACCGGCAAGATTTATTACGATCTACTTGAAAAACGCACAAAGGAAAATATCACTAGCGTTGCACTGGTTCGTATTGAACAGCTTTATCCATTCCCGAAAAAGGATTTAAAGCCGGAACTTGCACGTTACAACAATGCAAAAGAATTCATCTGGTGTCAGGAAGAACCCAAAAATCAGGGCGCCTGGTATATGAGTCAGCATCATATTCGTATGGTATTAGGTGATCGTGCCTATCTGGGTTATGCCGGTCGTCCGGCATCAGCCGCACCGGCAGTCGGTTCGCATGTATTACACGTGAAACAATTACAGGATTTACTCGAAAAGGCATTTAACACAAAAGTATAGAATTACTGCTATAAATATTAAAACAACAGGTTCATCAGATAATAGAAACCAGGATGTATAAAACAAAATTAAAGGACAGGTAATGGCAATTGAAATCAAGGTTCCCGGTTTTCCGGAATCCGTCTCGGACGGCACGATAGGTGTCTGGCACAAAAAGCCGGGTGATGCCGTTAAACGTGATGATGTACTGGTCGAGATTGAAACGGACAAGGTGGTATTCGAAGTGCCTGCACCAAATGATGGTGTGTTATCCGATATTATCGAGGATGAAGGCGCAACGGTACTGGCTCAGCAAGTGATTGCCCATATGGAAGCCGGTGCAGTTGCCGCCAATGAAAATGTAAAAGAAGCGGTAACGGAAAACGTCAGTGAAACTGCCAATGAAGAAGGCATTGTTTCACCGGCCGCACGGCGCATGTTGGCAGAACACAAGTTATCAGCTGATCAAATTACCGGTACCGGTAAGGACGGCCGTATCCTGAAGGAAGACATACAAGCCTTTCTGGCCAAAGGGAAGAGTCAATCTACACCGGCACCGGTAAAGGAACAGATATCATTTGCTGCAGCACCAGCTACTCCGGCACCGATTCAGGAGATGGATGGCGATCGACCACAAAAACGGGTACCCATGACGCGCTTGCGCAAACGCATTGCCGAACGTCTGGTTGAATCACAGCAAACGGCAGCCATTCTGACCACCTTTAATGAAGTCAATATGCAGCCGGTAATGGATATGCGCACCAAATACCAGAAACGCTTTGTAGAACAATATGGCGTTAAACTCGGTTTCATGTCTTTCTTTGTCAAGGCGGCAGTAGAGGCATTAAAACAATTCCCTGAAGTGAATGCCTCAATTGAAGGTGACGACATTGTTTATCACGGTTTTTACGATATAGGTATTGCCGTTGGTTCACCGCGTGGTCTGGTGGTGCCAATTTTGCGTGATGCCGATCAACTCAGTATGGCGCAGGTTGAATCCCTGATTAAGGATTATGGACAAAAGGCACAGGACGGTTCCTTGTCTATCGAAGACATTACCGGCGGAACATTTACTATTACCAACGGTGGTGTATTTGGTTCCATGTTATCAACACCCATTATCAATCCGCCACAAAGCGGCATCCTCGGTATGCATGCGATTAATAAAAAGCCGGTGGTGGTGGATGATGAAATCGTGATTCGTCCCATGATGTATCTGGCACTGTCTTATGATCATCGCATCATTGACGGACGTGGTGCAGTCCAGTTTCTGGTGACCATCAAGGAACTACTGGAAGATCCGGCACGTATTCTGCTGGAAGTTTAAATACGGGTTATTACACTTGGTCGGGAAGACAAATTGTTAAAGGATTATATATGTCCAACAAATACGATGTGGTTGTTATTGGCGCAGGACCGGCAGGATATGTGGCCGCGATCCGCTGTGCACAACTCGGACTCAAAACCGCCTGTGTCGATAAATGGCTGAATGAAAATAACAAGCCTTCATTAGGCGGTACCTGTTTAAATGTAGGTTGTATCCCTTCCAAGGTATTGCTTGAATCATCCGAACTGTTTGAGCTTGCCAGCAATGGCATTGCCGAGCATGGTGTTGAAATCAAAAATGCCAAACTGAATTTATCGGCCATGATGCAACGCAAACAAAAAGTGGTGTCTGAACTGACACAAGGGATCTCCGGCCTGTTTAAAAGTAACGGTGTAACTGCTTACGAAGGTCACGGCAGGCTACAGGCCAAAAACAATATTGAAGTGACAGGGCATGACGGTAAGGCACAAACTCTTGAAGCTGCACATGTCATTCTGGCCTCCGGTTCACGCCCGATGGAAATTCCATCTGCCCCACTGGATGGTGAATTCATTGTTGATTCCAGCGCAGCCTTGTCATTTGAATCTGTTCCTGAAAGGCTGGGTATTATCGGTGGTGGCGTTATCGGTCTGGAGCTGGGCAGTGTCTGGCGTCGTCTGGGTGCCGAAGTTATTTTGCTGGAAGCACAGGATGAGTTTCTCACGATGGCAGACAGCCAGATTGCAAAGGAAGGCCTGAAACTGTTTACCAAACAGGGGCTGGATATCCGTTTGGGCGCACGCGTGGTTGCCTGTGAAGTAAAAAAAGGAAAAGTGGAAATTGAATACCAGCAGAAAGATGAAACCTGTCATGAAAAGGTCGACAAACTGATTGTTGCAGTGGGTCGTTGCCCGAATACAGATGAACTGGTATCACCCGATGCCGAATTAATACTGGATGAATGGGGCGTGGTGCATGTCGATGAACATTGTTGCACCAGTCTGCCGAATGTTTATGCCATTGGTGATATTGTGCGAGGTCCCATGCTGGCGCACAAGGGCAGTGAAGAGGGCATTATGGTGGCCGAGAGAATTGCCGAACATCATGCCGAAGTAAATTATGATCTCATCCCGTCAGTTATCTACACCTCACCGGAAATTGCCTGGACAGGTAAAACAGAACAGGCACTGAAAACCGAAGGCATTGAATATAAAACCGGCATGTTTCCATTTGCCGCCAGTGGTCGTGCGCGTGCACTGGGTGATACCAGCGGCATGGTCAAGGTACTGGCCGATGCCAAAACAGATCGCGTACTCGGTGTACACATGATTGGCCCACATTGTTCCGAGCTGGTTGCACAGGCAGTAATTGCAATGGAGTTTGGTGCTAGCAGTGAAGATCTGGCTGTCACCATGTTTGCCCATCCGACACTTTCCGAAGCTGTACACGAAGCCGCACTGGATGTGTCAAACAGTGCCATTCATATTGCGCGCAAGCGGAAATAGTTTTCACAATCCCTGTTAGTTGAAGATGAGATTTTATAGCAAAAAACAGCTAACAATGCGTTCGTCCGGGCTAAACTATACTGTGCTTAGTTTGTACCACACAGCTTAATCGTTATCCCCAACCTGTTGTTCAATAAGCCTTAATCTTTTTATTGGAGTAATTCTTGTCTGTTTGGCGTATGCTAATTGACCGGATGAAGGCTGAGGGTGGTAATGGAAGGCATAAGCGATATTAAAATTTGCGGTTTGGACGAGATGCGGCCACCACGGATCCGTAAGGAGCCGTATATCAATCTTTATTTCAAGCTGATTCACAAGGCACCACAGGACTGGTGTGATGATTTCAACCGCCTGGTTTCAAAAATGAAATATCAGGTCAGGATAGACAAGGTAACCGGCTTGTTTATTGAAACCTGGGTACGCAAACCGGACGAAATAGAACTACTGCTTGGCAGTCTCAAGGAAGCGGTCAGTACCTGTAATGATGAATACATTAAACGGGTGGAAGCCGAGAGGCGTGCTGCAGCCAATACCGGCAGCAAGCTGGAAGACGAGGGCGCTCAGGGACAGTTAAACCGGATAATTGCCAGCCTGAATTTTGATGACTGACAGAATGAAAAAAGGGTGACAGTTTTTCTGTCACCCTTTTTTCATGCATTGTTTTGCGTATCAGGATGTCTTGAACTTGCTGACCAGTGTTTGTAACTGCTCTGCCAGTCGGGCAAGCTCATTACTTGATACCAATGTCTGTTCTGCGCCGTCCTTGGTTTGCTGTGATACATCATATATCTCAACAACATTCTTGTTGACGCCTTCTGAAACAGTGGCCTGTTCTTCTGCAGCGGCGGCAATCTGGTTGTTCATGTCATTAATGGTGGTCACTGCATTAAAAATCGTACTGAGTGAATTGCCCGCCTGTTGTGCGCTCTCTACGCTTTCAGCTGCTTTTTCGTTACTGGCTTCCATCGCAGTCACGGCATTTCTTGAGCCCTCCTGCAGGCGTTCAATCATGGCATGAATTTGTTCTGTTGATTCCTGTGTACGGCGAGCCAGTGTGCGTACTTCATCAGCTACCACGGCGAAGCCGCGGCCTTGTTCACCGGCACGGGCAGCTTCAATAGCGGCATTCAGTGCCAGCAAGTTGGTTTGTTCGGCAATACCGCGAATTACATCCAGAATAGAACCGATTTCCTCGCTATTGGCTTCAAGCTGTTTGATCACACCGGTTGCATTGCTGATCTCGCTGGACAATGCGTTGATTGAAGAGACTGCCTTGCTTACAACGGCCTGACCTGCGCTGGTTTCTTCATGTGCCGTCATACTGGCGTCAGCAGCACCTGCGGCATGGCGTGCGACTTCCTGTATTGAAGAACTCATTTCTGAAACAGAAGTGGCGACCTGATCAGTTGCAGAAGTTTGCTGAATAATGCCATTGGTCGTTTGTCCTGTGATAACAGAAAGCTCCTCTGCTGCAGAAGCAACCTGATTTGTGGTGGAAGCCACTTCACCCACCAGATGGGAGAAGCTGTCCGCTATCATGTTAAAGCTGTCTACAATTTCGGTTATTTCATCCTTTGTGTCTGTTTTTACACGAGCAGTAAGTTCTCCATCTGCCAGTTGGCGTGCTGCTGTTTTAATATCATTAAGTGTACCCATTGTGCTTGCATAGAAAGCCAAAAACAGATAACCAGCGATCAGGAGAGCCACTATAATCATGGAAAGGGTACTAACAAGTATTATGTTATCTGCGGATATTCGTTCACCCAGTAATATGTTGGCCTGTTCTGCCGAGGCATCATAGAGTGCATAAACTGCATCAATGGCCTTGGTTCCGGCAGAAAATACTGCATCCGGATCAGCAGTAACTGCAGTAGATTGCAGTATTTCATTTTCAATAATCTGGTCAAAGACATGAATGGAATCCATTGCGGCTTTATGTAATGGGCCAAGTACCGGTTTTAATGAAGGGTTTGTCTCGAAGACGTAAGTCATATTTTGATCAATGCCTTTTACATAACCATCGAAGTTGATCATGATGGTAGTCATGGCGTATTTTGATTTTTCACCCATGAATTGGGCGGCGGCGATACCGGAACCCTGGCCACGCATTTTACCCATTGTCTCGGTAATATTAGGCCCTTTGGTGACGATCGTATCCAGAAGATAAAAAGTATCCAGTTCGGAATCAAGAATGATGCCTGACTGACTGGCAATACTATGGATAAAACCAATAATTTTTTCTATCAGATCGGTATGAGCATTAAATGCCTTTGTTGCTGGCATATCCATGGAGGTGTCCCTGATTTCTTGCCACTGTGCCTGGAGTTGTTTGAGTGTGTCTCCGGTATTAAGTGTTTCTCCAAGTTCACTGTCTACGGTAAGAGCGGCCTGAAATTTTTCATCAATGATCGGGCGCTTGGCCAGAATTTTGTCTTCAAAGCTGGTTTTCCCGTTTAGATAGGCGTTGGTCATGCCTCGGTGTTGAGGAATATGCTGAATCAGCTGGCGCAGAGACATAATATAGCGAACGCCTTTTTGCTCATTTTCCAGAACGGTAACATCGTTTGAAAGATTGTATGCCAACATGCCTGTTACGATTATAAACGGTGTCATAAATATCACGGTGAAAACCATGAATTTGGCGGTATATTTGAGTCGGCTAAACAGAGCAATTCCGGGGGCAAGCAGGGCATTCATTCCTTTTCTCCAGTTATTATTCAGGCAATGTAGCTGTTAGATCGGGAACTTTTCGGAAAACTTTAATAAAAAGAAGGTGATATGCAGAGGTGAATTATTTTAAAACAAGTAAAAACAAGAGCTTATAAAACTAGCCGAGAAGCTCTTGTCGGGTCTTTTCTTTTTCGGTGGCATTGGCCCCAATCCAGAAGGATAATTCCTTATCCAGAAATTCCTTGACCGGCATGTAATGAGAACCGTCACAGGAAAAGGTCAGCCCGATCATCCCGTTCATAATATTGATAGAGGCGGAGCGCAGATAGATGGTTTCATCGGCGAAACGCAGGGAAATGAACTCCATAAAGGTTTTTCTAATTTCTTTCGGTGTGACAGCAGCATTATCCGGATAGGGGTGGATTGGGTAGGCCAGACAAATATCCGGATTTACCATTTCATCCACACCATGAATACGATAGTTATAAGGATCATCCAGTAACCAGAAAGAACAGCGTCCACTGGAGAAATGGATCTTGCTGTGGAAAACGCCGTGTTCAATCATAAGGGTACTGATACTATCCATGGCCTCTTCAATGTGTTCATCAAACAGACTCGGAACACGTTGCTGGGCAAACAGTTGACCACGCACCGCCGGATCGCCGCGGAACTGTTGCCATTGATGTTCTTGTGGACTGAGTTTGGTGTCACGCAGTAATTCATTGGCAGCAAAATCTGCAGCCACAAAACCAAGCAGTTTTCCATCATGGTTGATCGCCTGTAGAACAGTGATGCATTGGGTATGACTGTAAATGCTGTTGTATACAGAAGATAACATCACACCCTTATATGGCAGGTTCTTTTTCAGGTAAGGACGTTGGGACAAGTCTGTTCCACGCCACTTGGTATCGATATTGTCTTTTTGCACCATGGATGAAACTTCAATGCCCTCAATATTCCAGGCATACATCAAGTGGCAGTGCGGCAGGTTACCCATGCCTTCCTGCAGAATTTTGTCAATGGCATTGGCATCCGGCCAGACCTCGGCACAGCTTTCTGCTAATGAGGCCATTGGTTTTTGCACCATTTTGGCCAACGCAGTTTTGACGCTGGAAATGATTTCCTGTGAAGTACTCATGGGTTCTATTATACGGGGTTTTATCAGGTTGTACGATTCAAATTCGAAAGTTGAAAAGTGAAAAAGTTCCGGATTCTGTAATTAAAAATCAGATACTTCGGACATAATCACTATGTTTTGATTCCATGGCCTTTTTGCAGAAGCCTCAGACCAAACACATATAGACCTGTGATAAAGATCAGGGTGATGGCATAGGACATGCCCAGATCAATATCAGAGACACCAAGGAATCCGTAACGGAAGGCATTGACCATGTACAAAATAGGATTGAACAGGGAGGCATCTTGCCAAAATTGGGGCAACAGGCTGATGGAATAAAAAATGCCGCCAAGATAGGTCAGTGGTGTCAGTACAAATGTGGGTATCAGGGAAATATCATCAAAACTTTGTGCATAGACACCATTAATAAAACCGGCCAGCGAAAACAGGATGGCGGTCATCAAAACCATGGAAAAGATAACTACCAGATCATGAACCAGTATATCGGCAAAGAACATGGCGACTATCGTGACCGCAATACCAACCGCAATACCTCGCACTACACCACCGGTCACAAATCCAAGCAGGATAATGTAATTGGGTACAGGTGAGACCAGCATTTCCTCAATACTGTGTTGAAACTTGGTGCCATAAAAAGAGGACACAACATTGGCATAGGAGTTGGTGATCACCGACATCATGATTAATCCGGGTACGATGTAATCAATATAATTAAAGCCTTCCATTGGGCCAATACGCTGACCAATCAGGTTGCCAAAGATCACAAAATACAAACCCATTGTGACCATGGGCGGTACAATGGTTTGTACCCAGATACGTGAAAACCGCAGTACTTCACGGATGACAATGGTCTTGTAGGCAATGAATTTTTCTTTTGTGTTCATTAAGGTGCGCTTCTTCTTTCGTTCTTGTTTTTATCCACCAGACACATGAACAGCTCTTCAAGACGGTTGCGTTTGTTACGCATGCTCAACACTTCAATACCGTTGGAAGATAAAAATTCAAATACTCTGTTGATCGAATTGTTCTTGTCGATTTCCACTTCCATGGTGGTTTCATCGATCAGTTTCATGGAAAGCCCGCTGGCCAGTCCGAGTGCCTTGATGGGTGCAGACAAGTCAAAAATAAAGGTTTCCATGTTTAGTTTGTTAAGCAGTTCCTTTTTGCTGGTGCTTTCGATTAATTCACCGTGATCAATAATGGCGATATTGCGGCACAGTTCTTCCGCTTCTTCCAGATAATGAGTGGTCAGGATAATGGTTGTGCCACTGCTGTTTATTTCACGCAAGAACTCCCACATGGAACGACGAATCTCGATATCAACACCTGCGGTAGGTTCGTCAAGGATCAGGAGTTTCGGCTGGTGCACCAATGCGCGTGCAATCATCAATCGACGTTTCATGCCACCGGAAAGCTGGCGTCCGGTAGTACGGCGTTTTTCCCATAGCCCCAGTTTCTGGAGATAATGTTCAGCACGCTCAAATGCTTCCTTGCGTTCGATACCATAGAAACCGGCCTGATTTGCAATCACTTCTATAACAGGTTCAAACACATTGAAATTAAATTCCTGTGGCACAAGTCCAAGACAGGCTTTGGCCGCACTGCTATCGGTATCAAGATTGTGACCAAAAATTTCAATCTGACCATCTGTTTTATTAATAAGCGATGTAATGATGCCTATCGTGGTTGATTTGCCGGCACCGTTTGGCCCAAGCAGGGCAAAGAAATCCCCTTGCTCAACCTGCAGGTCAATGCCCTTGAGTGCAGACACACCATTGCCATAAACCTTTTTTAGATTTCTAATGTTAAGTGCAATATTCATGTGCGCATTTTAGCACGCTGGGCAAAATGACGTGCTGTATCGTATATCCGGTTTTTGCTGAATACAGGCAAGTATGCGGCTGTGGCCGCAAAATCAAATAATAACTGATTATAAGCTATTGTTTTGACTGACTAATAATGCAATAAAGAAGGAGAATGAAAAGCCGATTTTGGATCCGATTGCTGATTACAGTACACTGCCGAATAATGTGCGAGCAATAAAATAATCTTTCCTAGATATAATAACTGATCCCTTTTCTTGTATTGATTGTTCTTTTCTGTTTTGTCTTGTCTGCATTGCGCCTTGAGCGAACACGACGTTCATAGGGCAGTCTTGTATCG
>Ga0224506_10003338_pt1 | contig 10643 bp, 7 predicted proteins | sample SF_Jan12_sed_USG_2_FD_169108 | JGI IMG/M metagenome (GOLD analysis project Ga0224506, IMG submission 169108) | Sediment microbial communities from San Francisco Bay, California, United States - SF_Jan12_sed_USGS_8_1 | ecosystem: Environmental > Aquatic > Marine > Sediment | place: USA...
CTGCCATTGAAAAGGCAATGGATGCACAGGATACCAGCATGAGTGATCTCACTGATGCGGATCTGGATGATCTGGATATCACCTCTGATGATGATGAAGGTGGCCCGGATGTACGGGAATCTGAAATTGATGACACACCGGTTGTACGTTTTATCAACAAAGTTTTGCTGGATGCGATCAACAAAGGGGCTTCTGATATCCATTTTGAGCCTTACGAAAAAACCTATCGTGTACGTTTCCGTCAGGACGGGGTCTTAAAAGAGATCGCGGCACCACCCAACAATCTGGCGCCCAAGCTGGCCGCCCGTTTAAAAGTATTATCACGTCTGGATATCTCTGAACGTCGTGTCCCGCAAGACGGACGCATGAAAATGAATTTATCCAAAAACCGGGCTATCGATTTTCGTGTGAGTACTTGCCCAACCCTGTTTGGTGAAAAGATCGTAATGCGTATTCTTGACCCGAGCAGTGCCAAGCTGGGTATTGATGCACTGGGTTATGAACCTGAACAAAAAGACCTGTACATGGAAGCCCTGTTTAAACCCTACGGCATGATTCTGGTAACGGGCCCAACCGGTAGTGGTAAAACGGTTTCACTTTATACCGGTCTGAATATCTTAAATACCGAAGACCGCAATATTTCGACTGCGGAAGATCCGTCTGAAATCAATTTGCCTGGCATTAATCAGGTTAACGTGAACCCCAAAGTCGGGCTAACCTTTGCCAGTGCGCTAAAAGCATTTTTACGTCAGGATCCGGATGTCATCATGGTAGGTGAAATACGTGATATTGAAACTGCCGAGATCGCGATCAAAGCGGCACAAACCGGTCACATGGTGTTATCTACCCTGCATACCAATGATGCACCCCAAACCCTCTCGCGTATGGTGAATATGGGTGTTGCTCCCTTCAATATCGCATCCGCAGTTTCACTGATTATTGCCCAGCGACTGGCACGACGCCTTTGTAATGAATGCAAACAGCCGGTTGATATTCCAAAGGAAGCCTTAATGGAAGAGGGCTTCACTGAAGATGAAATCCCCGGCCTGAAACTGTATGGCCCGGTTGGCTGTGATCAGTGCACTGATGGTTACAAGGGCCGAGTTGGTATTTATCAGGTGATGCCGATTTCAGAAGAAATGGGACGCATTATTATGGCTGATGGCAATGCAATGGAACTGGCCGATCAGGCGCAGAAAGAAGGTATCCCTGACTTGCGTCAGTCGGGTCTGAAGAAGGTCAAGGATGGTTTAACCAGTCTGGAAGAAGTTAACCGTGTTACAAAAGAATAATTAAATCAGGGACTGAATCATGGCTCAAAATGCAAACGCACTCCACCAAACCACCTTTATCTGGGAAGGCTCGGATAAAAAAGGGTCACGTGTAAAGGGTGAAAGTCAGGGTGCAAGTGTTGCTTTGGTCAAAGCTGATCTGCGTCGTCAGGGAATTAATCCCCTCAAGGTTAGAAAAAAACCCAAGGCCTTGTTTGGCACACCCAAGAAAAAAATTACCAGTAAGGAAATCGCTGTTTTTAGTCGTCAGATGGCGACCATGATGGCGTCAGGTGTACCACTGGTACAATCCTTTGATATTGTGGGTAAGGGACATGAAAACCCTTCCATGGCTGAAATGATCATGACCATCAAGGGTAATGTTGAGGCTGGCGGTACATTTACCGAGGCGCTCAGAAAACACCCGTTACAATTTGATGAGCTCTATTGTAGTCTGGTACATGCCGGTGAACAGGCTGGTATTCTGGAAAAACTGCTCAATGAAATCGCAAACTACAAGGAAAAAACAGAGGCTATAAAGGCCAAGGTGAAAAAAGCCTTGTTTTATCCAGTAGCTATTATTGTTGTGGCATTTATTATTACCGCTATTCTGATGATTTTCGTAATTCCACAGTTTGCAGAATTATTTAAAGGCTTCGGTGCTGATCTTCCTGCCATGACACAGTTTGTTGTTAACCTGTCTGATGTATTTGTGGAATGGTGGTGGGCCATTTTTGGTGCTCTAGGCGGTTTTATATTTGGCTTCATTAGTATTAAAAAGCGTTCCGTAAAAATGCAACATGCAATGGATCGTCTGGCGCTTAAGGCGCCGGTCTTTGGTGATATTGTACTGAAATCAACCATTGCCCGTTTTGCCCGCACTATGTCTACCATGTTTGCCGCAGGTGTTCCGTTGGTCGAAGCCATGGAGTCTGTTGCCGGTGCTTCCGGTAATGCCGTTTATTATGACGGCATTATGAAAATGCGTGACGAGGTTGCCACCGGTACCCAGTTGAATGTATCTATGCGTAACAGTGGCCTGTTTCCAAACATGGTGAACCAGATGGTGGCTATTGGTGAAGAAGCCGGCTCTGTTGATGCCATGCTGGCAAAAGTAGCCGACTTCTATGAAGAAGAAGTTGATAACGCCGTTGATGCCATGGCCAGCTTGATGGAACCTCTGATTATGGTCGTATTAGGCACCTTGATTGGTGGTCTGGTAGTTGCGATGTATCTGCCTATCTTCAAGATGGGTGCGGTTGTATAAAACGGTGTTGAGCTTAGTGCTAAGTGTTTAATTAATACCGTTTTAGAAAAATCCCCCTCAATCCCCCTTTTGCAAAGGGGGCGGTTATAAAAAATGACACTATTCCAACTCTTACAATCCAACCCAGCCTTGCTTTACCTTACCACGATCCTTTTAGGGCTTTCTGTCGGCAGTTTTCTGAATGTAGTGATCTATCGTCTGCCAGTAATGCTGGAGCGGGAATGGAAATTCCAATGTGAAGAACTGCTCAACGACAAAGAACCACCTGAAGGTGAACAGGCTTTTAATCTGATTACTCCACGTTCACGTTGTCCTCACTGCAATCATATGATCACAGCACTGGAAAATATCCCGGTCATCAGTTATGCCCTGCAAAAAGGAAAATGCACCGGTTGTGGAGCAAAAATATCTGCACGTTACCCTGTGATTGAAACATTGACTGCCATTCTGAGTGTCATGGTGGTCTGGCAATTTGGTTTTAGCTGGCAATCGGGTGCTGCCCTGTTATTAACGTGGTCACTGATTGCGCTGACCTTTATTGATCTGGATACATTTCTTTTACCTGACAACATTACCCTGCCCTTTCTCTGGCTTGGAATTTTAGTCAGCTTCTGGCAACTGTTTGTTGATCTGGACGCCAGTGTTATCGGTGCAGTGGCCGGTTATATGAGCTTGTGGCTGGTTTATTGGGCCTTCAAACTTCTGCTTAAAAAAGAAGGCATGGGGTATGGTGATTTTAAACTGCTGGCCATGCTGGGAGCATGGCTTGGTTGGCAATCACTCCCATTGATCATTATCCTGTCATCACTGGTTGGTGCTGTTGTTGGTGTGGCGATGATCCTGTTTAAAGGTCATGACAGAAACAAACCCATTCCGTTTGGCCCCTATCTCGCTGCCGCTGGCTGGATTGCATTGATCTGGGGAAGTGACATAACACGGGCTTATATACAATTTTCGGGGATGTAAGTGATTTCATTTGTCATTCCGACTGAGTAGATTATATGGATGAAGTAATCTGCTGAAGCTTTGAAGAACTAATTGAAGGTAATATACATATGCTTGTTATTGGACTCACGGGTGGTATCGGTAGTGGTAAGTCGGCTGTATGCCACTTATTCGAAAAACTCGGGGTGCCAATTGTCGATGCCGATGTAATTTCACATGAGCTCACCCAGCCTGACCAACCCGCAGTACAAAAGATTATTGACGAATTTGGCAGCGATGTACTGGATGCAAGCGGTGCTCTGGATCGTGCCAAACTCAGACAAATCGTGTTTTCTGATCCAAAAAAGCGTTTTGAACTGGAATCCATTCTTCACCCTCTGGTTCTGGTGGAAATTCATACCCGGATTCAGGCGATGGATGCCCCTTATTGCATAGTTTGCATCCCGCTACTACTTGAAACAGAGATGACCGAGAATATAGACCGCATACTGGTGGTTGACTCACCGGAGGCCTTGCAGATTTCGCGTACACAGGCACGCGATAACCTGTCACCCGATGAAATAAAGCAAATTATGTCTGCCCAGGCCAGCCGTGCCGAACGCCTGAAAGCCGCTAATGATGTGATTATCAATGATTCAGATATGGCCAATCTGGAGAAGCAGGTCACAGTTCTGCATAAAACCTATCTTGAAATAAGTGCATCTTGACAGCTATATTTGCCCAATAGGTATAAAATAAGTAAAAATAGGCACTTATAAGACATTAAGCCCTCAAAAGGCGCTGAATGATAAATAACCAGAAAAGCAAAAACAGATTCAAGAAACAAACAGTGATCAAGAATGCCGTCCAATAACAAAATATTCTATGAGCATCCACTCAATGAGCGTGTGCGCACTTTCATGCGTCTCGAATTTCTGTTCCAGCAAATTCGTTATCATTTGCAAAATGAAGATGTCTGGGATCGGCATGCGGCACTGGCTTCGTTATTGAATATCCAGACTGTTTTCAGTCGTAGTGATTTAAAGGCAGAGATCATCAAGGAACTCGATCGACAATCCAAAAGCTTGTCCAAACACCAGAATATGCCAAAGGTCGATCAAGAACATCTCTCTTCCATTTTGAAAGAAATAAACAGAATTATTGAACGTCTGTCTGATATCAGGGGACAGGTTGGTCAGGAGCTCAAGGAAAATGAATTTCTGAATACAGTGCGACAACGCGGTACATTGCCCGGCTGTACTTGTGATTTTGATACGCCGGCTTATCAATACTGGCTCGAACGTCCGGCAAAGGAATGTGTAAAAGATCTGAATAAGTGGATGAGTGTTTTTGAACATTTTGAAGCCGCAGTCAACTTGAGTATGGAAATTATCAGGGAAAGCACTGTGCCCAAATCAGTTACGGCTGAAACCGGAACCTATAATCAAAATCTGGATCCCAATATTCCGTTTCAGATGATTCGAATTGGAATGCCGGCCAATTCTCCCCTGTTTCCTGAAATCAGTGGTGGTAAACACCGTTTCTCCATTCGCTTTCTGGAATTTGCCAAGTCTGCTCGTCCGATACAGGTAGAGGAGACGGTGCATTTTGATTTGAGTTGCTGCAATATCTAGAAAATCATCGTTAAGCTTTTAACAAGCTCAAATAATAATACGCTATGCTTGCAGTATATTTTTAAACTACCCTTTTTTTATGAATAAAAAATTTATTAAATGCCCTACTTGCGAAAAGGAAGTGGAATGGTCAGATGAAAATCCATGGCGGCCATTTTGCAGTGATCGATGTCGCATGATTGATCTGGGTGAATGGGTGAATGAAACCCGAAAAATCCCGGCCGAAGACACGCCACTGTCTGAGGAAATGGATAAGAAATAAAATTTGTTTTAATCAGTCGCCTGAATACCGCTTTACTTGCAACGCAATATCTTCTGCATTCCATATCGGACTCAACACCGAAACACCCTGCGCACCGTTCTCAAAAGCTGTAGAGACATGTTCAGGATGCATACCACCCAATGCATAAACCGGGATAGTTGATTTTTCAGTCAGCTCCCTGAATTTTTCCCAACCCAGAAATGGCTCACCGGGATGACTGGGCGTTGCCAGTACCGGTGACAAGACAACAAAATCGAGTCCAATGTGACAGGCATGCATCAGTTCTTCTTCATTATGACAGGAACCGGATACCCATTTATCTTCGGATAATGGACGTGTATTCAATGCCATCATGCGATCAGTATTCAAGTGCACACCACTGACTCCCAGTATTTCAACCAGCGCAGGGTCAGCATTAATAATTAAATCGGCATTGTATTGCTCGCATAACTTAACCGCTTCACCTGACAGCTGTTTATACGCCTCATCATCAATGCCTTTTACCCTCAACTGAATCAGGTTGATACCTGCCTCCAGGCACTGTTTAAGTTTATCCAGAAACACAGGTTGATCATTGGCGCCGCCGCCTGTGATTTGATAGAGGGAAGGAAGTTGGACTGCTTTCATAATAGGTTTATTGGCCTCAGGAAATGCCATTTTATTTAATTCATCCAGATTTGCCCACTGCCATATCTGACTTTCCCTGCCATGCGGTTCACCTTCAAACAAGGTCACCTGCCAAACATCCAGTAACACCTGTTTGTCTGAATAATTATGATGTATTCGTATCAGGGGGTGGGCAGAATTGATTCTAATATCCAGCTCTTCTTTCAATTCTCGACACAAGGCGTCATACACATCCTCACCATGCTCAACCTTACCACCGGGAAACTCCCACAGACCGCCTTGATGCGCCTGTTCATGGCGACGGGAAATCAGGACTTCGTTATTGTGATTTTTAACAACACCAACCGCAACGTGAATACGTTCTTGCATATTTTATGGCAGGCTTCTTAATAAATAATTATGCCTGATAGAATTCATAAGTCTCCAACGCCGTGTGGGAACTTATGAAACTATCAGGTGCGGTACTCGGCATTGATTTTAACGTAGTCATACGACAAATCACTCGTCCAGATAGTCGCTGTATCATCTCCCCTGCCCAGATCAATTTTCACCTTAATCTCGTCTTTCTTCATGACTGCCTGTCCCTGCTCCTCGGTGTAGGACGCGGCACGCCCACCATTTTCAACAATGCAGACATCATCCAGATAGATGTTTATCTTTTTCAGATTGAGTCCATCAATACCGGCACGACCAACGGCCGCCAGAATGCGCCCCCAGTTTGGGTCGCTGGCAAAAAAGGCAGTTTTGACCAACGGGGAATGGGCAACTGTAAAGGCAACATCTTCTGCCTCTTTTACAGATTTGGCATTATTCACATCGATAGTAATAAATTTGGTCGCACCTTCACCATCACGCACAATAAGTTGTGCCAGTGTCGTGAATACATTGATTAGTGCTTCCAGAAATATTTTACCCCTTTCACTATCCAGTATTTTTATCGCCTGCATTTCAGCTCTGCCTGTTGCCACCAGCATGGCCGCATCATTGGTTGAAGTATCTCCATCAATTGTAATGCGGTTGAAACTGACGGTAATTGCCTTCTTCAAACATTCCTTCAATACAGCTTTTTCAATTTGTGCATCGGTACAAACAAATGCCAGCATGGTTGCCATATCAGGACGAATCATCCCCGAGCCCTTAACAATACCGGTTATGGTTATTTCGTTACCATCAAGGGTTATTTTTTGAGAAACACCTTTGGGTACTGTGTCTGTTGTCATAATGCCGTGGGCAGCTTCTTCCCAGTTATTTTTACCAAGTGCCGAGATGGCGGCCGGGATACCTGACAGGAGCGCATCGGTATTCAGATTTTCACCAATAACACCGGTCGAGAATGGCAATACCTCATGTTCAAGACACCTGACTTCATCAGATAACACTTCACAGGTCTTGTGTGCATCCTGCAGTCCCTGATCACCGGTTCCGGCATTGGCATTGCCGGTATTAATCACAAAATAACGCGGCATGGCTTTAAGAAGGTGTTCTCTTGCCACGACCACTGGTGCTGCACAAAAAGCATTACGGGTAAATACACCCACGCATTGACTACCTTCGGCAAGTTCAATAACAACCAAATCACGACGATTCTGTTTTTTTATACCTGCGCAGGTAACCCCGAGTCGCACACCTGCAACCGGATACATGTTTGGAAAGGTTGTATCGCCCACTGCCATAATGGTTAGTCCGTAAATATTGATCTGAATAGCGACTAATTATAGAACATAGCTTGATGAAAAAAATCCTGTATATTTTCACAGGAGTAGCCTAACACCAAAATTACAGTTAATTTTTAGGTAATCAGCTCAGCTTGCCGTGGCACTGTTTATACTTCTTACCCGAACCACAAGGACAAGGTTCATTCCGTCCGACCTTGCGCCCTTCACGTACAAACGGGGTGTGCTCATCCTGTTCTGATTCCTGTTGATGTCCCATCGCATTGGGATCTGCGTGCTGGAATTGCATCTCACTACTGGCACGGCGTTGTTCGTCAATTGCCTGCACGTCTTCTTCTGCCTTGACCTGCACCTTTGAAACAATAGAAATCACTTCGTATTTGATGCGATCCAGCAACTGATTAAACATTTCAAATGCTTCACGCTTGTATTCCTGTTTTGGGTTCTTCTGTGCGTATCCCCGCAGGCCAATCCCCTGCCGTAGGTAATCCATGGCCGCCAGATGATCTTTCCATTGTGTATCCAGCACCTGTAACATGACTGCCTTCTCGAAATGACGCACTACGTCAGCACCGGCCATCTGTTCCTTGTCTTTGTAGGCCTCTTCCATTGACTGCAAAATACGCTCACGCAAATTCTCTTCATGTAGAGAATCATCTTTTTTCAACCAGTCCTGAATATCCAGCTTTAATCCAAACTCGCCTTCAATCGCCTCTTCCAATCCTGGCACATCCCACTGTTCTTCCAGACTTTCCGGCGGAACAAAATTATTAATAACGCCATTTACCACGTCGTTACGGACTGCATTAACAGTGTCAGATATGTCATCCGTATCCATTAATTCATTACGTTGCTCATATACCACCTTGCGCTGATCATTGGCGACATCATCAAATTCAAGCAATTGTTTACGGATATCAAAGTTATGACCTTCCACCTTGCGCTGGGCATTTTCAATTGCCTTGGTTACCCATGGATGCTCAATTGCCTCGCCTTCTTCCATACCCAGTTTTTGCATGAGGCCGGAAATTTTTTCTGAGGCAAAAATGCGCATCAGGTTATCTTCCATTGAAAGATAAAAACGGGTTGAGCCCGGATCTCCCTGACGACCGGAACGACCACGCAACTGGTTATCAATACGGCGTGATTCATGACGTTCGGTACCAATCACATGCAGACCACCGGCCTCCAGTACCTTATCATGGGTTTTTTTCCATTCGGTACGAAGTCTTGAAATGGTTACCTCATCAGGATTATCCAGTTTGGCAATTTCATTTTCTACGTTACCGCCCAGAACAATATCCGTACCACGTCCCGCCATATTGGTGGCAATGGTAACTGCACCCGGTGCACCTGCCTGAGTAATGATGTCTGCTTCACGCTCATGCTGTTTGGCATTCAATACTTCGTGCTTGATTTTTTCCTTGTTCAGGAGTTTTGCAATATATTCTGATACATCAATTGACGCTGTGCCCACCAGTACCGGCTGACCCTTTTGTTGACAATGCTTGATGTCTTCAATAATGGCATCAAACTTTTCCCGTGCAGTCAGATAAACCAGGTCAGTTGCATCATCACGGATCATGTCACGATGAGTTGGTATCACAACGACTTCCAGTCCATAAATTTGCTGGAATTCAAATGCCTCGGTATCAGCTGTACCCGTCATGCCAGACAGCTTGTCGTACATACGAAAATAATTCTGGAATGTAATGGAAGCCAGTGTCTGATTTTCCTGTTGAATAGGTACGCTTTCCTTGGCTTCTATTGCCTGATGCAGACCTTCTGACCAGCGTCTGCCAGGCATAGTACGACCGGTAAATTCATCAACAATCACAATTTCATTGTTTTGCACAATGTAATGCACATCTTTTTCAAACAGGGAATGTGCACGCAGTCCTGCATTCAGGTGATGCATCAGATTAATATTGGCCGCATCATAAAGGCTTTCACCTTCATTAATTAGGCCTGCCTTGAATAGCAAGGCTTCTATATGCTCATGACCAACCTCGGTCAGGTAAACCTGTCGGCTTTTCTCATCAACAGTGAAATCACCATCGCCATCTTCACTTTCCTGTTTTTTCAATTCAGGGATCAGGTTATTAATCTGATGATACAGTTCGGGACCACCATCCACCGGCCCGGAGATAATCAGTGGTGTACGCGCTTCGTCAATCAGGATCGAATCCACCTCATCCACAACAGCAAAACACAAACCACGTTGCATACGATCACCGGCGGCAAATGCCATGTTGTCGCGCAAATAGTCAAAACCAAATTCATTGTTGGTGCCATAAGTGATGTCTGCTTCATAAGCAGCCCGTTTTTCTTCCGGTGATTGACCGGACAAAATGACACCTGTGGTCATACCAAGGAAACCGTAAATCCTCCCCATCCACTCGGAGTCACGCTTGGCAAGATAATCGTTAACAGTAATGACGTGCACAGATGTGCCGGGTAAGGCATTCAGATAGGCGGCTAACGTGGCGACCAGCGTTTTACCTTCACCGGTGCGCATTTCAGAAATCTTGCCATCATTGAGCACCATGCCGCCGATAAGCTGAACATCAAAATGGCGCATATTGTGAACACGGTTGGCGGCTTCACGTACTGTGGCAAAAGCTTCGGGTAATATCGCCTCAAGGCTCTCACCGTCTTTCAGGCGCTGACGAAACTCGTCAGTCTTGCCACGCAGCTGATCATCAGAAAGCCCTGTCAGAGACGACTCAAGCCCGTTGATTTGATCTACGGTTTTTCTGTAGCGCTTGAGCATACGCTCATTACGACTACCAAATACCTTGCGAATCAGTGCGCTAACCATCAAAAATCCTTACCTGGAACACAAAAGGGTAATGATACCGCAAAATGCGGTTGTTTCGGTGGAAAATTGAGTCCAAAAATTAATTTAGATCAGCAAAATTAGAGGGATAAGTTCATCAAGTGGATGATGGCAAGGCGAAAAAAAGCGAGAACACGGAATGTATC
>Ga0224506_10003339_pt1 | contig 10643 bp, 9 predicted proteins | sample SF_Jan12_sed_USG_2_FD_169108 | JGI IMG/M metagenome (GOLD analysis project Ga0224506, IMG submission 169108) | Sediment microbial communities from San Francisco Bay, California, United States - SF_Jan12_sed_USGS_8_1 | ecosystem: Environmental > Aquatic > Marine > Sediment | place: USA...
CACACAGACCTATCCCGGTGGCGATGCTAACTTCCTGTGCAAAGGAGTTATCAGCCAGCAGGGCCACTATCAGTATAAAAAAACTGACTCCCGAGAATGATTAATAATAAGTCAACAAGAAGTGGTCACCATAAAGGAAGCGTTACTATCCATTGGATACTATTGCGTTTGAACTCCAAAAAGAGATTAATAAAGACCTCATTCTAAAGCAAATTAGTGCCGGGGAGCAGGTTAAAATAACATGGGTTAAGGAAATTTCCCGCTATCCTCCGAAGTCGTCGAAACGAATATTCTCTTTGGGTACACCCAGGTCATCGAGCATTTTCAGCACGGCGGCATTCATGAGAGGAGGACCACACAGATAGTATTCTATTTCTTCCGGCTCCTCATGGTGTTTCAGGTAGTTATCATATAAGGCCTGGTGAATAAAGCCTGTATATCCATCACCCTCCCTGGCATCGATATTTTCTTTTACCTGCCAGTTGTCTTCAGGCAAAGGTTCTGAAAGTGCGATATTAAACTGGAAGTTGGGGAAGTTTTGTTCTATTTTTCTAAAGTGATCCACATAGAAAAGTTCTTTTTTAGAACGGCCACCATACCAGTAGGATACTTTTCTGTCTGATTTTTCGGTATGAAACAGGTGGAATATATGCGATCTTAAGGGGGCCATACCGGCGCCACCGCCCACGTAGATCATTTCCTTATCGGAGTTATTGATAAAGAACTCGCCATAAGGCCCGGATACCGTTACTTTATCGCCTGGTTTCCGGCTGAAAACATAAGAAGAGCAAATGCCCGGGTTTACGTCCATCCACTTATTGGCGTTACGATCCCATGGTGGCGTTGCAATACGTATGTTGAGCATCACGATGTTACCTTCAGCCGGGTGATTGGCCATGGAGTATGCCCTAAAAATGGGGTCTTCATTTACCATTTTCAGATCCCAAAGGCCAAACTTATCCCAATCTTCTTTAAAAACGTCTTCTTTATGTCCGAGTTCGGGCTTGGGAGAAATATCCATCGTTTTGAAGTCAGCCACAACCGGGGGCACATCGATCTGGATATATCCACCGGACTGGAAGTCCAGTGTTTCCCCTTCGGGCAGACGTACTACAAATTCTTTGATAAAAGTAGACACGTTGTAGTTGGATACAACTTCACACTCCCACTTTTTGATGCCAAATATTTCATCGGGCACGCGAATTTTCATGTCTTCCTTTACTTTCACCTGGCAGGCCAGCCGCACATTTTCGCTTTGTTCTACCCGGCTCAGGTGGCCTACTTCTGTAGGAAGCACTTCTCCACCGCCAGATTCCACCACACATTTACACATGGCACATGTACCACCACCACCACAGGCCGAAGGCAGAAATATTTTCTGGGCGCCCAATGTGGACAACAGGGATGTCCCTGCGGAAGCTACGATGGGGTTTTCCGTATCATTATTAATAATAATGTTTACCGGACCTGACTGGACAAGCTTGGTTTGTGCATAAAGCAAGACGAAAACAAGCATAAGAATAATTACAGAAAATGCAATTATGGAAAGTAAAATAACAATACCCATTTTGAAGAAAAAGATTTGTCTGACAAAAATATTGCCCTGGGGCAATGAGGCTACAAATATACCACTTAAAACAAATTTCTTTTATTGAAACAGGCAAAATAATGGTAAGATTTAGGCTACACCTTACACCCCATTACTTTATTTCTATTTCTTCCCCGTTTTTGTCCACCAGACTGTATTCTGATATGGCCCTGGAAGAGTCCTCAATGATCTCTACCCACTTATAATAAGACAAGAACCACTTCACGCGCCGGGAAATAAGTCCTTTCGAAAAGTAAGCCGCCAGGTAAGGATGTACCACCAGCACGAGCTTTTTTTCATTTTGTTTACCCAAAAGAAATTCAATATTTTTTTCGATCTCATCCGAAACCAGAATAGTAGCCGTCACGTTACCGGTACCTCCACATGCAGCACATGATTCTTTGGTTTTGATATTCATCTCGGGCCTTACTCGTTGGCGCGTGATCTGCATCAAGCCAAATTTACTCAGTGGCATGACAGTAAATTTAGAACGATCCTGGGACATTTCTTCTTTTACTGTGTTAAAGACGAGCTTTTTGCTTTCGGCTCTGCGCATATCAATAAAATCGACTACAATTATACCGCCCATATCGCGCAGGCGCAATTGTCTGGCCACTTCCCTTGCCGCTTCAATATTTACCGAAACAGCTGTTGCTTCCTGATCTTCTTCCCGGTTTGATTTATTGCCGCTGTTCACATCGATCACGTGCATCGCTTCTGTATGCTCAATGATCAGGTAACCACCACCCCTTAAGCTTACGGATCTGCCAAAGGCCGATTTTATTTGGCGTTCAACGCCAAAGTTTTCAAAAATTTTGACCTTATTGTTATAGAACCTTACAATCTTCTCTTTGTCAGGTGCGATAGACCGGGTGTAGTCCTTTACTTCTTTAAGAACTTCTTTGCTATCGACATAAATGTTATCGAACGACTCATTCAATACATCGCGGAGCAAAGCCGAAGTCAGGTTAATTTCACCCAACAACATATCACGTGGCTGGGCAGATTTTAATTTGCCGATGCACTCATCCCACTTTCGAATGAGGGCGCGCAAATCAGCATCCAGTCCTGCTACATCTTTGCCTTCGGCAACAGTACGAATAATTACCCCAAAATTTACAGGTTTAATCGACGTAATAAGACGCTGAAGGCGTTTACGTTCTTCGGATTTGGCAATTTTTTTAGATACACTTACCCCATTGCCAAAGGGTACCAATACCAAATACCTTCCGGCAATGGACAACTCACAGGATAATCTCGGCCCCTTAGTAGATATAGGTTCTTTTACAACCTGAACCAGGATTCTTTGGTTTTTTGTAACCACCTGGTTGATTTTACCATGCTTGTTAATATCAGGTTCATTTCTGAACTTATCAAGACTGGTAATAAAATTTTTTCTCTTCTGAGTAAGTGTAGCAAATTTCTGCAAGGATTGAAATTGCGGACCCAAATCAAGGTAGTGCAAAAATGCATCCTTTTCATGGCCGATATCAATAAATGCTGCATTAAGTCCAGGTAAGATTTTTTTTACCGTTCCGAGGTATATATCACCTACATTAAACTTTTCCCCATCTGCTTCCTGATGGTACTCAACAAGACCTTTATCTTTTAAGAGGGCTATGCGACATCCGTTTTGAGTTGAATTTATTATTAATTCAGTACTCAAAATAAAAATGTTTTAGTTAATAAAAGCCCAAAAAATACCTGTATAGACAGGTTTGCTACTTCTTCTTGTGCCTGTTCTTTCTCAGGCGCTTTTTCCTTTTGTGAGTAGCAATCTTATGTCTTTTCCTTTTTTTACCGCAAGGCATAAAACTTATAATTTAATTTATATAAAATATTTTCTGATGTTATTCGTATTGACCGCTACCTAAAGCGGAGCGCAAAGATAGAAGGTTTTGTTCAAACCCACTGCAATTACTGATAAAATTTTACTTTTGCACCGAAACTATTTTTCAATATTGCAATATGCAGAAACAGGGCTTTGCCGAAAAACTTCTTTTATGGTACGAAGAAAATCACCGTCCACTCCCCTGGCGTGATACCCGCGATCCCTATAAAATTTGGCTATCCGAAATCATCCTACAGCAAACACGCGTTGATCAGGGCCTGCCATATTATCAAAAGTTTATAAGCAGATACCCCTCAGTCAAAAAGCTGGCCGATGCCCCGGAGGCTGATGTCTTGCGTACATGGCAGGGCCTGGGTTATTACTCCCGGGCACGTAACCTGCTCAAATGCGCCCGCATCATCGTCAGTGAATATCAGGGATTTTTTCCGTCAGGTTATCACGACCTGCTCAGGTTACCAGGTGTTGGCCCATACACTGCTGCCGCAATAGCCAGTTTTGCTTTTGAAGAACCGGTAGCTGTACTTGATGGCAATGTATTTCGTTTTACTGCCCGTTTTTTTGGAATTGATACCGATATTACCACCACACAAGCAGGCAGAGAATTCCGGGAAATACTGTCTGAACTATTGCCGGCCAAACATTCATCGCGCTTTAACCAGGCCCTTATGGAGTTTGGCGCCCTGGTATGTACGCCTAAAAAACCGGAATGTGCAACATGTGTATTTAATGTACCCTGCTTTGCCCGCCAAAATAAAAAACAGAATATCCTGCCGGTGAAGAAAAAGGCAAAGCCATCTACCAACCTGTATTTCAATTACCTGGCCATCAGGCAGGGAGGACACCTGTGGATGGCACTCCGGGATAGTCCGGGTATATGGCAGGGACTTTATGAGTTGCTGCTCATCGAAGGAGAAGAAAAAAGTATTCACCTGCCCACGGGCCCGGTAATGTCGGCATTACAACCACATATTGTACGTCTTGATTTTGATGAAGAGCATCTTCACATCCTGAGCCACCGGAATATTCACGCCAGATTTTATACTTTGGTAATAAATGACGTAAAGCTTCTTCCAGAACCTTTACGTCAAAAAGGTCGTTTTTATACGAAAGAAGAGGTAGGCCGACTACCTAAACCGATTTTAATTGATAAATATTTGAGGTCGCGTTTTTTTTAAATAATTTTAATGTCCTGAAAATTAGTAATTTTGCATTGAAAATGAAAAAGTATGTCCGGAGTTAACAAAGTAATACTAGTAGGCAGACTGGGAAAAGACCCGGAAGTAAGGCATCTGGAAAATGGTGTGGCCGTTTCTAATTTTCCCATAGCCACATCAGAAGTGTACAGAGATCGTGTGACCGGTGAGCGACGGGAACAAACCGAGTGGCATAATATTGTACTGTGGAGGGGGCTTGCAGATATCGCTGAAAAGTATCTGAAAAAAGGAGACATGATCTACGTGGAAGGTAAACTGCGGACCCGTTCATGGGAGCGCGATGGCATAACACGTTATACTACTGAAATTGTAGGCGATAACATGACCATGCTGTCAGGGAAACCTTCAGATCAGGGGTCTTATGATGCGGGTGGTGCGCAACAACAACATCAACAAGACAGTCAACCACAAAGTAAAGGACCGGAGAATCCGGCGGCTTCCGTAGCTACGCCACAAGCAGGTGAGAGCGAAACGGACGACCTCCCTTTTTAACTGCTATCTGACCTAAAAACACTTGATTGGAAACAAGTATTGATGAACCTCCTAGTCAGTTACTGTTGATGGCCCTGAGCCAGGACAGTGCTTTTATGGTTGGGGCTGTGACTTTGCTCGTTGTGTTGCTGTGCTTATCTGCCATGGTATCCGGATCAGAAGTCGCCTTTTTTAGTATGTCACCCGAGGACTTATCCAGTTGTAAGGAAAGCAAAAGGGCCTCCGACAGGCATATCCTTTACCTGGTAAAAAAACCCCGAAAACTACTGGCCACCATCCTTATCCTGAATAATTTTGTGAATGTGGCCATCGTGACCCTTTCAACGGTTATGATGTGGCAGCTGACGGCCGGCCAGCCCGATTCCAAATTACTTACCTTCGCCACACCCATTATAGTTACTTTTACTATTGTATTTTTCGGGGAGGTCATACCTAAGGTATATGCCATTCAGAACAACCTGCAAATGTCGCGATTCACCAGCCGGATGCTCCGCTTTTCGCAGGTAATCTTTACTCCGCTCATTTATTTACTCCTGAATATGAGTAAAGTGATTGAGCGCCGAATTCAGAAAAAAGGGTATGATGTCTCTATCGAAGAAGTAAACCTGGCCCTGGCCCTGGCTACCGAAGGCCCCGAAGCTACTGATGAAGAAAAAGACATCCTGAAAGGAATCGTAAACTTTGGCATGCTCACGGCAAGGCAAATCATGAAATCGCGCATCGATATTACAGCCGTTGATATTGATATCAACTTCCACGAGCTCATGGACAAAATAAACAAATCCGGATTCAGCAGAATTCCGGTGTTCAGGGAAACAATCGATAAAATTGAGGGCACTTTATACGTCAAAGATATTCTTCCCCATATTGAAAATGATGAGCATTTTAAGTGGCAGGAACTCATTCGTCCGGGTTTTTTCATTCCTGAAACAAAAAAGATAGATACCCTTCTGAAGGACTTCCAGAAAAAACGTATTCATATGGCCATCGTTGTAGATGAATACGGCGGTACTGCCGGACTCATTACCCTTGAAGATGTGATTGAAGAGATCATTGGCGAGATAAGCGATGAGTTTGATGACGATGAAATCGCATATAATAAACTCGATAACAGCACGTTTATTTTTGAAGGGAAGACGCTGCTTAATGATTTTTGCAAGGTACTTGATATTCCCTCCACTACCTTTGAGGCCGTGAAGGGGGAAAGTGAATCGTTGGGGGGATTGTTGTTGGAGTTGCATACTAAAATTCCCCGCGTGGGTGAAAAGATCTGTTTTGACAAATTTGTATTTACCGTAGTGGCCGTAGACAGCCGCCGGGTAAAACGCATCCGGGTATTTATTAATGAAGAGAAAGCAAATGAAGAAACAAAGTAGTTACCTCGTTGTAATGCTAAGCCTGGCTGTGGTTTTCTTATTCTCCTGTTCCCGGGATTATGTGCCCAAACCGAAGGGTTATAACCGGCTGGATCTGCCCCCACATGAATACCAGTTGTTGCCCGATACCCTGCCCTATTTTTTTGAGTATTCAAAACATGCGCTCCTGCTTAAAGATACCAGTATTATTTCTGAACCCGACTGGATAGAAGTGTATTACCCCAATCTGAAGGCAGATGTACACATTACCTATAAAAAGGTAAAAGGGGATACCCAGCGCCTCAAGGAATTTATGGAAGATGCCTACTTTCTGGTGAGCAAACATCAGGTAAAAGCCTATGCCATTGACGACATTATTATGACCAGTCCTTCGGGAAAGACCTTTTCTATCGCCGAGCTGGAAGGCGAAGTGCCCAGTCAGTTCCAGTTTGTGTGTACCGATTCCGTAACAAATTTTCTCCGTGGTGCCCTTTATTTTAATACCAGGGTGAACAATGACTCCCTGCAGCCTGCCATTGAGTTTGTGAAAGCGGATGTAGTACACATGATGAATACCCTGGAGTGGAAAGATTAAAACCATTTATACTGCCGATGAGCAGATACTGGTTTAATTTTTCTATTTTTAAAACGGATAGCAATTGACTGAAGGCCCATGCCCTCTTTTTTTGACACACCCATTGAATTTTTAAAAGGAGTAGGCCCGCGAAAGGGAGAGCTCCTTCGTAAAGAGTTGGCCCTGTTTACTTTTGGCGACATGATACGGAATTACCCCTTCCGTTATGAAGACCGATCCAGAACCTATAGCATTGGCGAGCTCTCGTCCGACATGCATGCCGTACAGATCAGGGGCCGGATACGCAACGTGCAACTTGCCGGACAGGGTCGTAAAAAGAGGCTGGTGGCCTGGCTCAACGATGGCACCGGCGAAATTGAACTGGTGTGGTTTAAAGGGGTACAGTGGGTAGCCCGCAAAGTACATCCGGGAGTAGAGTATGTTGTTTTTGGAAAACCTGCCCTCTTTGGAAGTAAGCTCAATATTGCGCACCCGGAAATAGAACCCGCCACCCGCGGACAACAGACTGCCGGCGGCTTTCATCCGGTGTACTCTTCAACCGACAAGCTGCGAAATAACTACCTGGACAGTAAAGCCCTTTCGCGCCTGCAGCACGACCTGCTACAGGAGGCCTATCATAAAATTACAGACCCCCTGCCTCCTGCTATCCTGAACACCTACGGGCTGACCACTGCCGCAGAGGCTCTCCGTCATGTCCACTTCCCCACCAGTAAAGACAACCTGGCCAAAGCCCGATACCGTCTTAAGTTTGAAGAGTTTTTCTTTATCCAGTTGAAGCTCCTATCCATGAAACAACTGCGTCTGGATCATTTTAAAGGCGAAGTTTTTAGCAATACTGAACTGCTCACCCGCTTTTATGAGGAGCACCTGCCCTTTACTCTCACCGATGCCCAGAAGCGCGTGATACGTGAAGTATACCGGGGTATGAAGTCCGGAAAGCAGATGAACAGATTGCTGCAGGGCGATGTGGGCAGCGGCAAGACCATCGTGGCTTTTATCTGTATGTTGCTTGTTTTGGCCGACGGCGCCCAGGCTGCCTTGATGGCACCCACGGAGATACTTGCCATTCAGCACTATAACGGATTAAAGGACTATGCCCAAAAGATGGGGCTGACCATTGCCTTGCTCACCGGCTCCACCAAACAAAGTGAAAAGAAGACCATCCGCCAAATGCTGGCCGCCGGCGACCTGCACATCATCGTGGGTACCCATGCCCTCATTGAGGATAAAGTAAAGTTTAAAAAGCTGGGCCTTTCGGTTGTCGATGAGCAACACCGCTTTGGTGTAGAGCAGCGGAGTAAATTATGGCAAAAAAACCAGCATGTCTATCCACATATTCTCGTGATGACAGCCACGCCCATACCGCGCACCCTGGCCATGACGCTCTATGGCGATCTGGACATCTCGGTGATTGATGAGTTGCCCAAGGGGAGAAAGCCCATCAAAACCATTCATCATTATGACGCTCACCGCCTCAAAGTGAATGGTTTTATAAAAAGTGAAGTTGGCAAAGGCCGGCAGGTATATATTGTCTATCCGCTCATTGAGGAGTCGGAGAAGATGGACCTGAAGGATCTGATGGATGGCTATGAAAGTGTCTGTCGGGCTTTTCCGGATTATGCCATCAGCATAGTCCATGGCAAAATGAAGCCCCAGGCCAAGGACTGGGAGATGCAGCGCTTTGTGAAAGGGGAAACACAGATCATGGTGGCCACTACAGTGATCGAGGTAGGTGTGGATGTGCCCAATGCCTCGGTGATGGTCATTGAAAATGCAGAGCGCTTTGGCCTGGCCCAGCTGCATCAGCTCAGGGGCAGGGTAGGGCGCGGGGCCGAGCAGTCATACTGTGTGTTGATGACCAAGTATGAGTTGTCAAAAGAAGCCCGTCTCCGGGTGGAGACCATGGTACGCACTAACAACGGCTTTGAGATTGCCGATGTAGATCTGAACTTGCGTGGCCCCGGCGACCTGGCCGGGACACAGCAGAGTGGGGTGGCTGACCTGAAGATGGCCGACCTGAGTACAGATGGAAAAATACTGCAGGTAGCGCGAGAAGCTGCCATCGGGGTGATGACGCGGGATCCGGGCCTGATTCAGCCTGAAAACAGCGCTTTGAAGGGCTATCTGGAAGAATTGAGAAAATCGGTGGTGACCTGGAGCAGAGTAAGCTGAAAGGGAAAATACAGATCAGCTTATACACTCAGGCAAAGATTTGTTACATACCCTATCTTGCTTTCAACTGCCAAATCCCAAAGTGCCAACTGCTTCTGCTTCTGCTTCTGCGGATGACCGATTGCCCTAATTGATGTCCACCCCTGCCAAAACCCTGCTCAACTTCCGGCTCTATTAAAACATCATACTGCCTACTGCCCTTTACCCCCCAATTATTCCAGCCGGAAACGTCTCAATAGTCCGAAGTTTCAGGTCACGGTAGAATAGCTCGGCTCCTTCAGACTGCAACTGGATTTTGCCTTTAGTAAGGGGAGTTTCCGGGCCACTGTCATCGGCCTGGCGGGAGTTGTATAATACCATGGTCACCACGCCATTCACTATATGCACACTGGTGCCGCCCAGGCAGTAGAGTTCCAGGGTGTTCCATTCTCCGGTTGGTTTCTCCGCGTCCGGATCTTTTATGCAATGCCTCCCTGTTTCAGTCCCTTCTTTAAACGTCAGCAGCTCACTGTTCTTATCATACACCCAGACACTGTCTGCGTTGAGCCTGGCGGGGATGTCAAACAGCCCACCGGCCACCCCCCAGTAGTCACCGCAGTCGCCTTCCTGTACCTGAAATTCCTGCGAGCGCATCCAATAACCCCCATCTGCACCATGTGGGCCAGTGGCGTGGTAGAGCAGGCCGCTGTCCCTTTTTTTGCGGTCGGCCCAGGGCATGGCCTCACCCCATTTAAACTCCAGAGAAAGGTGATAGTTTTCAAATTCATTTACCGTAGAAATTCCCCCGCCAATATCACCGGCAATGCGAATCGCCGGCTGGCCGTCTTCTTCTACGATGGTAAAGATTTGCTCGGGATCGTTATTCAGCCCGTAAGGCTTTTGGTTTTCACTATTTCCCCGGGGCGCAGCCAGCCAGGTGTCCCACCCTGTCAGGTCTTTCCCGTTGAAGAGGACTGTCCAATCTGCCTTTTCGGCCTGTTGCGTAGAACAACCGGTAAATACGGTCATAATCAGCAATAAAATATTTAAATATATACCCGGGTAAACTATTTTTCTTTCATTATAATGAGCCCCGGCACAGGTTGATGATCCTTTTCTATTCGACATGAATGCAGTAATTATTATTTAAATTTAAGGTTAATACTTTTCAACACTGATTACAAATGATTTCCCATTTTTCGATCCGGGCTATACGCCGCATCAGATACATATTGCGTATATATAATGTCCTTCGGTATCCGGTTTTTTATTTGACGGGCAGGAACCACACTGTAATAATTAACCACGGTTAAAGATTTGATCAACTTCATTATAAGTCAGTTTTTAAACGTGCACAAATAAAGAAAAGCCTGAGTTACATACGGCCCGATGCCCT
>Ga0224506_10003341_pt1 | contig 10635 bp, 13 predicted proteins | sample SF_Jan12_sed_USG_2_FD_169108 | JGI IMG/M metagenome (GOLD analysis project Ga0224506, IMG submission 169108) | Sediment microbial communities from San Francisco Bay, California, United States - SF_Jan12_sed_USGS_8_1 | ecosystem: Environmental > Aquatic > Marine > Sediment | place: USA...
AAATCCTGCATATTCTTTATACTGTTCAATTTGCTTATCAAGATTGGCACTTTTTAAATCCAGCCAGCCCACCACTCCTTTGATTATCGGGTGATTTTTCATTAAATAGAGCAAAAAGTCATTTTCAACAAGAGACTGATCTACCTGTACGGCAACGGTGCCATCTACTCCGGCCTTTTCAAGCAAACCCAACAAATCGTTGGGCAAAAAATCCCTTTTCAACACTTTCATATCTTCATTGATCCACCCGTGTGTATCAGAAGAGTAACTCCAAAAGTGCTGATGGGAATCTATAATCATTCAGACCAGGCTTTTGCAATTTGACGTGAAGTACCCAACCCGTCAATACCCAACTCTATTTTATCACCGGGTTTTATATAAACAGGAGGATCAAAACCCAGCCCTACTCCTGCAGGTGTTCCTGTTGAAATAATGTCACCCGGCAGTAAACTCATAAACTGGCTGAGATAACTGATCAGGAAAGGCACTTTGAAAACCATATTGGAAGTACTTCCATTTTGCATTTTCTTTCCATTTACCTTTAGCCATAAATTCAGGTTGTCCAAATCCTGTACTTCCTCTTTTGTGGCTAAAAAAGGTCCTAAAGGAGCAAAGGAATCGCAGCTTTTACCTTTTACCCATTGCCCCGATCTTTCCAACTGAAATTCACGCTCGCTATAATCGTTGTGCAAGGTATAGCCTGCTACATAATCAAGTGCTTCACTTTCCTCCACATAACTTGCCTTCTTCCCAATCACCACAGCCAATTCCACTTCCCAGTCTGTTTTTACGCTGTTTTTCGGAATGATCAAATCGTCGTTGGGACCCACAATGGCCGAAGTAGCTTTAAAAAACACCACAGGTTCTTTGGGCAGTTCAAGTTTACTCTCAGAAGCATGATCGGCATAGTTCAATCCTATACAAATCAATTTTCCCGGCCTTGAAACCGGAGCTCCTAATCGGATATCATCTGATAGTTCGGGCAGGTCATTTTCACGAATAATTTTACCCAATTTTTCAAGCCCATACTCTGCGAAAAAAGAGCCGTCATAATCGCTTATATAAGCAGAAACATCAAACTTTTTCCCATCTAAAATCACTCCTGGCTTTTCCTTACCTACCTCACCAAATCGTATTAACTTCATAAGCTGAATTGTATTTAATTTTTTTATATTTTGTAATTATACTAAGAATTTAATTTAATAAATCCACCATCAATGGGGACGTCTGTTCCTGTTATAAAACCTGCTTTATCAGAACATAAGAACAACACCAAATCGGCAATTTCCTCCGGTTTCCCCATTCTACCAATAGGTTGGGTTTTTGAAAGTGCATCAAACATTTCCTGTTCCTTACCGGGGTAATTTTTTGCAATGAATCCATCTACAAAAGGAGTATGCACCCTTCCGGGGGAAACTGAATTACAGCGAATATTGTTATGAACAAAGTCTTTGGCTACAGAATAGGTCATGGCCAGAACTGCTCCTTTACTGGCAGAATAGGCAAATCGGCTACTTATCCCTAACTGCGAGGCCACACTCGCCATATTCAAGATAACTCCTCCCCCCTGTTTTTTCATTATCGGAATTACAACATGAAGCATATTATAAACCCCTTTAATATTGACACTGGAGATACGATCAAAATCTTCTTCGGAAGTACTTTCTGCATCTCCAACGTGGGCAATTCCGGCATTATTTATCAAAATATCGATAGAATTCGACTTATTTATCTGCTCTATTGCCAATTTGACCTCTTTTTGGTTGGCCACATCACAAGCAATGTAATGAGCTCTCTTCCCCTCTTTGGTCAACTCCTCAACAAAAGCCCTGGCCAACTCCCCATTCACTTCCAAAATCCAAACCGTGGCCCCTTCATTGGCAAATGATTGAGCTATAGCTTTGCCTATCCCTGAAGCTCCCCCGGTTATTACTGCGTTTTTGTCTAAAAATTCAGCCATCGATTATTTAAAAATTGTATGTACATGAAAATATTAAGAATACAAGATATCTTCAAATATCACAAATTCAAATAATGATTCATGTTTTGAGTCAAATCTTTATAGGGGTGGTTAATTGGGGTGACCATTGAAATGAATTCCAGAATTGTGATTCATGCCTGTATTCTCACAAATCATTATTCATTATGACCCTGGAAGGGTCATTGATCTAGAAGGGCATAGTACTGAACCCGCATATATTACTATATCTACAGTCTTTTCAAAACTCCTTTCACTGTCAATAAGGTAATTACTTTTTTTGTCATTAAAGGCATGCAATATAGGTGCATTGCTTTTTTAAACTATTCACAAAATTGATTTCGGCACAAGCCCCCGGAACCACACTTTAAACCGTTTTAGGTTACCTGCTTCTGGGTCAGGGTTAAATTCTCTTGTTGTATGCCAGGCATTTTCCGGGCGTAGGTCTACTTCCATGGCATGAAATAAATTTCCAGCTACCGACTTATCATTTATCACAACAATGCATTCTGTGTTGAGGTTTGCACTTCGCGGATCTAAGTTAAAAGTACCAATTATTGCTATTTTTTCATCAACCACCATGGATTTGGCGTGTAAACCAAACACGGGTGTAAAATCGATTTCCCTTTGTAAGGCACCCGTCATAATTTCAAAACGAATGGCAGCATCGGGTTTGAATTCATAAATTTCAACTCCCAATTCCAATAAGGTTTCGCGATCCCGAAGGTATCCGCTAAATGCCTCCAGATTGTCGGTTGAGGATAAACTGTTGGTTAATATCTGTATCCTTACTCCCCGGTCGATAGCACTTTTAAACAACTGCTGACTTAACTCAGTAGTAACCAAATAGGGAGATTGAATAGAGACAGATGACCTGGCATTTTTAATGAGACTAATGAGGGAGTCAGTAACTACTCCACCTCCTGTCAATCCACTGGCACCATCATTTTTACCCGGAATATCGGAAATAAAAATCACACTGTCTGTCCATATTAATTCACCCGACTCCTGGATTTGCTTAAAAATTGCTGGCATATCATTTATTTTCTCCCTTACCTGAGGCCAGAAGTTCAATGGGTTGCAAGCATATTGATGTAAGTATTCGTACTTTTCAATTAAATTCAGTTCAGAATCTGTCACTTCAACAAGTTCTGCAACGGGTACACTCAACGGGCTATCCCAGAATTGATCAAATGACTGCTGTATGGATTGCGCGCCCCTTCCTATCAACAATACATCCCTGTCTCTGAAATTATATTCATGGTCATAATCGAAATACTCATCTGCTATATTTCGTCCACCGGTTATCGCTGCATTACCATCAACAATAAATGTTTTATTATGCATACGTTGATTAAATCCCTGAAAATCGATGGAGAGGGAATAGAGTTTCTCCGGAAGGTTTTTACCAATATTAGCGGTTGGGTTATAAATCTTGATTGACAAATTAGGATGGGCATCAATCGCTAATAATTCATCGGCATCGGCTTCCACCATAATATCATCTACAAGTAGGCGAACCTGCACACCACGATCTGCTGCCCTCAACAAATAATCGGCTGCAATTAATCCTATATTATCAGCTGAAAAAATAAAATATTGAATATCGATAGTCTTTTCTGCCGATTCTGTAAGCCAGGCTCTGTAAATCATTGACACGTCCCCTTCTTCCAGGGCAAAAACACCTGTACTGGTGGTACTACGTTCACTCAAAGGAGCTATTTGATGGGATAAAGGAACGGGACTCGCTGTATTTATATCTGCACAAAAATCTTCATTAATAGGAGCATATTTAACCTCGTCGGAAGCACATCCAAACAGAAAGAGAGCAAATACATAAATAGAAAATTTCATTACGTTTTTTTAACTGGGAATCAAGGATGAAATTAAAGCTAATAAATTAAACCCGGATTATACAATAGGATTTGTTACGAGGGTCAAAAAGGCAAAAAAGATGCGTAAAAAAAGTGATGTTAGCACGGAAACATAGTAACCATTATGGTGAGCACCAAAATCGACTTTTTTATGCATATTTGAAGTATTTTTGAGCCGGAATAGAATCTCTATTGCATATTCCGGGTTAAACGCATAATCTTTTGAGTTTGTTTTTTAAAGACACTTATCAGTGGGGAAAGTTTAATAGGTTGTGGTCATATTATCATCCACACAAATAATAAAATCGGCTATATTTTTATTTTTGGTGAGCAGCTTATTTACATCGGTTTGTGAAACCGTAGAAATTGTTACGTAGTTCAAATCTGCATTAGCCCTCTTTAAATACCATAAAATTCCTTCGTATTTATCGGAATGATAGGAACCATTAAAATGAATAAACAGGTCTCCTTTTACATAGTTTTTATTAATAAAAAAGGCCATTGTAGCATCTTTGGAAGCCTGAGCCATGACCAATTCAGGAGTTCCATGATCCCCCATCATGGTAAGAATGTTTTTATAAGTTGCTAACTCGCTGTCAAAGGGAATGGGCAAAGGAGCAATCCAACTTTTCTCTTCCAACGTAAGAGAATCGAGGACCTCAAAGCCCTTTTTATAAACCAAGTTGGCAAACCTTCTGGGTATGTTTGTGGCTACAAATTGAATGTTATTTTCCTTCGCAAAATTAACAATTGGAGCATAATCTGTTTTGTAATTGGGCCAGAGCCTTGCCAGGGAATCAAGTTCTTTAAAGTTAATATTATTTTTCAGGTAATCGTTTAATGGAGTTTGATTGTCTGTTTCAAACATTTCAGCTCCTAAAACAAGGTTTCTTACCTTGCTAAGGTCGGAGGTGACTTCATACTGTAACCAATGTGCAATTGGGTTGTTATGAAGCTCGCCAAACAACACAATATCCTTTCTTGCGAGTTCTTTAAACATCTTTTCATACGAAACCTTTTTACCTGCTGAATTATAAATAACAAATGGTTTTTTTTGACAAAATGCAGTACTAGTAATGAGTAAGAGTATTAGAAATAGTAATGTTTTTTTCATTTTCCACTAATTATTGAGTGCGATTGCTGACAAAGCTTAACCAAGTTAAGAAACAATCATTCTAAAATACTAATTCAATACCCTTTTGTTAAGTGTGCTTTTACCACTCCCGGATTCTTTATAAGAACGAAAAGAGCGCTATTAAAGCGGGCCAAAATCTCATTGTTCAAATAAATTACTCAATTTTAGTCAAAATAAGCAGAGAAAAACACTATACCCCCACTAATCTATACCCCACATATACTGCAAAGAAAGAGGCTATTACGCTCGCTGTGATATAAATTAAAGTAGTGAAGATTTGGTCGGCCTTTAAAAAATTGACACCCTCCAGGGCAAACGTAGAAAAAGTGGTAAAACTACCACAGAATCCAATAATGAGTAAAAGGCGCCAATGTTCCGTAAACCAATCAAATTTTATTGCCAGGGCATAAAATATTCCTAATAAAAAACTCCCCATTACATTCACGGTAAACGTAGCCCAGGGGAATTGAGCCAGTAGGGGTTTATCGAACCACACATAAACGGCATACCTTAAAATACTACCTAAAAAACCCCCTAAACCAACAATTAATAAGTTATTCATGCATTTTATTTTGAGCCTTCTTTTTCAGGAAATTCAGTATTTTTTCATAGGAAGTATTTTCCTGCAGGCTGATTTTATATTTTCTCTTTCCAAATTTCATTTCGAGTTCACGAAACAAAGTTTTACCTGTTTTTACCTGCTCTTCTTTCCAGGAATCCAACTCTTTTACATTCCATTTTTTGCGTTTAAAACGGAAGGGATACCAAAACTCCATAACATCTTTACTAATTGATATTACTTTAAAGTTATACAGTATCCTTAAGGATAATAAAAAAGCAAGTGCTCCAAAAAAATACACCGCAATGTAATTATACCATTTCCAGATACCTGTATTCAAAGGGCCTTGTAAACCTGCATACGCCAATGACATAGCTATGATAATAAATATGGTAAGGGCAAACAGCGCGTTGGATCGTGGTCGTGAGATAATCAAAATCGTAATTTTTTAGTAAAGATATAAATAATTTGGGGATATGTAGAGCGGTGGAATCGGCTAATTAAGTAGCTGCCCAGCCAACAGCGCTCGGCTTTGGTCCGGATGTCCATCCGGTCCTTTATCCCTATAAGGGGTCTCTCTGACCAAACTCTTTTCTGATTTCGCACACCCTGAAAATCCAGATTGAGATTAAGATAGAGAATGAGAACTGAGATTTTATAGAGGCGTTGGTCCGGATGTCCATCCGGTCCTGCACCCATGTAAGGGGTCTCTCTGATCAAACGATTTTCTGATTTTGCACACCCTGAAAATCCAGATTGAGATTAAGTTAGAGAATGAGAACTGAGATTTTATAGAGGGGCTGATTTAATTTTTTACCACTAAAATATAATAAATGAAAAAAATGAAGCGGGGTGAGGTTGCTTTCCTCTGGATAATAATCCAACCACAGATTACACAAATTGACACTGATTATTCATTTAAAATCTGTGTCAATCAGTGCCATCTGTGGTTTTTAAAGTGAAACCAGACAGCTACACATCCTGATTCAGACCAAAACCAGAACAATACAGGGTGTACAAGATGTGAATCCAAATAAAGATCAAGGACAAGCCGCTATATGAAAACCAAAAAATTACACGTGAATTATTGACACTAAACCACACTATAGAAAAATGACCAATACAGAAAGAACTGGTACTTTGTCCCTAACAAGAGACATTTTTTTGTGGAATTGCCATGTGATCAGTAGCGCACATATACCCTACCGGCTTCAAAAGTCCCACTTTATTCGTAGTTTTTTTTTTAAAATTCAAAAATCGATTTAAATTAAATTCGGGCAATAATGAAATGAAATGAATTCACTACATTTCGGCAATATATTTGTAATTTGATTTCCATTAAATGAAACATACATTATACCTTTTCTTGTTTTTAGTTGCGCTGGTTACCCCTCAAAGGGCTCTGTCCCAATTGTTCGAATCCCAACTCCCTTTGAAATACCGGCTTTGGGATTTTGTGGATTCTTGTCGTGAGACAATATATTATGAAGAATTAGGAATGGATTCATACGATTCCATTGTGGATGACACCAATAACGGATTCCTGTATATATCCGGATCCTCCGGTTGTGGATGTTCAAATGCTGCCGCTGCTTTTAAAACCGGAAAAGGTGATTATATATTAATAAAAAGCGAATACTGGACTTGCCAATGGAGAGCGGAAACTGTAGCAAGTACAAGTTTACTGGTTGAAAAAATATTCCCCAAAGACATCTCACTACAAACATTTTCAAAAACACCATTAAATTTCAATGGTAAATACAGCCCTTTTTATCTGGACCTGGAAATACCAAGGTTCGGCACCAGTACAAAAGCAGTTCTTTCCCTGGTTCCCTATGGTATCAATGTAAAAAGCCAAAGTGGCCTTTGTTTTGCCTATGAAGCAGATGAAGTCGCCATAGATCACTACCAGCTTTCAGAAATACTCATTCTCATAAAATCCAATGAATCCCTTATCAGAATAATGGAGGATGAAAATATAACTTCTACTGAAAGGGAAATTATTCAGAAATTCCAGAAAATGAATGATTATCCCCTTGTTGAAATCCGTCGGGAACTGCATGAGCTCTTTGATATTTACAAACTCTACAATCAGATGAGCCACACAACCCTGCTCCTGAAGTGGGACAAACAACAGGCGAGGTTTATCATTACTGGTAAAGAGGGCACGATAGAAAAGTTGTCATTTTTTGAGTTCCTGAAAGAGAAAATGTCTTTTTATGCAAGGCTATAGTGACAGGCAAAGGGAAGACACATACGTACTTTTCAGCATATCATAATCAGGTTTGCTAAATTTTTGTTCATATTTTTTCATCTCTTTGAAGGACTTTCTGCGGGGAAGGACACATTGCCGTCACCCTGATGTTTGAACCCGGATTTTTCTTATTTTTCGGATGACCGGATTTTACTTTGGGATTAACAGCATCTGAACCTCCAGGCTCAAATAAACCCTCACGAGTATATACATTGGAATCCTTCCCCTCTAAACTAAAACTATTCATTCAATTTTAGTAAATTTGCATCGGCTTTAGAATAAGTCCTTATTATCCTAACCCAATAATGAGATTATAAAGAACGGTTGGGTACCGAAAAATGAACATTAAAATGAGTAAAGTAACCAAAGGTAGTAAAGTTAAAGTGCACTATACCGGAAAACTAACCACAGGGGAAGTATTTGATTCATCAGAAGGACGTGAACCTCTTGAGTTTGAAGTTGGTGCAGGAATGATGATTGCAGGTTTTGATGCAGCAGTAGAAGGTATGGCTGTAGGAGATAAAAAAGAAGCACATATTCCCGCAGCTGAAGCCTACGGAGAAAAAAGGGAAGAACTAGTTATGGAATTCACCAGAGATAAATTACCTGAAGATCTGAACCCGGAAGTAGGTCAAAAATTGGCTATGCACAGCGGTGAACAACAGGTTCCTGTTACTATTATCGCTGTTTCTGAAACTGCTATTCAAATTGATGCCAACCATGAACTGGCTGGCAAAGATCTGATCTTTGAAATTGAAATGGTGGAGATTAATTAGTCTTTAGTTAATCTTTAGGCCCACCCTTTGACGTCTTAAGAATGTCAGATACGGCGATAGCCTTAGCAAAACCAAGAATAACAGCCACTATAGCTATAAAAAGATCAACTCCATCACCAACATATTGCTCAAACATAATTTTTTGTGTTTTAATTGAGGTGTAAAAATAGAAAATCAAATCCGGTGTGACAATTAGAAATTAAAAAAAATGTTACACCGGATTTTTTTATGGTAAATTATTTACCGCAATATTTATCCAAAGCCTTTTTTGCATCCTCTAAATCAAGTGAGGCTGCCATTTGAAAATCTGCACAAGCTTTCTTTTTGATATGATTGGCCAGATAATAACCTCCTCTGGCATAATAAGCATCAGCATAATTCGGATCTACATTTATGGCCGTATTATAGTCTTTCAACGCTTTATCCATTGTACCAAGTCTATGGTAAACTTTGCCTCGCAGGGTATATGCTTTGGCATTATTTTTCCCCCTTACAACTGCGTGATCCAAATATTTCACTGCTGCTGAATAATCCTGTTGCCTGAAGTATAGATCTATAGCCATACTCATGTTTGCCTGAACGTGATCTTCATCCAAAGCCAACACACTTTCAAAATCAGCAATTGCCAAATCGTACTTTTTAGATTCTTCATACGCTCTGCCCCGGTTATAAAGTGCTGCAATATCTGCTGGATTTAATCTTATGTATTCAGAATATACTTTAATCGCCTCCTCATACTCCTGCTTTTCAAAAAGATTGTTAGCTGTTTTTAAATCGGAACCATTCCCACATGATACCAATAGAACCATCAGTACCCCACTTATATATTTCAACATTATTTTTATTTTTCTATGTTCAATTTATTACGCAAATTTCTAACTTCAGTTACCTCAAACCCCGCACTTCCTATAAACATCTCCGCAGAAACCTTAACAGGGATTTTGTTTGCATCATCAGACAACCAGGCTACAATAGAGTCTTCACCGTCAAAAAGTGAGTTTTCCGGCATTACGGGTATAATCTTAATGGTGTTAATGGTACCCATTTTGGTATTTATCTTTTCCTTGCCGGCATAAATAATTTTCATATCATAAAAGGTATCCTCATAAAACCCTGTCATCAAAAATGAATCCCCCTTTTTCATTTTAGTGAAATCTACCGTTCTGAAATAGAAAAAACCACCAATCATATCGTGGATATTATTTGCAGCCTCATAATACTTAGGATTTCCATAGGCACCTGTTTTTCTATCCAACACTGTAACCTCAATCATATCGGTTAAATGATCAAACTTGGTGATTTCATTCTTTCTGTAGTTTCCTTCCTTGATATAACGATAGGCTTTATGTGGAACAAAGGCATTTTTATCTAAATATGTTCCCCAACGATCATCCACCTGTGCTATCCAATCCACCATTCCACTGGTTTTTCCATGAACATCAATTTTGTAACAATCACGACCATTCATTTCATAAGACCTAGTATCCACTTTCATTTCGGCCTTTCCAATAGTAAACCAACCAAAGGTAACTTTGAAAAAAATTTGCTCTCCCGGGTTGAAACATTCGTTCTCTACAATACCATATTGTGGATCTATAGGTTTTTCCTGCCCATCAGGTAGGGGAATATAAAAATTTTCACCTTGGGAAAATCCCTCAAGTGAAAACCCTAAAAATACCAACAAAACAATTATAACCTGTTTCATATTTCATTGATTGAGCAATAGTAATGCCAATTACACTGCTACCTGATGTTCCCTGAGTGCCTGATTAAGTGAAGTTTTCTTATCTGTACTCTCTTTTCTTTCCCCAATTATCAATGCACATGGCACTTGAAAATCGCCGGCAGGAAATTTTTTGGTATAAGAACCAGGAATAACTACTGCACGTGGAGGAACATATCCTTTATATTCTACTTTTTCACTTTTTGTAACATCTATAATCTTGGTACTTCCTGTTAACACCACATTGGCACCTAATACAGCTTCAGAACCAACCCGAACCCCCTCAACTACTATACATCTTGATCCAATAAAGGCATTGTCTTCTATAATTACGGG
>Ga0224506_10003342_pt1 | contig 10634 bp, 8 predicted proteins | sample SF_Jan12_sed_USG_2_FD_169108 | JGI IMG/M metagenome (GOLD analysis project Ga0224506, IMG submission 169108) | Sediment microbial communities from San Francisco Bay, California, United States - SF_Jan12_sed_USGS_8_1 | ecosystem: Environmental > Aquatic > Marine > Sediment | place: USA...
AACTTCAGCCCGTCGGTTATAGGCGCGGCCTGCTTGAGTTTTATTGGTCGAACTTGGTGTGAATTCAAGGTGGTATGAGGTGACAATTAAATTTTCAGGTACATCCTGATCTACCAGAAAGTTCTTTACGACGATGGCTCGTGCTTCGGATAAAGGCGCATTCAGTCTTCTGCGACCATGATTGTCAGTATGGCCACTGATTGAAATACGTTTGACACTACTATCAACTTTGACGTAATCAGCAATTCGACGCAGTGCGGCTTGATCCTTAAGACTCAGCTCGGCTTTTTCAAGGCCAAAATAGATGGTAAGTTTTCGTATATCTTCAAAGCTATCGGGGTGCAGGTTTTCTAAACATTGCTGAAAAGCGGGCATTGAACTTGATAAGTGAACGGTAGAAAGTAGTACGCTAATGTCTTCGCTTGAGTTAAGGCTACGATAGCGTAATGTCGGAAAACGACCTTCCTGTATATGGTTAAGAGCCTGTTTCGCTAGTGCTCCAGAAAGTTCAAATTTGGTTTGATTATTTGTGGTTGGTATAGAAACAAGATGAAGTCGTTGATCGCTGTTCTGCCATGGAGCCTCGGCGATTTCAAAGCGAGCATTGCTTTGGGTTGAAGGATAGGAATGTGTGGTGAAAACAAGACTGAACTCATCCCCTGTTTTTCGGTTGAATTTAGCACTCCCAAAGCCTTCAATCGGTTGACTTAATGTACATTCCAGTGGTGACTCAATCACTTGCCATTGAGTGTCAGTGATGGGGGACTGAAATTGCTCAGCCTGCACTGTTGATGAGAGCAGGATCAAGAATGTAAATAATAGTTTGGTTAGCATCAGTATTGTATAAGTGTGTGAATAGGGTAATTTTTCAGTTGGTCACGACCTTGGAGCATAGCTAATTCTATTACAAAGGCACAAGCCTCAACTTTACCTCCAAGCTTTTCTACCAGCTCACAACTCGCTTTTGCTGTGCCGCCTGTAGCCAGTAAATCATCAATTAGCAATATACGATCTCCAGATTTTATTGCATCTATATGCGCTTCCAGACTAGTTTGGCCATATTCCAGTTTATAATCAACTCTTTGTACATCATAAGGTAATTTCCCGGGTTTTCTAAGTGGTATAAACCCAATTCCTAATTCCCAGGCTACAAGGCTACCAAAAATAAAACCGCGGGCTTCCATACCTGCGACAGCGGTAATATTGCTGTTTTTGAATGGTCGAACTAACTCAGAAACCGCAATGCGCAAACTGGCAGGATCCTGAACTAATGGTGTGATATCTTTAAATAAAATCCCCTGTTTAGGAAAGTCAGGAATATCACGTATTTTGTCTTTTAAACTTTCCATAGTTAAATAATCTGTTTAAGTATTAAATTAGATATCGGCTGGATTAGCGATGACTGTAACATGTGTGAGGTTTTTTATTATTGATTGAGGTGTTGAGATGATGCGAACGATAAGTAAAGTCATTTGGTTGCTTGTCATACCGTATTTATTAACGGGATGTTTTGGAATGGGCAGTAAAGGTGAAGAGAGTGATGAGCCGCACTATTATGTAATAGATGTCGATCGTGGTTCAGTTGCTAGCCAGTTTGACAAAAACAGAGTCTTGCGGATAAAACCAGTGAGAGTGACTTCTCAGTACCGTTCTAAAACTCTCATGTTCAGAGTAGGTGAGGCTGAATATCAGCCGCAAGGGCAGCATCAATTTTTTTCAGAACCACAGGAAATGTTTACAGAACAGCTGCGACGATGGTTACAAAAAAGCGGGCTATTCAGTCAAGTGATAACTGACGAAGAGGCGCCCGCAGACATGGTACTTGAAACAGCAATAACCGCATTATATGGCGATCAGCGCGAGCAATTTTCACCGCAAGCTGTGTTGGAAATGCAGTTTTTCCTGATGGCAGTTGATAAGGGTCATACCACACCTCTTTTTCAAACCGGTCTTAGAATTGATATCGACATTGAACAAACGACACCAGTAAACACCGTAAAAGGCTGGAGTCAGGGGCTTGAGGAGCTTTTATCGACCGTGGAGGATGATTTCAGAGCTTATTTCTCAAAACGTAGCCCCTAGTAGCACTTTCGTATAAACGTGCATGAAATCGCCTGAAATGGTAGGATTATGGTTTTGATGGATTCATACTGTCTGATGTTTATTAGGATGAAAATATAAATGACTGATATTGCTCTGGAATTAGATTCAATTAGTATTGAAGAGGAGATGAAGAACTCGTACCTTGATTATGCGATGAGTGTAATTGTTGGACGTGCTCTGCCTGATGTGCGCGATGGACTTAAACCGGTACATCGTCGCGTATTATACGCAATGCGTGAGTTGGGCAATAATTGGAATGGTTCCTACAAAAAATCAGCGCGTATTGTTGGTGATGTTATCGGTAAATATCATCCTCATGGTGATACGGCAGTCTATGACACCATGGTTCGCATGGCGCAGCCATTTTCTATGCGGTATATGCTGGTTGATGGTCAAGGTAATTTTGGTTCGGTTGATGGTGATCCTCCTGCCGCGATGCGTTACACCGAAGTTCGCATGGCTAAAATTGCCCATGAATTATTAGCAGATCTTGATAAGGAAACTGTCGATTTCATTCCAAACTATGATGAATCTGAATCCGAACCAGCGGTTTTACCAACTAAGATACCGACACTGCTAGTTAATGGTTCATCTGGTATTGCCGTGGGTATGGCAACCAATATTCCGCCACATAACCTGACAGAAATACTCAATGCCTGTATCGCGACCGTAGATAACCCTGCTATCGATATCGATGAATTAATGCAATATGTGCCGGGACCTGACTTCCCGACAGCGGCAATGATCAATGGTGCACGAGGTATCAGCGAAGCATACCGTACCGGTCGAGGCCGTGTTCATATTCGTGCACGAGCAGAAATTGAAACAAATGAAAGCACTGGCCAGCAAAGCATTGTTGTGATTGAACTGCCTTATCAGGTCAATAAAGCACGGTTACTTGAAAAGATTGCAGAACTGGTCAAAGAGAAAAAAATTGAAGGTATATCAGCCTTGCGTGACGAATCTGATAGAGATGGTATGCGCATGGTGGTGGTACTTAAGCGTGGCGAAGTACCTGAAGTAGTGTTGAATAATTTGTATAAACAAACCCAAATGCAAACAGTGTTTGGTATTAATATGGTGGCGATAGTTGATGGTCAGCCACGTCTGTTAGGTTTGAAACAAATTCTGGATGCCTTTATTCGTCATCGTCGTGAAGTGGTGACTCGCCGTTCATTATTTGAATTACGTAAAGCTCGTGATCGTGCTCATATTTTGGAGGGTCTGGCGACAGCGCTGGCCAATATTGATGAAGTCATTGAATTAATCAAGTCTTCCGATAATCCTGCGGACGCAAAAGAAGCGTTGTTAGCGCGTGGCTGGGCATCAGAAATGATCTTGGAAATGCTGGGCGCAGCGGGTGCTGAGGCTTCTCGTCCAGAAGGATTGCCTGCAGAACTGGGCTTAATTGAAGGCGCTTATCACCTGTCACCTGTTCAGGCACAAGCCATTCTAGATATGCGTTTGCATCGATTGACAGGGCTTGAACAAGACAAGATCTTGGAAGAGTATCGTGAAGTACTGGAAGAAATTGCCAAACTACTAGCTATTTTGAGCGATCCCGACAACTTGATGGCGGTTATTCGTGAAGAATTAGTGAAAGTAAAAGAAGAATATGGCGATGAACGTCGTACTGAAATTCTGGATACACATCTTGATTTAACTCTAGAAGATTTGATTACAGAAGAAGAAATGGTTGTGACCTTATCTCACGCGGGCTATGCCAAGACTCAACAATTGGATACCTATCAGGCACAACGTCGAGGTGGTAAGGGTAAATCAGCTACAGCGATGAAAGATGAAGACTTTATAGAACACTTGTTTATAGCTAATACCCATGACACATTACTATGCTTCTCTAGTCACGGTAAGGTGTATTGGAAAAAAGTCTATGAATTACCTCAGGGTGGTCGCGCTTCAAGAGGTAAACCTATTGTCAATTTGCTACCGCTAGACGATGATGAACATATTAATGCTATCTTAGCCATTCGTGAATTCGATGAAGATAAGTATATCTTTATGGCAACTGCATCAGGCACGGTTAAGAAAACGCCGTTAGAAGCATATTCTCGTCCTCGAACTAACGGTATTATTGCCGTTGACTTAAAAGATGATGATCAGTTGATCGGTGTTGCGCTGACAGATGGTCAGTCTGATATTATGTTATTCAATTCAGGTGGTAAGGTGATTCGCTTCCCTGAAACTGATGTCCGTTCTATGGGACGTGTATCACGCGGTGTGCGTGGAATGCGGATGCCAGAAGGCCAGAAAATTATTTCATTGATTATTGCTAACCCAGAAGATGGTGCGATTTTGACAGCAACTGAATTTGGATTTGGTAAACGAACTAACTTAGATCAGTATCGTGTTCAAGGGCGTGGTGGTAGCGGTATTATCTCTATCCAAACTTCGGAACGTAACGGCAATGTCGTTGGTGCGGTACAGGTCCGTGATGAACACCAAATTATGTTGATTACTGATGGTGGTACCTTGGTTCGTACACCAGTTAAAGATGTCTCCATCGTAGGTCGAAATACTCAGGGTGTGAAATTGATTAACCTGAACAAGAAAGAAAAATTAGTGGGTCTGGAACGGGTACTGGAGGAAGAAGATTCTGACTCTGATGACAGTGAAGTTGATCTAACAATAGAAGAATGAGCTTGAAGGCAGTTAGTTATGCGATAGAGCCTGATTTGAATTATGGCTGTTGGATATGACTATCACCTTTACCCAGACTCTATAAGAGATTCCTAATCATGAGTGAACAAGAAGCCTTACAAGCGATTCGACAACAAATCGATGATATCGATTTGCAAATCCAGCAGTTGTTGAATAAACGAACCGAAATGGCTCAGGAAGTCGCACGGATTAAAATTTCCGGAGGCGAAAAAAGTGATTTTTATCGGCCTGAGCGTGAGGCGATGGTATTACGTCAGGTGATGGAGCGTAATGAAGGGCCATTGCCTGCAAAAGAAATAGCACGATTGTTTCGTGAAATCATGTCAGCCTGTCTGGCAGCAGAAAAAACGTTGAAAGTTGCTTATCTGGGTCCGGAAGGTTCGTTCACTCAAGAAGCTGCACTGAAGCAATTTGGTGGTTCGGTTGATCTTCAACCGATGACAACGATTGCAGATGTCTTTAATGCTGTTGAAACTGGTGAAGTTAGCTATGGAGTGGTGCCAGTAGAAAATTCCACTGAAGGAATGGTTTCTCACACTTTGGATCGTTTTATCAGTTCACCTTTGAAAATTAATGGTGAAGTTTCGCTACGCATCCACCATTACTTGCTAAGCAAAACGAGTGATCTATCTAAAATTAAAACCGTTTATGCACACCCTCAGGCTTTGGCACAATGCCGACAGTGGTTAAGTGAACATTTGCCTGACTGTACGTTGCTACCTGCTAACAGTAACTCAGAGGCGGCAAAAAAAGTCGTTAATGAGCCTGAATCAGCTGCTATCGCTGGTATTCAGGCTGCTGAAATTTATCAACTATCAGTACTGGCTAGCAACATTGAAGATGTGGCTGATAACACTACTCGCTTTTTGGTCATTGGTACACAGAACGTGGGACCATCCGGGGCAGATAAAACGGCTTTGCTAGTGTCTACAAAAAATAAACCAGGCGCGTTGCAGACCTTGCTTAAACCGTTGGCCGATAGTGGTATTAGTATGACAGGCATTGAATCTCGTCCTGCCAGAACAGGTATCTGGGAATATGTGTTTTTCATTGATATTGAAGGCCATTGTCAGGATCACGTGGTGGCAGAAACATTGAAACAGTTAGAGCAGAAATCCTCCATGTGCCGAGTATTAGGTTCTTACCCTAAGGCCGTCTTATAAAGCCATGAAGTTATTATTAGCCAACCCACGTGGTTTTTGTGCCGGTGTTGATCGTGCCATTGAAATTGTTGAACGGGCGTTAGAGATTTTTGGGGCACCAATTTATGTGCGACATGAAGTTGTTCATAATCGCTTTGTGGTTGATGGCTTACGCGAGAAAGGTGCGATTTTTATTGAAGAGCTATCAGATGTGCCTGATAACAGCACCCTGATTTTCAGTGCTCATGGTGTATCCAAAAAGGTACAGGCTGAAGGACAGCAACGTGGATTAAAGATATTTGATGCCACCTGCCCACTTGTCACTAAAGTGCATATGGAAGTGGCAAAATATGAAAAACAAGGGCGTGAATGTGTACTGATTGGTCATGCTGGTCATCCAGAGGTAGAAGGAACTATGGGCCAATATACATCACAACAGGGTGGTATGTATCTGGTTGAAACGCCAGAGGATGTGGCCACGCTGACGGTGAAAAATCCCGATGATCTGGCTTTTGTAACCCAGACAACGCTATCAGTTGATGATGCATCAATTGTCATTGATACTTTGAGACAGTATTTCCCCAATATTGAAGGGCCGCGTAAAGACGATATCTGTTACGCCACCCAAAATCGTCAGGATGCAGTAAAAAGGCTGGCTGAGCAATGCGATCTTGTTCTGGTCGTGGGTTCCAAAAACAGTTCTAATTCCAATCGTCTGCGTGAGCTATCCATTAAACTTCATACGCCATCTTATTTGATTGATGACGCCAGTGATATTGATCCGGACTGGTTTATTGGCAAGCAAAGTATCGGCTTGACTGCAGGTGCTTCAGCACCTGAAATATTGGTGCAACAGGTTGTCGATCATTTAAAAAAGCTAGGAGTGACACAGGCCAGTGAAGATGAGGGACGACCTGAAAAAGTTGAATTTTCACTGCCAAATGAATTAAAAGTTGATATTTCAAAACTATCCAGATAGTGTGAACTATGCCTTTTTTACCCGTATTTCTATGGACTGATCTTCTAATTTATCTCTTACTAGCCGTTGTGCTTGTAGCTGTCATTTATATTCGACAATACCCACATTTGCGAACTCCATGGAAGTTAGTATTACAACGGAAGCGTGGCGTTATTTCGATCATGGTATTGTTGTGTTATGTCAGTATTGGATTGCTGGATTCGGTACATTTCAGACAAGCACTAGAGATTGATAAGGACGGAGATACACAGCATTATGCCACCGAGGTGATGACCTTATTAGATTTAGCAGTGCTCCCCCTGAGACAGCATGCTGAAAAAACCTATTCATCTCCTTTTGCTACTCGTTCATTTGTACGTGAAATGCAATCAGCTGAAACCGGACAACTTAGCTATGATTACCCGTTATTAGTTCATGCTGGTTCTCATCTGCAAGTGGAACAGGATAAATCGGCAGATATTCAATATCGGTTGATGATAAATAGTGTGTGGGCACTTTTAGTTTGGGCACTGGTGTTGCTAATATTTTTGATTTTGACTGCCAAGCGCCATGCTGAGCCTTATTTAAAAACACTTCGACAAATCGGTTCAGGGCAAACTGAGTATCCGTTACGAACTGCATTTTCCATGCTACTGGGGATATTATTACTCAGCTTTAACCTGGTTGATTTGAGTGTTGACTATCATGTTTTGGGTACGGATAAAGTGGGTCAGGATGTGCTTTATCAATCATTAAAAAGTGTACGCACAGGACTGGTCATTGGAACGTTAACAACCTTGGTTATGTTACCTTTTGCCTTGTTTATGGGTATTACAGCAGGTTTTTTCAAAGGCTGGGTTGATGATGTTATTCAGTATATTTACACGACCTTAAACTCAATTCCGGGCGTATTATTGATTGCAGCGGCAGTGTTGATGCTGCAAGTTTATATGAATAATCACCCAGAAAACTTTGTGACTGTGGCTGAACGAGCAGATATGCGCTTGTTGTTTTTGTGCATTATTCTTGGTATTACCAGTTGGACTGGTCTATGTCGTATTTTGCGTGGTGAAACCCTAAAGTTACGTGAAGCAGAATACGTATTGGCCTCAAGGGCACTCGGTGCGGGTAGTTTTAGTATTTTACGCCGACATATTTTGCCGAATTTGATGCATATCGTGATGATTGCCATTGTTCTTGATTTTAGCGGATTGGTGCTGGCTGAAGCCGTGCTTTCTTATGTCGGAGTTGGTGTAGATCCTTCGATGATCAGTTGGGGGAATATGATTAACAGCGCTCGTCTTGAAATGGCACGCGATCCAGTCGTATGGTGGTCTTTATCGGCCGCTTTCTTTTCAATGTTTACCCTCGTTCTTGCCGCCAATTTATTTGCCGATGTGGTTCGTGATGCGTTTGATCCGAGGATGCAAGCAGGCCGATGACATCCGCATTGTTAGAGGTCAAAGGCCTGAAAACATGGTTAGGTGATAGCGACAACCCATTACGTGCGGTTGATGGTATCGATTTTACGATTCAGCGAGGACAAACTTTTGCTTTATTAGGTGAGTCTGGCTGTGGAAAATCAATGACAGCATTGTCGTTGTTAAGGTTGAACCCTCATCCAGCCAGCCGCATTCTGGCAGGGCAGATTTATCTGGCTGGACAGGATCTGTTGACCTTGTCTGAAGCTGATATGCGACATATTCGTGGACGTCGGATTGCCATGATTTTTCAGGAGCCACAAAGTTCACTTAACCCAGTATTATCTGTTGGTGACCAGATTGGCGAGTGTCTGCAATGGCACTTTAATCTGTCAGGCGATAAATTAAGGAGTCGCATTATCAGTTTGCTGGAATCTGTGGGTATCCCTGATCCAGAGCAGCGCATCAAGGAATATCCTCATCAGCTTTCTGGTGGCATGAAACAACGGGTAGTGATTGCAATGGCACTGGCTGGTGAGCCGGAATTACTTATTGCAGATGAACCCACCACTGCACTGGACGTCACAATTCAAGCTCAAATACTAGACTTATTGAAACAAATCCAACGCGATACAGGCATGGCTATTTTATTGATCAGTCACGATCTGGCAGTGGTAGCGCAAGTGGCTGATTATGTGGCTGTGATGTATGCCGGACAGATTGTTGAATCAGCTAGTCGCAGTCAATTTTTCGAACATTATCAACACCCTTATACCAAAAAATTATTTGCTGCATTGCCCACAGAACAAAAGCGTGACCAACGCTTGTCGGTAATTAAAGGCAATGTACCCGTGCTTACTCAAGAATTTACTGGGTGCCGTTTTGTGGAACGCTGTGAGCAGGTGATGGAGTGTTGTGAGTCAAATGTACCTCAGTGGCATGAACAACAGAATCATGGTGTACGTTGCCATTTATTTGATTCTGAGAAGTCAGTTGAACAATCCATTGTCCAACAAGCTATCAACTCATCGCCATTATCCGAAGTATTACCAGCTGACAGGCTAGTGTTGGATGTTAAATCATTAAAGGTACATTTCCCTATACATAAAGGCTTGTTCCAACGTGTGGTGGGGCATGTGCGTGCAGTTGATGATGTCAGTCTGTCACTCAGACAAGCTGAAACAGTTGCTCTGGTTGGCGAGTCAGGCTGTGGAAAGACAACCGTTGGTAAAGGTATTCTACAACTTGTCCCTGTGACTTCCGGTGAAGTGAATTATCAAGGTCAGATCCTGAATAAATTATCAGAACGAGAATTAAAGCAACACCGTAGTGCGTTACAAATTATTTTTCAGGATCCATTTGCCTCAATGAATCCACGAATGACGATTACTCAGATCATCGAAGAGGGTATGAGTACTAAGCACTTAGGAAAGGATGTGGCGGCACGTTCTAAGCGTGTTGATGATCTATTAGATAGGGTCGGTCTAAGACCCGAGCATAAACATCGTTACCCACATGAATTTTCTGGCGGCCAACGCCAGAGAATTTGTATCGCTCGTGCTTTGGCTGCTGAACCGGAAATCATTATCTGCGATGAACCTACCAGTGCCCTTGATGTCTCGGTACAGGCACAGATACTCAATTTGTTACGTGAAATACAGCACGAATTCGGCCTGTCATTTTTGTTTATTACTCACAATATTTCAGTCGTGAATTATCTGGCGCATCGTGTGGCAGTAATGTATTTAGGACGCATTGTGGAGCAGGGTGATCGTGATGAAGTGTTAAACTCACCTAAACATCCCTACACACAAGCCTTATTGGCCGCGGTGCCAGAGCTTGATGAAGACAAGCAACGCTCAGTTATTCGTTTGAGTGGAGAATTACCTTCGCCGGCTAATCCACCAAAAGGTTGCCATTTTCACCAACGTTGTCCCAAGGCGATGCCGGTGTGTTCAGAGCAATACCCAACACAGACAGAATTATCCCAGACTCATGAAGTGCGGTGCTTTTTATACGAGGAATATGAACATGGATCAACAGACGCAACTTGAACTTGAAGCAGCAGCATTTCGTCGCCTGCTGGCACATTTGGACGAGCGTAAAGATGTACAGAATATAGACTTAATGAATTTGGCTGGGTTCTGCAGGAACTGTCTGGCAAAGTGGTATCTGGCAGCTGCTGAAGAAAAAGGATTGTCGTTTAATTACGATCAGGCACGTGAGCGTATTTATGGCATACCTTACGATGAATGGAAAGACAGGTATCAGACAGGATCTAAACGTTAAATAGTGTCAGTTCACTGCTTTTTGGATGCTTTTAGAAGTACT
>Ga0224506_10003343_pt1 | contig 10634 bp, 15 predicted proteins | sample SF_Jan12_sed_USG_2_FD_169108 | JGI IMG/M metagenome (GOLD analysis project Ga0224506, IMG submission 169108) | Sediment microbial communities from San Francisco Bay, California, United States - SF_Jan12_sed_USGS_8_1 | ecosystem: Environmental > Aquatic > Marine > Sediment | place: USA...
CCCGGATAAATCCAATGAAGGCGCCCAGGTGCTGCAAAAGCAGATTGCCGAGGCGCGTGCCCGTCTGGGTGACAAGGCGACACCGGCACCTGTCGCACAAAAACCCGCATCAAAGGTCAAGGGTAAGACGGTCATACAGGTTTCCGTCAAGCTGGACGACAAACTCAAGACCAAGGCCGCTCCCGGTGATACCGTATTTATTTTTGCCCGTGCGGCACAGGGTCCCCCTATGCCCCTGGCCATCATCAAAAAGCAGGTTAAAGACCTGCCGCTGACCGTCAGCCTGAATGATGCCATGGCGATGATGCCGAATATGACCATGTCCAGTTTCCCCAAGATCTATATCGGTGCGAGGATTTCAAAGACCGGCAATGCGATGCCACAAAGCGGTGATCTACAGGGTCGTTCCAGCCCCATCAACACCGGCAAGGCCCATAACGTGAAAATCACCATTAGCCAGGAAGTTCTTTAAGTTTTATTGTGATCTGCCGCTTACATAATTGATGGAACCTGAACGCACAAAAAATCCTGTAAAGACCCCGGCCCTGGCACTTGTCGAACCCACTTCCCCTGCACAATTAGAACAATATTATGATCTACGCTGGCGCATTTTGCGTGCGCCCTGGAAACAGCCCCGCGGCAGTGAAAAAGATATCCTGGAAGAAGACAGTTACCACTTGATGGTCGTTGATAACAGGAATCAAGTCATCGGGGTGGGTCGCCTGCACCTGAACACCCCACAGCAGGCCCAGATACGCTTCATGGCGGTAGAAACACGTCAACAACGCAATGGTATCGGCAAAATGCTGTTACTGGCCCTGGAAAGCAAGGCCCATGAATGGGGTGCAGAAGAAATCATATTTGATGCCCGAGCCAATATTGCCGGATTTTATAAACGCTACGGCTATGTTACTCTCGGTCCCGGGCACACCTTGTTTGACAGCGTTCACCACTACAAAATGCACAAATACATCAAGAACAAATGAAAACACTGCTCGCCATTGTTGAACAGGGCGGCTATCCCGACTTTTCTCCTGTCTATGAATCTCTCGGTTACGATGTCGTTATCGCACCATCCATGCGCAAGGCACTTGCTTTAATCAAACAACACAGACCTGAAGTCATCACTGCTGAATTTATTTACAGTCCGATGTACAGTGCTCGCATCAGTAATCTGGAATCCTTATTTGCCGCCCTGCAAAGCCAGCAGCTTATGCCGCAACTGATCGTTTTTGTTGAACCAGAAATTTTTCATCATCTGGATAAGCTGGAAATGCGTTATTACATTAACCAGACGATCACCTACCCTATTACTGAACACAAGTTAGTAAATTGTCTGGATGAACTGCACATAGCCAGCTGATCAACTGCGCTCACTAATACATATCCATTGCACGATGTGTCTTTCGAGAAGCAATCGGCTTATGCAAGGCTCGACAGCGTGTTTGCTGGAATGGTTTTCTGTTCAGTCATAATGTTATCGATTATATCGGCCTGCTAAACAACCCTACTTCTTTTGTTTTCTTGAAATCAAACTTAACAACAGGCCCGTTAAAAAGATTACCTGCCGACTAAAGAAATCACTTGTCCTGTCGATACTCATTAACAATGGTTATTTTCCATAGTTTATGAGTAATAATAATGCGGTATAACAAGCTCTATTGGTCAATTCGAATTACAGCCTGCCTGCTGATCATCGTTGTGGCCATGCCCATACAGGCAGTACAAATCCGGGAATTCCCTATGTATCATCTCAAGGATGCTTCCATTGCCACATATGATCAATTTGGCCCGGTGATTTATTACAATCCACAAATTCTGCGAACTCTTGGGCCACAAATATCTGAATTTGTCAGAGCACATGAACATGCCCATCACTTTCTCCAGCATATGCACAGGGAAAAGTTATCCACACGTACAACAGATGTTGCAAAATTGCGCCGAATATTTGAATTGGAAGCAGACTGCTATGCTGCAAAAAAAGTGGCAAGACACATTGCCCTGGCCGCAGCAAACAATTTTTCTGATACCCAGGGGCTGAGACGCCCTGACAAAAACCACCCCACGGGTAATGAACGTGCTGCGGTAATCAGGCAGTGTTCGAAAATATCTTCCTGAACTGAATTGCTAACTGGTGATTAACAAAGCACGACTGTCCAGCAGTCGTTTTGTTTCACCACCAGTATTCCGGATAATGGCGCCCTTTTGCCAGATTATTTACAACTAATGCGACAAACAACATTATTAATGCACCCAGGCCAATGGGTGTCAGGATATAGAGAAATCCCAATTGATGAACCGTATCTCCTCCCACAACGGCAATTAAGGCTGTTGCGCCACCTGGGGGGTGTAGTGTGCGGGTGAAGTGCATAGCACCAATCGAAACACCGACTGCAAAAGATGCCGCCAGCACGATCTGCTCGGAAAATAACAGATAAAAAGCGACACCGATAATTGCCGAGATCAGGTGCCCACCGAGTAGATTGCGGGGTTGTGCAAAGGGGCTTAAGGGTATGCCATACAGCAATACAGCCGATGCACCGAAGGATCCCACAAGAAACAGATTGTTTTCCAGTGGTAATCCCTGGATATGTCCAATCAGGTAAATGGCTGCGATACCCAGGCAACCACCAAGTGTTGACCAAAAGATTTCTGTGAGCGGCGCTCGGGGAGGGCAGTGTTTGCCGCCCTTCATTTTATTGAATAAGTCTTTCAAGTTTGAGCCCTGAATTATAATTTTTGTATTAATCAGATTTCCAGCTCTGTCGCCGTCATATCACCTTCTGTATCAATATAAATATTTTTCACATTGGGCATTTTATACAGGATGTAGCCCGCCATCATGAGCTTCATATTTTCATTTTCATTTTCCAGCGCCGTTAACAAGCGGTCTGCTGCAACCTGACAGCGCTGGGTATCGCTTAGTTTCTCCACCCAGACGCGGCTCATTTGCCAGCCCTGATCCATATCCTTATCCATTTTACTAAACAGCTCGATTGCATCGGAAATCAGAAATTCAGGCACATCAATACGCACGGGCTGTTCACCCACAACAACATTTAAAACCATCAATCTATCCTTTAACTTAGCTACGAATATGGAGATACTTACGTTATTGTATCGCATCTCAGCAGGAGAGTAAGCCATGATGTTACAGATACCGGGGGTGTTGAACCCGGCTCAAATAGACACAGTCCAGGCATTGTTATCCAAAGCCCGCTTTATTGACGGTAAACTGTCCGCAGGCATGGCCGCCAAAAAGGTCAAGGACAATGAGGAACTGGCCAGCGATGCCCAGGAAATCAACCAGCTGAATAACATCGTTATGGGCAACCTGGTACAACACCCGATGTATCAAAGCGGTGCCCTGCCGACCCGCATTGCCGTGCCCTTTTACGCCCGTTACACAGCGGGTAAACACTACGGTGACCATGTCGATGATCCGGTCATGGGACCGGCAGGCCAACGCTATCGTTCTGATGTATCCATTACTGTTTTTTTAAATGAACCGAATGATTATGAAGGTGGCGAACTCACCATACGTACTGCATTTGGTGACCGCCAGGTCAAACTCAAGGCCGGTGATGCCGTAATGTATCCCTCAGCCAGCCTGCACCATGTCGCCGAAGTCACCAAAGGTGAACGCCTGGTCGCGGTGACCTGGCTGCAAAGTATGATCCGTGATCCGGCCAAACGCGAACTGCTCTATGAAATGAATACCGTGCGGGAAAAACTGCTGCGTGATCATGGCGACATGGAAGAGAGCAAGAAGCTGGATATCTGTTACGCCAACCTGATACGCATGTGGGCAGAAATATAAACAGATTAACCACAAAGGACTAAAGATATGTAGGGTGGGCATTGCCCACCATCTGAACTTTATCTGTAGCATCTGGTGGGCAATGCCCACCCTACACAGTGGTTAAAATAAAAAAAAGCCCACAGAAGCGGGCTTTTTAGATTCATACTGTAATCAGAGATTACATGTTGCGCTGTGAACCCTTTTCAGCATGGGCCAAATCAATCACCTTGGTGGCAAGTTCAGCATACTTCTGACGAAACTGATTCAGCTCGTGCTTGGGACCCGCGTTATCGGTAAAATAATCGACTGCATCAACACCATTTTTGTGTTCGTATTCGATGAATTTCTTCTGCATATCCAGCATTTCCTGGATCAGCTTTTGTTTATCACTCATGACAAGATACCTCTGTAAGTACTTGATTTTATTAATCTCATAAGAGAGATGTCGAATTCAATGGGCGAACTATAGCACACCAATCCGGCCTCCCCTATACCCAATTTGGCTAGGAGTCTGTCTGACTCGGGGGGATTCGTCGTGAGCACGGTGGCAGCGCGAGTACAAATTATTTCGAGTTTGAGGCGCATAGTTATTCTATGCAACGAGAACTCGGGAGAATTTGGGCCACTCACTCACCGGCACAACTGAATCATCCTGAATTTGACGTGTGCCTAATACCCACCCTTACGACGACTTTCCGGCAAGCCCGCTACCATACCACCCTGTTTCGATGGCATTTTTGGAAACAGGTTGAATGTGTCCTTCTGGGCAATCTTTTCGTTCCATTTGGCACTCATGGCCTTGAGGATGGTGCGTTCGTTAGGCTGATTCTGATTATTACCGAAATATTCTTCACGCAGGTAGTTAATGATATCCCAGTGTCTTTCTGTCAGCTCACCGATACCTTCTTCGGCAGCGATGTATCTGGCTACATCTTCATTCCAGTCTTCGTGGTTGAGTAAATAGCCGTTTTCGTTTGTTTCGATGGTTTTACCGTTTACTTCAATACTCATAATCCTTCCCTCTCGTATACGCACTTATAATCGTACAGATTGAAAAACGCGCGTATTAGACCAGATCAGGCCACCAAAAAAAATACCCAAACGGGATAGATTTGAGCCAAATCAAGTAATGCATGGAATTATGAGGTGTCTTTGACGGGTTTGATGCCCTTTTGCGGGACAAACAGGCCACAGCCCAGATGCCGGCCTGGACCAATTCCATGTTGTTGCAGGCGGACTGAATGTTCCTTGTCCAGATCAGCGACCATGATGCTGCGTGTATGGATGATCTCACTCGGTGTACGAATGATATGCTGTTTACCGGCCAGCATTTTTTTCACCGGGATATCCATGGCCTGCAATTGCTCGGCAACCGTCATCAAGAACTGTTCCTCACTCAGTTCGGTAGCACAGATGACATAACGGGAAAACAGGGGTGACAGGTCGCTCAGGGTCTTGATACTGGCTTCACCTATACTCAGATGATACCCGTCAATATCCAGCGTCTTGCCCGTCAGGCGTTTCGCATCTTCGATGCGCTGTTTGGGAACACGCAAGCTCATGCGGGTTCGGCGAGACAGGTGCAAAACCTCGTTGGCGGGATCCTCCGGGCGCATCCAGCCATTACCCGATTCTGCCACATGGATCTGATGAATACCGGCCAGCGCCTCGGTTTCGATCCAGTCCAGTACCGAGCTAATGGCCTGGAACAGGGCATGCGCATGTTCCAGCGGCAGCATTTTACAATCCAGCCTGAAGACCAGATCCACGACATCATCCGAGACTTTAAATTCTTTCTTACCCTTCTCTTCACTCCAGAACATAGCGGTTTCCTTAACGTCCGGCCGAGGTAAAAACAGTTTCGAGTTTTTCTTCCCAGTTTTCCGGGGTATCACTGAAAGGGGGTTTAACATCCATACGAAAGAACATTTCACCCGCCCTGGCTTTGTCCACGACACGTTTCTCCAGGTCGGCAAAACTATTCAGGTCATGACCTTCCATTAAAACTTCACTTAACCATAACATCGATTTAATCCCGTAATTTAAGCTGTCAACTGCACATCAGTATGGGCAATGCGATCAAAATAACGTGCCCGATAGAGCAGACGGTGTTGCCCTGCATCATCTTCAAAGGCCATGCGGTTGTGCAATACGTTATTACCCAGATAACCCTCCCCCGGCTGCAGTGCATGGCGGAATATATAGGGGCTATCACTCGATAAAAATTCACTCAGGCAGGCCACCGCTTCCTGAGTCAAGCTGTCTTCACGCCAGGCAATACTGCGGGTACGCGCGGTATAGCGCATGTGCAGATTACCCTTGGGGTCAATGGAAAAAACCGGCCCGGTTTGCTCACCACGAATTTCCTTACCACCCTCCATATTCGGTGGGATAGTCATGGCCTGAGGATGCATTAACGCAGTTATATAGTCGGGATTACAATCTCTCAAGTGCAAATAGGCAATTTCATGGTCCAACAGCAGATTTTCTCCCCCACTGGCGGCATTTCGCACACAGTGGAGAATCATGCCGCGGATCTGTTCCTCAGGCGTGTTGTAGTATCCATCGCTGTGCCAGCTGATGGGCCGGTTAGTGTAGGGGATATACCCCGTGTGTCGCCCGGCAGACATGATCTGTAAGGAAGTAATCGCATCTTCATCTGCACAAAGGTTATTATCCAGACGCGCAAGGCCAAAGCGTCTCCCCAAAGCACGTATGGTCTGTTTTGCCGCATAATCCCCGGAAGTTATTCTATATACTGCCATATTGGTCTTATAGCATCGCTGCAGCAAGGCCTGGTATTCGTCATCAGTTATCGAGTTGGCATCTTGAACTTCCACCAGCAGTGCGGCACCCGTTTGGGGATAATCCTGCAGCTTCTGCTCACGCCAGCGTTGATAAGCAGAAACATTTGTTAACAGGAAGGGACTTTGACTCGAGTCCAGGTCTGTCGATACAGTCGCTTGAGGCATTATAATCACTCTACAAAATATAAGGGCCGTGAATAGTAGTTTATTCTAATACAAGCCATTCTTGATATGTGTCATATAAAATGACTTTTCTATTCACGCCGAGCTCAAAGGGTTATATAATGCCGCGCCTGAGCAGCAGGTTGGACAGGCTAACTCGTTGTTTAACTAGGCAGAATCTGAAGATTTTGCCCGCAAATGACCGAGCGAAAAAGTCTGGAGCAAATGCAAACGGCAGTGTGTATACCCCTTTATGGGTATCAGGGGATAACCAATTCACCCCATTGGTGTGGTTCTCCTCCGCCCTTTGTCCCCCTAGACTTCACCGCAGCTATAAGCACGGTTTTATCAACCCATAGTTTGACTATGGGTCGGAATTTAAATTACAAGTCATTAACCGACAAGAACTGGTTACATTCTCAAAGGAGAACACCATGGATAAATCCAAAATTCATCCTACCCCGATGCTCGACGTGCTGGAAGATGGTCCCTGGCCGAGCTTTGTTTCAGGTTTCAAGCGTATGCGTGATGAACACCCTGATTCGCGCATTAATGAAACGATTAATTCCCTGTTGGGTCAGCTCGAACACTCTTATGAAACACGTAAGGGTTACTGGAAAGGTGGCACAGTTTCTGTATTCGGATATGGCGGCGGTATCATTCCCCGTTTCTCTGAAGTCGGTAAGGCCTTCCCAGAGTCAAAAGAATTCCACACCCTGCGTGTACAACCTGCACCGGGTAACTACTACACCACTGACATGCTGAACCAACTGGCGGATAGCTGGGAAAAATGGGGTTCTGGTATGGTGACCTTCCACGGTCAGACCGGTAACATCATGTTCATCGGTACCACGACAGATAATACTCAGCACTTCTTTGATGAAATCAATGAATACGGTTGGGACCTCGGTGGTGCCGGCCCTTGTGTCCGTACCGCCATGTCCTGTGTAGGTGCAGCGCGCTGTGAACAGTCCTGTGCCAACGAACACGGTATTCAGCGTCACCTGGTAAACACCTTTACCGATGACGTGCATCGTCCTGCTCTGCCTTACAAATTCAAGTTCAAGATTTCCGGTTGTCCAAATGACTGCCAGAACTCTATCGAGCGTTCTGACTTCTCTGTCATTGGTACCTGGCGCGATGAAATGAAAGTTGACCAGGCTGAAGTCAAAGCCTTCATCAAAGCCAAAGGTCGTGACTATGTACTGGATAACGTGACTTCACGTTGCCCGACCAACTGCATGACCCTGAATGATGACGACACACTGGATGTTGATAACCACAACTGTGTACGTTGCATGCACTGTCTGAACGTCATGAACAAGGCCCTGTCTCCTGGTGATGACAAGGGTGTCACTATCCTCATCGGTGGTAAGCGTACACTGAAGATTGGTGACCTGATGGGTACCGTTGTTGTGCCATTCATGAAGCTGGATACGGCTGAAGATTATGAAAAGCTGGTTGAGCTGGCTTCAGAAATCATCGATTTCTTTGCTGAAAACGCCCTGGAACACGAGCGGACTGGTGAAATGATTGAACGTATCGGCCTGGTTAACTTCCTGGAAGGTATTGGTGTAGAGGTTGACCCCAACATGGTCAGCAACCCACGCCAGAGCTCCTATGTCCGTATGGACGGTTGGGACGAAGAAGCCGAAAAATGGTTTGCTCGCAAAGCTGAACAGGCTGCGGGTTAATCCAGGTATTAACGACATAACAAGAAGTTAAGTTAGGAGATTAAAATGGCCCAAGATATGCGTCATCCTATCGAATCTGGTTGCCCTGATGGCTTCCAGTATATGCACCCATCAATGCGTCGTAACTACGGCCAATGGAAGTATCATGAGCATCCCCGTCCCGGTGTTTTGCTGCACGTTGCCCACAGTGGTGACAAACTGTGGACTGTTAAGTGTGGTACCCAGCGTATCCTTGATGTGTTCACGTTGCGCAAGCTGACTGAAATCGGTGACAAATTTGCCGATGGTTACATCCGCTTCACTATTCGTAGTAACGTTGAATACGTTATCACTGACGAAACCAAGGTTGAGCCGCTGATTAAGGCGCTGGAAGATGCCGGTTTTGTGGTAGGTGGTACTGCCAACTCAGTTGCCATGATTTCTCACACACAGGGCTGGTTACACTGCGACATCCCAGGTACTGACGCCTCTGGTGTTGTTAAGTCCATGATGGATGAGTTGATTGAAGAGTTCAAAAACTGCAACATGCCTAACCGTGTACATATCACCACGTCCTGCTGCCAGATTAACTGCGGTGGCCAGGGTGATATCGCCATCAACGTTCAGCATACCAAGCCACCCAAGATCAACCATGATCTGGTTGCCAATGTCTGTGAACGTCCGACCGTTGTGGCCCGTTGCCCGGTTGCAGCAATTCGTCCTGCGATGGTTAACGGTAAGCCTTCTCTGGAAGTTGATGAAAAGAAATGTATTTGTTGTGGCGCGTGTTTCCCACCCTGCCCGCCAATGCAAATCAACGATGCAGAAGAAACCAAGCTGGCTATCTGGGTTGGTGGTAATCACTCCAATGCGCGTAGCAAGCCTACCTTCCAGAAACTGGTTGCGGCTGGCGTACCAAACAACCCACCACGTTGGCCTGAAGCGACAGCCATCGTTAAGCGCATCCTGAAAGAGTACAAGGAAGGCGCTAAAGATTGGGAACGTATCAACGACTGGATCGACCGTATTGGTTGGCCGCGTTTCTTCGAAGTTACTGGCCTGCCATTCACCAAGTATCACATTGATAACTGGACTGGCGCTCGTAACAGCCTGAATGCTTCTACGCATATCCGTTTCTAAAAAAGGGACTGAATATGAAGCTTTCGATTCAGGTAAACGAAGGTCCATACAACCATGAAGCTTCCGTGTCTGCCTTGAACTATACCAAGGCGGCACTGGAAGCCGGTCATGAGATCTTCCGCGTATTCTTTTATCACGACGGTGTGAATAACGGTACTCGTTTCACTTCACCACCACAGGATGATATGCATATTGCCAACAGCTGGAGTGAGCTGGCGGACAAGCATGGACTCGACCTGGTCGTCTGTGTCGCTGCTGCCCAACGCCGCGGCATCGTGGATGAAGGTGAACAGGAACGCCAGGGTAAAGATGGCAACAACATCGCTGCCGGTTTTCGTATCTCCGGTCTGGGACAGCTGATTGAAGCCGGTATCCAGAGCGAGCGTCTGATTGTATTTGGGGATTAACGGGGAAAGCACATGTCAGAAATTAAAAAATTCATGTACGTCAACCGCAAGGCGCCCTACGGCACTATCTATGCCTGGGAATCGCTGGAGGTTGTGTTGATCGGTGCTGCTTTCGAACAGGACGTCAGCCTGGCATTCGTTGATGATGGTGTCTACCAGCTTTGTAAGGATCAGGATACCACCGGGCTCGGCATAAAAAATTTCTCAGCCACATATCGGGCTTTGGGTGATTATGATGTCAATAAAATTTTCATCGAGAAAGAATCTCTCGAAGCGCGTGGTCTGACTTTAGATGATTTAATGCCTCTGAAGTATGAGGATGAAAATGATGACTGGGCTGAGAAGGATTCAATCCGTGTCATCAGTTCGCAGGAAATGGCTGAGCTCTTTGAGCAAAGCGATGTCTTGTTTAACTTCTAACGGGTGAGGTACTAAATAATGTCTATTTTGCATACCGTTAACAAATCACCTTTTGATCGCAATTCGCTCGATGCTTGTCTGCGTCTTGCGGCCAAAGGCGGCTCTGTTCTGTTTTTTGAGGACGGAGTTTATGGCGCCATGAAGGGAACAAGTAAATCCAACATGGTGACCGATGCAATGAAGGACCTGACCTTCTATGTATTAGGCCCGGACCTCAAGGCTC
>Ga0224506_10003344_pt1 | contig 10631 bp, 14 predicted proteins | sample SF_Jan12_sed_USG_2_FD_169108 | JGI IMG/M metagenome (GOLD analysis project Ga0224506, IMG submission 169108) | Sediment microbial communities from San Francisco Bay, California, United States - SF_Jan12_sed_USGS_8_1 | ecosystem: Environmental > Aquatic > Marine > Sediment | place: USA...
TCGGTTTTTCATTTTAGCTTCTCTGCAAACGTGTTCGAGCACTTCGGTCTCCGATGCTTTTTTCATAGGTCTCTCTGTTAACTATAATGTGAAAAATATAATAGCATTTATGCATGTGCTATTGCTCTGTCTCTTTGAAGATAATGGAATGTAATGATTTTCTATCTTTACAACCAGTTAGGAAATAAAGTTCAGTTTAAGGATTCTGAAGTGCGATTTTGAGGAGGTGTTGTTGTTATGTCTTCCCTAGTTTCGCTGATGCTCTTATTGCCTTTTTTCCTATTCGATTTTTATTGGGTCTCCTTTAGGTTTCTTTTTCTCTCTAATTTTTGGTAGAGTAACCTCTAAGACTCCATTTTTATAAACCGTCTTAGCCTTGTTAGGAATGACCGCCGCTGGCAACTTGATTTCTTTGAAGTATTTGTGCTTGGGTGTGTCAACCGAGACGGTTAAAGTGTTTTCTATTCCATGCAGTTTGATATCTTCCTTTTCGACCCCAGGCAATTCAGTTACAACTTTGATTTCATCGTCGGTGCTTACCACATCTACGAGTGGTTCACGTTCCTCTTTAACGTCTAAAGTAGGTCTTGTGAGCCCGAAGGCTTCGGGTTTGAGCGAAGGCTTGATGTTGCCAAATTCCCTTATCTTCGGCTTTCCATCTGGGCCGACGGTCATGCTGTAGCCGTAGACGAAGGGCCCCCACTCACGGATGGTTGAACCGTCTGGAAGCTTATGTTCACGTACCAAATCCTTTGGAACACGGGTCCGGAATTCCTTAAATTCTCTCTCCATCATCTCCTCCATGTCTTTGATCATCTCATCGATGTCTCCGAAAAACCAGTTTCCGAAATAGGGAAAGCGACGCATCCTTTTTCTGAACCATTCTGGAAAATATTCCCAACTCATTAATCGTTCACCTTCCAAAAAAACACATAATTAGAATTCTATAAAAATCTATCCATTTTTAATACTTATACGTTGGACGTTGAATGTTTGATTCGTGAAAAATGTATGTTAAGAATGACAGAGCAACTGGCAAAGCAGTTGGCTAATCCTAGCGAATTCTTCAATAGCGTGCGAATTGAGAATTGGAAACCCGGCTTCGTTTTCTTTCTGCATGCATCAAGAGTTATAGCAGAACAGAAAGAGCTAATAGACTTCTGGAAGACACAAAAGAAATACTTTGACTACTCTCTCTGAACGAGGGGTTGTAATGGTCTACATTAGAACAGTTGCAGCCATTCTGATGTTGTTCGTCGTAGCTTTGCTCATTCTAAACAAATTCTTAAGATCAGAATGGATATGGCTCATATCCATTGCCATAATGATAATGGCAGTTGTAATTTATTTCATTCCTCGCTTAAGGAAATGTAGAGACCATGTTGCCATTGCTTAACGGCTATCCGCAAAAGCAACACTACCAGCAGCCATAGTTCACAGAAGAAAGCCTTAATCCAACTATTGTTGAATCTTACAGTGGTGATTAGGTGTCTTTGACTTTACGTGATGCTCAGCATCTTTGTTGGAAAAACTTCAAGAGGATTAATGAGAGGCTTGACCCAAAAAGGGGTAAAGGCTGGACGCCTTTTGTCATGGTTACGGATTTACTTGAAGAGGCTGGCGAGGTGGCTGCCGTGGTCAAGGGATTGGAAAGCTTTAAGCCGCCTGACAAGTCTAAAACAAAAGAGATGTTAGCCACAGAGCTTTCAGACTTGCTTTACATAATCTTCGTTTTGGCTGAGCATTACGGCGTAAACTTGGAAGAATCGTTTCTGCAAACAGTTAACGACTACATACTCAGGTTCATAAGCTAAACAAATAGGCACTGCTCCAACATCCCTACATGAGAGATACGAGGATTTGTACGGGAGACGTTGCACACCATTCTACGTGCGCATAGAGGCATTCACTTGCTGCTGGGGCATAGGAAACAGCTAGATCGGAAGTAACAAGGTTTCTGAAGTAGCCCACTTAACACGCGCACTGCTTAGTAGTCCTAATTGCGGTTTCATAAGCTTTAACTCCAATTATGTTACGAACAGTGATATGAGCGAGTAAAAAAATACGTGATTAGTGATGAAAATCCATAGATTGATGGTTAAGGACGTTATTACCCTGCAAACAGACGCATCAGCTTATGATGCTGTAAAACTTATGAATAAGAATAGAATAGGTTGCTTAGTGGTTTTAGATAACGGTAAGATCGTTGGGATTTTAACCGAAAGAGATCTGCTTGAAAGAGTTTTGGAAAAAGGCAAGAATCCAAAGGAAACTAGGGTTTCAGAAATAATGACAAGACAAGTCATAGTTGGAAAGCCAGACATGCAACTTGTCGAAGCTACGAGACTTATGTTTGAAAACAAAGTGAAGAAACTACCTATAGTAGAGAAAAACCGATTAGCAGGTCTAGTTACCTTGACCGACATAGCTCGCGCTACGAGTGTTGATAAAAAAACCTTAGAACTAGTTGAAGCACTGTCAAACATGCATATGATCTAGCAAGCCTATGCTGTTTGCGCGCTAGGGCGTTTAGAAATTGGTGTAAAATGGTTTTAAATCCGTTTTTGCGTTTTCAGGCTTGTTTTGACCTTCTTTTGTGAGCGTGTTTTTGGGGATTGTGGGATGTAGACGAAGGTTTCAGCGAGGGTGGTAAATCCACTATTCATCGTTTTTGTCCTTCTAGACCGCACCATTATATTTACACGCGGTGATAATTGGTTTTTTCATTTCATGAAGCACAGTTTCTTTCAAAAAGAAGCGAAAGATATCAGCTGAGTTGCGTATGAAAAAAGCTCAAAAATGGCCCTAAACCCTCAAAGGAGAATTAAGACCATTTTTTCTATCGCGCCTTCATGAATCCAGACTATAGCGTGCATAAGGTCAAGAGTTCCCAATGTCCGTTGATCACGGATGAGTTTCTCGCCGAGATGCGAGGGAACATGACTGCTGACGCTTACGAGATGGAGTATGAGGCTGAGTTTGTTGAAGCTTTAAACTCGTATTTCAGCCAGGATCTCATTCGCACGTGTGTAGAGTTAGCGCAGAACTCAGAAGTGGAACATATTCGAGGTCTTGAAGATCACATTTCTCCAAGCGAGTATTACGGTGGGGTAGATCTCGGTAAAAAAGAAGATTTCAGCGTTCTAATGGTCCTCAAACGGGAAGATAATGTTTTCAAGCTTGTGTACTTCTATCAGTTTCCACTTGGAACAAGCTACAGCCACGTAATAGGGCATGTCGTAAGGGCTAACGAGAAGTTCCGTTTCCGCAAGGTCCTTGTCGATCAAACTGGTGTAGGGGAGCCTATGCTTGACGAGTTTCGGCAACAGGGATTAACGAATATTGAAGGGTTGACGTTTGCCATTCGGACAAAAGAGGAGCTGCTTAGCTGTTTGAAAATCGCCATGGAGCAGGGGCGCCTGGCACTTCCATATAATCGTAGTCTATGCACACAGATCAACGAGCAACGGTTTGAATACAGTAAGTCGGGTCACCTGCAGTTTAGCCATCCTGTTGGCAGCCATGACGACATGCTGTGGGCTTTAGCGCTTGCAGTTTATGTAGGCACAGTTGGTCGTGAGCCTGAACCATGTCTCGTAATGATTCCACGATGAGGCGCCGAGAAATTTTCAAAGTCACTAAGATAACGCGGAAGTTTGATCGACGCACCGGCAAATTCACCTTTAACATATCTTATAAGACTAGAAGCGAGATAACGAACCGCACGATCAAGGTGGCTGAGGCATTTGGGCTTGGAATCGGTGAAGACCAGGGCTTCACGATTTATGATAACGTTGAATTAAAAATCGGTCCAACCGATATCGTTCTGATCACTGGGGATAGTGGCTCAGGCAAAAGTGTTCTCTTGAAGGCTATTAAGAAGGATTTGGGCAGCGAAGCAATCGACATGGCGGATATCCACCCTGACCCTGACAAGCCGTTAATCGACACGGTTGGCAAAAACCTGAGCGATGGATTGGAGCTTCTAAGCAGGGCTGGCTTAAATGATACTTTTCTTTTGCATGCATGTGTGTGGACCGTGCAGATGTGGAGAAGCTGGCGCGAATGATCAAGATCCTCAGCTTTCTTGTTCAGACAAAAGTCTACCTATTCTGGAAAAACAAACTTGAACCTTGCGTCCCGCCCAACATGTTTTGTGCCATGATGTGTCCTCACGAAGATCACGGGGCACCTCGGGTTTCTGCACGCATACTCTCCCTTTTTCGGGTGCTTCTTCATCGGGTTTCCGCAGCCAGGACAGTTAATGCTTCTTGTTTTCCTGTCTCGCGCCATCAGCTGTCACCTTGAAACAACAGCTTTTTTGTAGTGTTTAAATAGGGATGTTAGGAGAGACATAAAATCCCTTTTCTATTCTAAACTTGTTGGGACTATAGAACCAACACTGCGACAAATAGCACTAATAGAATAAGACATATCCAATATATCGTTTGGAAATTCAGTATATCGAATGGTCTAAGCAACTTTGTTTTTAGCTTTTGTTTTATTCTATCAAACACCTTTCTCACATTTTGGGCTTTCTTCAGAGAACCTTCATCTCCTCCAGCCTTTGCCGAAGCTTTTCCGCAGCCACGTAGATGTCCTCCTCCTTCTTCGCGCCTACGCACACGATCTTGCCATTGGAGAATATCAGGAAAACAACGCTGGGGCTTTCCATTCGGTAAATCGCGCCTGGAAACTGCTCCGGCTCGTACATGAGCCTTCCGCCGCCCCCGTGAGCTCGCTCGCACAACGCTTCAAGATTAACCGGTGCGCCGAGGCTTCCAGAGGTAACAATATTCTGAATCGTTATCTCCGGCTTTCCGATGATGATTATGCCTTCCTTCTTAAGCTCTCTGGCGACCTTCAGGAAAGCTATTCTAGCCGCTCTCTCTGACTTGGCGCCTGTGCACACCATCTTTCCCGAATAGAAGATGAGGGTGCACGTCTTGGGCTTTTTCAGCCTAAAGGGGAGTCCAGGGAACACGTCTGGTCGGTAATCGACGTGTGGAAAAGCCTTCACTATGGCGTCCAAGTCGATGCCGTGTTTGAAGGCTGCTGTGGCCACGACGTTCTGAATGCGAATTTCCATGTCCTCAACTTTCAACAGACTTCTACCATCGTGCCATCATAGAAAACACGTGAAACGATAACTGTTTCGGTTCACCCTAAGAAGTTCTTAAACAAACCGCGAGGGTTCTTAAGAGATCCTCAGAAGGGATGGGAGGAAGCCCTTCACGAAGTTCGGTAGCCTAGCCCTTCCAGGTCTTGAAAATCGGGATGAACTCGGTATCAACCACATCGGGGATTCCCCTAACCTGCAGGATCACGGACCTCATCCTGCCTAAGTTTTTGGCCCCTACCTTCGCGATGAGGTCTTCTGATCCGTGGATCTCATGGAGCTCGCTGACTTTCTCGATCTTGCAAAGTTGCCTACAGACCTCCTTCACGGCGCCGGGCTTCACATTCACCAGTATGAAGCCATGGATCCTTTTGCCTATGACGGCGTCGTCGACCTCTATGGTGAACTTTTTTATGACACCCATCTCCATGAGGCGCTTCACCCTGTTGTAGACGGTGGCGTCGGAGATGCCCAGTGCCTTGCCGATGTCCACGAAGGTTGTGCGAGCGTTCTCCCTGAGGTGCTGTATGATTTCCCGATCGACTTCATCCAATTTCTCACTCAACGCTTGTCACTCTGTATTTAAGAGGCACCCCTTCTTAATATACCTGTTTTTAGGAGCTCTTAACCGCTACCAATAAGCTTATTAAGAAGCTCTCAAGACCAAGCTACATAGGCTGAATATTGGGAGGAAAGAGCCGTGAGGGAAGAAGAAGAGGAAGAAGAGGAAGAGGAACCCGAGGAAGAAGAGTGGTAGAGCTCTGCCAGTGAGTGCTTTACAAGTGGACGGATACTTATGGAAGAACAATCGTGCTTACGAACAGATTCTGTGGAAACTGCTGTTATCATAGCGCGTATAAATATCCAGAGAACTCGAACGCATAATAAAATGAGAGTGAGGTGACTAACATGACCGAGAAGAAGAAGAAGAAGCCAGAGAAAAAGAAACCAAAAGAAGAGTATTAGTCGCACCTAGATGCGCATACACGAAAACTGAAGGCGGAAACCGCCTCGTTCTTAATCTCTATTTTTTGAGTTTTAACTCAAAATCTGCCCTTAAAGGGGTGACTACAAAATGGCTAAATGTCCTGCATGTGGAAAAGAGGTCGAAACACCGAGTAAGGAGTGGAATTTAGGCAAAATTCATGTTAAGCAGTACGAGTGCTGCGGAAAGAAGTTCCGGGAATACGTAAAGATGGTTTAGCAGCCTAGGAGGTGGCACTTCATGGGTTTTCTTGACTGGTTTAGAAGGAAGAGAAAAAAGAAGATAGATGAAGAGAGGGAAGTGCTCGAGCGCACGGGCAAGTTGCAAACCGAAATCGAAAAGCGTGTGGAAAAAGAACCGAAAAGGAAGAGGAAAAAGAAGGAGCGCGTTTAGATGACTACGCCAGAGCTTTCTGGAGTACCTGTTCTTATCCTTAAAGAGGGAGCGAGTAGATCAAGGGGAAGGGACACCCAGCGCGCATGCATGTATGAGGCGAGGAAAGCGATTCTAACCGTTGTTCGGAAGCTGAGGAAGGAGGGCATCAATGTCAGAAAACCGGAGATTCAGATCACGAACGTCGTCGCCTCGGCGATCCTCAACGGAATAATCGACCTCGATAGACTATACTCCAAGATGGACGGTAAGATTATCTTCGAGCCGGAGCAGTTTCCAGGCGCGATTTACCGAATGGAAAGCCCCAGCGTTGTTTTCCTGATATTCTCCAATGGCAAGATCGTGTGCGTAGGCGCGAAGAAGGAGGAGGACATCTGCGAGGCTATAGAAAATCTTCGGCAGAAACTGGAGGAGAACGAGGTCTTGATCAGGAGCTGAGCTAGTTTCGAGGTGAACAGGTGTTTTCCATGTTTGCAGAACCAGGAACTTACGATGAGGTTATCACCATATTCTCCCCGGATGGGCGCCTCCTACAGGTCGAGTACGCCGTTGAAGCGGTGAACCGTGGGGCAACCGTGCTGGGGGTCTCCTGCCCTGAGGGAATAGTTTTGGGGGCGGAAGAGCACATTCGGGCAGAACTGCAGGATCCCGACTTTGGCTGGAAAATCTTTGAGGTGGACGAACACATCGGAGCCACGGTTGTCGGATTAGGACCCGACGCCCGCATTCTTATCGACCAGGCGAGGATCTACGTCCAGATCAACAGGCTGACATACGACGAGCCCATGGACGTGGAGGTCCTCACGAAGCGCATCGGAGACATAGAACAGGTGTACACCCAGCACGCGTGGGTTAGACCCTTCGGCGTCTCCATCATTTTCGGCGGCGTTGACAAGACTGGAAACAGGCTGTTCGCCACGGACCCGAGTGGCTCCTACCGGGCTTACAGAGCCGTCGCAGAGGGCTCCGGAAGCGAAGTAGCGGAGGCCATTTTAAAGGAGGAGTACCGTGAGCACCTGAAGCTTGATGAGGCTGTTAAGCTCGCGGTGAAGTGCCTCGTCAAGGTCCTTGAGGCCCAAAAGGAGAAGTCGACGGTTAGAATAGCGGTGATTCCGTCTGAAACTAAAAGGTTTAGATTGTTAACGGCAGAAGAGGTTGAGCCTTACATGCGCCGTGTAACTCGGATAGGTAAGAGGAACAAGAAGACTGGTGGGTAGGTTATCATGTCCTTCTGAAGTCCATTTCATCTCACTTCTTGACCCCGGAAATAATATGCTGCATTTATGTATAATAAACTTCGAACTATAGCATAAAAGTGAGTTTTCGGTAAATCTTCTTGTTTAGGGCATAGTCACAATTTTTTATGATGTTTTTCCCAGAAATTCCTTATTTGTTCAGTGCAGTCGATTGGATCTCTCACGATTTTCATCTCCTTCTGGAAGTAGCTTGGGAGTTGCTGTTTGATGCTTGGACGAGTGACACGCTCATCCAAGATGGCTATACATCCTTTATCACTAGATGATCGGTGGACTCGCCCACAAGTTTGAATCAGCCGAAGTATTGCAGGGGTTAGGTAAGCGTAGGTTCTGCCTTCTCTTGGAAACTGGCGACTGAAGTAGCCTATCAAGGCCTTTTGATAAACATTCCAAGTTGCATAAGGTAGGCCCACAGCCACTACGCATGTTAAGAGGTTGCCTGGATAATCTATTCCCTCACTGAACTTCCCGCCCATAACCCCAAACAATACGTTGTCCGCTGACCTAGTTAACTGCTCCATCATCTCGCATCTCTTAGTCTTACGTTGTTCCACGATTTCTTTTCTGTCAGTTTTGACCAGTGGCAAAACGGTGCGCATCAGTTCGTAACTGGTGAAGAAGACAGCCACGTTGCCTTCATTCGCCTTGGATATGCCTTCAATATAGTCTTTCCACTTCTCAAGCATTTTATCAGTCCTCTTTTCAAACCGTGACGACACATCCTTCGCAGCTAAAATCAGCCTATTCTCAGACGGGAATGGAGAATCAAACTCTTTGAGATGGACGCCACCATGGTTATGGAGTAGCAAGTCTCTGTAGACTTTTGGAGGAGAAAGAAAACCACTCATCAGAATGCTTGCCCGCGCCTGCTGCAAAACAGGATCTGTCATCTCCCTCCCATCGAAGCTCTTGACCTCTAAAACAATTCTACCCCTCCAATCCCTCCGAATCAAATGAGTATACTCCGGTCCAACTTTCTTGAAGAAGTTCTCCATAAACTCGCCCACCCGGTGGTTATAGCTGAAAATCCTCTCGTAGCCCAATTCGCGTCGCGTCTCTCTTACATAATCTCCGTACTCATGAAGTGTTTCTCCTGCTTCGGAACCAGACGCTCCACTTTGGTCAAGAAACACGTCGCTAACTTCTTGGGGGTTAAGTTGCCTAAGCTTTTCTTTTATCAAGACCTCTCGGGCGCGTTGAAAAACCCCATCGTTCAACACACTCAGATACTCTTGAACTGACGGCACAGCTTCATGTTCGAACATTTCAGCTTCTTTGAGGGCTCCATCCAACGTATTTTGTGTCAACTGGTCAGAAAGTAACTCCCTAGAAAACGCCGGGATGTTGTGTGCCTCATCCACAATAAGATAAACGTTAGACAGGCTCACTCCAAAACTCTTCAGCAGCGCCCCCCTAACCAATGGATTGAAGATGTAGTGGTAAGTTCCAAGGAAGATGTCCACTCGGTCGAGAACCTGCCTTAACGCCTCATAAGCGCAGAATCCCCGCTGGGACATCCACCTAACCTCCTCTCTCGGAGCAAGAATTTTTCGGGCGCAGTCCAAGGCCAGTTCTTCAGCTTCCTTCTTTCTTCTGTTTATGTTCCAATAAAATTTGCAATAAGGCCTAATGGAGGTCTCGCAGTTATCCTTCAGCCTACGGCACTCCTCGAGAAAGTCAAAATAAGAGAGGTCACCTTTCATGCGCAACGGACACATTTCCTGTTTGCTGAATAAGGATACGGCTGAGGGATTACCTCCCAGCGCCCTCAACTCTTTAAGATAAATGTGTAATTGGCTTCTAGTTCTGAAACAGATCAAGAGCTTGTTCTCCCCAAGCTGGGGCAGAACAGCCAACAGGGAAGCCAGAGACTTACCTATGCCGCAAGGGGCACTCACAAGAAGGATGTTGTTACTTCTGATGGCTTTGGACGCCGACGAAATAAACTCCATCTGCCCTTTCCGCATTTCATAGCCGTCAGGAAGCCAGTCCACCTTCGAGATTTTGCCTCTCACGCTTCTTTTCACTGCCTCTCGCATGCTTCTAGGAAGCTTAGAAAACTTCCTCTCAGAGATTAGGTACGTTCCGCAACTACGACAAAACCGGCTTTGTTCAAACTCTTGATATGAATATTTCCTTCCACACCCTCGGCACATATAGACTTGAGACAACTTTTTCACATGCCATCACTTTACTACATGCAACATATGCTTTTGCTTAATATGCGTGCACGAAAAGATGGGATTTCGCGAGGGGACATCTTCAAGCTCATGCCTGTAGAACCTTGTATTCAACAAAATAAATTCTGAAAATCAAGCATGTGCCCCTCCCCTCCTAAAGGGAGGATATAGGGGGGTCTAATGAGAGAGAGACATACACAAACACTATGACACAACAGCAAACCAAAAACCTCCAGTGTTAAAAAAAATTATAGGGGGGTCTAGAGAGAGACACAAATAATGTGGCAAAACAGAAAACCTCAAAAACCAACACAAACCAAAACAAACCAAACAGATAACGCTTTCCTTCATCCTTTCTCAAAAGACCATACTGTAACCTTAACCTTTCATCAAAACTGAGGCCTCTGAGACAACAATCTTGGAAGAGTTAAAGCTCTGAAAGGTTTACCCTCCGTTTTCTCCTTCACTTCATCCAACAACTCACGAAGCGACATTTTCCTAATCTTCCTAGTCTCTCTGTCTCTAACCGCTACCATCCCCGAATCAACTTCCTTTTGACCAATGACAACTATATAGTTGATCCACTCCATCTCAGCTTCTCTAACCTTCTTTTGCATAGTAATTGGCCTATCATCCACATCGACTCTGATTTGATGCCCCTTGATCTCATCTGCTATTTTTCCAGCATCTTTGGCAAA
>Ga0224506_10003346_pt1 | contig 10629 bp, 9 predicted proteins | sample SF_Jan12_sed_USG_2_FD_169108 | JGI IMG/M metagenome (GOLD analysis project Ga0224506, IMG submission 169108) | Sediment microbial communities from San Francisco Bay, California, United States - SF_Jan12_sed_USGS_8_1 | ecosystem: Environmental > Aquatic > Marine > Sediment | place: USA...
ATGGTGTAGGGCTCTTCCCCACTGGAACAGGCTGAACTCCAGATGTTTATTTTATTTACCCCCTTTTCTTTCATCTTGGGAAGTATTTCGGTGGTCATGTAATCGAAATGAGAGGGTTCCCTGAAAAAATCCGTTTTGTTGGTGGATACCACATCAATCATGTGGATTACTTCGGCATCCTGCCCTTCCTTGCTGAACACAAAATCGCAATATTCTTCAAATGTTTTTATGCCCCGGTAACGAAGCCTTTTTTGTAGCCGGCCTTCCAGCATGACTTTCTTTTGCGGGGGCATCTTTATACCGTAATTGGTATAAATGAAATGACTTAATCGGGCAAAATCCTTGTCCGAGAGGTGTGCCTTTTGAAAAGATAAAGCAGACGGTTTATTTTCTTGCATTTTATACTCAACTAATTACCAACTTTCATTTTATTAATGTCCCCCGTTAACAAGTAACGGGGGACAATTGTTTATTCATCTAGAACTTTTCATATTCACTGTCATGCTTGTCCTCACCACCCAAATCTATACTTAATCCGCCGGATTTTTTTGGGGCGCTGATTCGTGCTGCCGGGGCTTTATGCTCCTTTATAGTTTCGTACGTAGGGGCAGGGCGGCGTGCCCTGGATGCTGACGAAGCACTTCCTGAGTCAATCCTGAAGTAACTGATCATATCTTTCATGCTCAATGCCTGGCTATTTAGTTCCTCACTGGTGGCTGCTATTTCTTCCGCATTGGCTGCATTTTGCTGCACCACCTGGTTGAGTTGCTGAATGGCACTGTTTACCTGATCAGACCCGCTGGACATTTCTATGTTAGCAGCTGTTATTTCCTGAATCAGGTCTGATGTCTTGCGGATATCAGGTACGATATCCGTCAGCATTTTTCCTGATTTCTGCGCCACGGCTACACTACTTTTTGATACCTGATCTATTTCACTGGCAGCCTGCTGACTGCGTTCGGCGAGTTTGCGTACTTCCGCAGCTACTACGGCAAATCCTTTACCATGCTCACCGGCACGTGCTGCCTCTACGGCTGCGTTAAGGGCCAGAAGGTTAGTCTGTCTGGATATTTCACCAATGATCGATATTTTCTCTGCAATGGTTTGCATGCTCGATACTGTTTCTTCTACCGCCTGGTTGCTTTCCTGGATATCCTCTGCCGCTTTTTTTGCAATGCGTTCGGTTTCACGTGAATTGTCTGTGTTTTGCTGAATATTAGCAGCCATTTCTTCCATAGAAGATGATACCTCTTCCGCACTACTGGCCTGTTCGGTAGAACCTTCAGACATTTGTTGTGATGACTGGTTCATCTCTGTGCTGGCTGTGGTGATCTGATCGGATGATGTGATAATCCCCCCAATGACTTCCCTTAGTTTATCAATCATTAGTTTAAGGCTGTTCATAGCTGTGCCTACCTCATCATTTGAGTTGGCCTCTACCTTTATGGTCAGGTCACCGTCTGCGATCTTACCCAATTGACTGGACAATAAAACGATAGGTGCAGCCATTGAGCGGGCAACAGCCACGGCAATAACAATCGCAATGGCCAGTACAATCAGCCCAACAATAAGGATGGTGTTTCGCAGGGTATAGATGGGGGCGAAGGCCTCTGCCTCGTCGATTTCCACCAGCATCACCCAATTGAGTCCTTCGATGTCCAGCGGAGCATAAGCACTCAGTACATTTACATCGCGGTAGTCCTGTATAATTTGGGTATTGGACTGGCCCTGAAGGGCAAGCCGGGCTCCTTCGGTATCAACTTCCTGAAAAAGGATAGATGTGCCGGAAGTCTTTATGTTATCAATCACTGACTGGCTGTAACCGGCATCGGCCAGCGCCTGGAAATAGCCGGCTTCGTCTTCCAGCATAAATCGGGAAACAGAACGCATGGTCTTGTCTTCGCCCAGGATATAAGATTCGCCACTGGTACCCAGGCCATCGTTGACCCAGCCTTCGTTGCCGGTCATTACGGCATTGATCTCATCAAGGGGCATCTGGAGCACAAGTACCCCTTCGAGTACGCCATTGTTGAAAACAGGTGAGGCCACGAAGGCCGCAGGGGCATTGTATGAGGGCGCATATTGATCGTATGTAGATATAGCTACGAAATCAGAAGAATTGGCGTTGCGTGCCTGGTTGAATACGTCAGCCAGATTGGAATTGCTGAAGGGTCCGTTGATCAGGCTGGTGCCGTAATCCACCTCTTTAAATACACTGTATATAATGTGACCGGTTTCAGGGTCAACGAGAAAGATGTCATAGTAGGAGAATTCTTTCAGGTAGTTTCTGATTACGGGATGATAGAACTCGTGGAGTTCATTGTATCGATTGTTTGATGAGGCCCTGGTCATATTGTCTTTAGAGCCCACGGGCGCTGTATTGCCCGAGATATACATATTCTGAAAAAGGAGGGTACGCTGGTCGGTGCTTTTGTAGCCACTGATCGAACCCTGATTGTTTATTCTGGGCATAAATTCCTGTTGGAAATAATCGTTCATGGCTGCATCATGAGTGGACTGTCCGGTAATTTCTGTTGCGTGGAAAGCGTCTTTTAGTGAACTCATGGCATCAACGACCATGCGGTTTTCTGAAAAGGTGAGCACCTGTGAGCGTATTTGCCTGAAATAACTTTCCAGGTCTCTTTTTTTAATTTCCCTGACGGAAGTGAGCTGCGCAAAATAAGCGTCTTGCAGGCTGTTTCGCCCACTGATGTAGCTCATGGTGCCGATGATCAGGGTGTTAATGAGTATGCCGATGGCCATGACCAAGGCAATTTTTATTCTTATGCTTAAATGCTTTATCATGATATTAATAGTTGAGTTGATTGATTGATTGATTGATTGATATTCATTTGTAATAACTTTTAATTACCGAATGTGCCGATGATGGCCAAACCCAGTGTACTCTGGCTTTGACTCAGTGTGTTCAGTCCTTTATAATAAATGTCTTCATCGGCATTGTCGAAACGGAATTCCGGTTTTACAATCACAGCTCCGTCCAGGGCAGTAATACTTGCTGTAAGGGTGATGCCCTGATAAGCGGCGCCCAGGTATTGGATGTCGTTTGAATCGTCGAAATATTCTCCCCTCACGCCCAGATCCACTCTGTCGGAGGCTGAAAAGGTAAGGTATAGCGCTGCGCCCATCCAGTCATTATTAACTGTTCCTGCGCGGTCAAAACCCATGGCTGCATTAATGCCGATATTGAAATTGTCAGCAACAGCGTAAGAGGCGGTCAGGTCAAACATGTGTTTATAGGCATCGGCCTTGTCACCAGTTATGGGATTGTTGGCGGCTTCATTGCCCCCCAACCAGTTAATATACGCATCGAGGCCTTCTACGGGCGCCAGGCTAAACTGAGCCGCAACACTTTTACTGGTGTTGTTATCCTGGATGGCATCCCAGCCATTAACCACTCCCACCATCAGTCCAAATTGGTCTGAGATGGCGTAATCGAGTTTGGCTCCCGTATGATAAAAGGGGCCATTGCCAAACAGGTTGGACAGGCTGTAGTGCATGTTTGACGGTGCATCAACCAATTCATAGCCGATATGTGTGCCATATTGTCCCATCGTCAGGGTGAGGCCATCAACGAGTGTGGTGCTTACGTATGCCTGCTTTATGGAAAAGGCAGTACCCACATTGCCGAAATTGGCGAGTTCGGCGTTGGGTCCGAACACGATATCGGCAACAATTTCGGTACGGTCTGTCGAGTAGGAAGTAACAAACTGGGCCAATCCCAGCGCAACCTGGTTGTGGTACCCGTCGAAAATTCTTCCTACACCCGTGGTTCCGAAATTATCACTGTTGGACGGGTCATTGAAGTTGTAGGAGTAGTACGTGTCCACATAACCACTGAGGGAGAGTGAACCTTTACTTTCCTTTTCTTCATCGGTATCCTGCCCCCTGGCACCGCCAGTGATCAGGATCATTAGGGACAGGAAAACCATCATGGCCCGGTTAAAAAGAAGTATTTTGGATGTCATAATTGTAGGTTATTTTTTCTTTTTCTCGTCTTTGTTTTGTGAATCTTTTAATATCTGTACTTCATCGGCAGAAAAGACTTTGCCCAGATTAAGGATCATGACAAACTCCTCATTTACTTTCACCACACCCTCTATGAATTCAGGGTTGTATTGTGATCCGATACTGGGAGAGTCTTTAATTTGTTGGGCTGATATGTCCAGAACCTCATCTACGGCATCAACCAGGGCGCCAAGAGTTAGTTCTTCGCCATCAATATCAATGCTCATCACGATGATACAGGTATTTACCGTGTATTCAGTTTTTTCCATACTGAATTTAATGCGGGTGTCAATGACCGGCAGCACATTACCGCGCAGATTAATAACGCCCAGCATGTAATCAGGAGAACGTGGCACCTTGGTGATTTTAGGCACCTCAAGGATTTCTATCACCTTGAGAACATTTACAGCAAAATGTTCATCAGCCAACCTGAAAGTGAGGAAGGACTGCAGGTTTTCGAGGATATTTTCTGCTATTTGGCTCATACTAATTCTTCTTTATTTACTTGTGAAAATTTGTTTATTATTTTGCTTGTATCCATAACCAGGGCGATGGTGCCATCACCGAGGATGGTGCCGCCTGAAATGAAATCCTGGTGTCGGTAATATTTGCCCAGGGGTTTTAAAACGGCCTGGTACTCACCTACAATACTGTCGACAGTCAGGCCTACTCTCCGCCCTTCGTTTTCCACAACGATCAGTTGGAAAAATTCAGGGGCTTCATCTTTTACCCTAAATTCTTTTCTGAGATCCAGAAAGGGAATTTGGTCACCGTCCAACACGACTATTTTATTGAGTTCATCCGCAAGGGATTTTTTTGTTACTTCATGACATTTGCTGACCACTGAAAGGGGGATCAGGTAGTATGTATCACTGATCTGAACCAAAAGGCCATCAGTAATTGACAGTGTAAGGGGTAGTTTAAGGGTAATTTTCGTCCCAATATTCACCTTGGAGTCTACGGTAATTTCACCGCGGATATCTGCAATATTTCGTTTCACTACGTCCATGCCAACGCCCCTTCCGGATACGTCAGTCACCTCTTTGGCGGTAGAGAATCCGGCAGAGAATATCAGGTCATAGATTTCTCTTTCAGTGAGTTCTGTTTCAGGGGTGATCATACCTTTTTTAATGGCACTGGCTTTGATCACATTGGCATCTATTCCTTTGCCATCGTCTTCAATCTGAATAAATACGTTTACACCTGAGTAATAAGCTTTTAGCGTAATGGTGCCTTTGGGTGGTTTGCCCAATCTTTTTCTTTCTTCAGGTGATTCAATGCCATGATCCAGGCTGTTTCTCAACAGGTGAAGCAGAGGGTCTGTGAGGTATTCAATAATTGTTTTGTCCAGTTCTGTTTCTCCGCCTTGTGTGATGAATTCAACAGATTTGTTGAGGTTGGCAGAAACATCACGTATCATCCGCTGGAAGCGACCAAACAGATTGTTGATGGGTATAAGGGTCATGCTAAAAGCGATGTCCCTGAGTTGGCGCGACAATTTCTCCACATTTTCAGTAATGGATTCCAGTGCGGTGGTGTGGTTATGCTCTGCGTACAAGCTTAGTCCGGCCTGTGTTGTGACGAGTTCACTCACCAGGTTCATGAGGTCGTCAAGCTTATCGCTACCTACCCGTACGCTGGATATCGTTTTTTCTTTTGTAGCAGCAGGTGCTGTTGGCGGTGCTCCATCTTTGTCAGGGATTTGCTGTGCCATAGCTGCCTGTTTTTCCTTCACCTGGCTTGTTATTTCTTTAATGTCCATGCTATCTATGATTTCTTTAAGTTTTTCCGCTGTTTGCTTTTCTCCGGAATATCCTGTGTAGTTTATGGCGTTGATGAAGTCTGCATTGGCAATGAGGTTGCCCCCACTGAGTTCTTCGATATTTATTTCAGCAGTGTCTTCTACAAAAAGGAACACATCCTTAATTTCGTTCAGACTGGACTCTGTGGCCAGCAATATTTCCCATGAGGTATAACACTTTTCAACATTGTAATCAGTGATTATTTCGAAAGGCTTGATATAGGTAAATACTTTGGACTTTCCCATTTCAGTGAGTTCTTCTATAAGAAACAGGGGATTGGTGCCGTCTTCAAATATTTCTTCACTCGGGATAAAGCTTATATAAAAAGTTTTGGTGGTGGCTTTGGCATCAACAGCTGATGGGGAGCTGTCTTCCACTACATTGGTACTCTTCACCGTTTCCTGGCTTGTTTCGCTACCATCTACATTTTCCAGAAAAGTGAGTATGCGTACTGAGAGGTCTGCGAGTGAGCGCAGGTTGTTTTCATCAGTAACAATGGGATCTTCTACAAGTACTTTCAAAAGGTCGAGTACTTGAAAGGTGCAGTCAATAATACTACTTGTTGCCTTTAAATTTTTATCCCGTATATGAGAATAGAGTGTCTCCAGATTATGCACAAAATCAGCTATTTTGCTGAAACCAAACATACTGCTATTGCCTTTTAGCGTATGCATGGCCCTGAATATTTCAGCTATGCGATTTTCATCATCGGGATTCTTTTCTAATGACAGCAATGATTGCTCCAGGTTTTGCAACAGGTCATCAGATTCTTCTTTAAAAACTTGTTGTAACCTTTCCATCAGCGTATTACTTTTTTCACTACAGATAAAAGCCTTTCTTTTTCAAAGGGTTTTACAATCCAACCGGTTGCCCCCTCGGCTTTGGCTTCTCTTTTTTTAGTCACCTGTGTTTCTGTCGTCAGGATTAAAATGGGGAGGTATTTAAAGTTTTTATGCTTTCTTACCTCTTTTACAAGTTCAATCCCATCCATTACAGGCATGTTAAGGTCTGTAATGATGAGTTTGACATTTTCATCCATTTGTTGCAGGCACTCCAGTCCGTCTTTTCCGTTTACTCCGCGTGTCACGGTATAGCCTGCTTCTTCAAGCGTAGAACCAACTAGCTCACGGATACTCTCGGAATCATCAACGATAAGTATGCTCTTTGACATGGTATATATTAATTGTTTTAAGTACTAAACTAGTTATCAGATGGAAATAGCAGTGGTGAAAAGCCACTGGTAATGATCAATTCTTTCAATTCATTGGGCAGGTCAGCTGTTATTTTCACTTCTTTGCCTTCGGCCTCCAGGTATCCCTTATATATGTGCAGAAGTTGTATGAAACTCAAATCAAGTTCATTTATGTTTTTCAGCGCCAGGCTATATATATTATATGCTGTGAATACTTCTTCCACCCTTTTGTGAATTTCATGGATATGGCTGATGGTGAGTTCGCCTGTAAACTCTATTTTCGTCTTTTTTACGGCCTTTCGTTTGGAAGGGATGTTTTCTACGCCATATCGTAAGTTTTCCCCATCTTCCAAAGCATCAAGTATGCCCATATCCAGTGCTTGATTACTTTTTTCTTCTTTCACTTCTTCCTTTGCCTTTTCTTCAAGATTGATCTTTTTCACATGCTCTGCTTTTTCAGCGGGCTTTGCTTTCCGGTCTTTCTTTTTTTCTCCTTTTTTCACTTTTGTGGCCTTTCCTTTTGCTTGCACCTCTTTCACTTCCTTTTTCACTGTCACTTTCTCCGCTTTTTCTTCCGGAATTGTATCCGCTTCATTTTTTAGGGGAATGATACGTTCTCTTTTTAGATTTAAATTGTTACCAACCGGCATAATTTATTTATTTAACTTCTTTGTTATACTTAAAAACTCTTTTACAAATAGCCCGTAATGCTTAGCAACATTGCATGAGGGGGCATATTCTAACACACTTTTGCCAAAAGACGGAGCCTCGGCAGCGCGTACACTCGACCCAATTTGTGATTTGAAGACGTGAATGTCGAAATTTCCCACAATGATGTCAATGACTTCGGTACTAAGCTTCCTTCTTCGGTCGATCATTACAGGCAATATTCCAGCTACTTTTAGATGTTTATTCAGGTTTTCTTTCACATCTTGTATGGTTGACAACACGAGATCGAGACCCTTCAGGCTCAATATAGTCATTTGTAGTGGAATAACAATTTTGGTCGCAGCAACCAGGGCATTGATGGTAAGAACTGACAACGATGTCTGGCAATCGATGATTACATAATCATACCTTTTGGCCGTTTCTTTCAATGCTTTGCTGATTATGAATTCCCTGTCATCCTGTTGTGTAAGAAATAATTCCGTGTGGGCTAGCTCAATATCCGTAGGTACCAGGTCGATTTTTTCATCAAGCTTTATAATGGTTTCATTAAGACTTTTGTCCTGATATATTACATCTGCAAGGGAATGTTCAAATTCATTGATGCCACATGAAAATGTCAGGTTCCCCTGAGGATCAAGGTCAATGAACAAAACCTTCTTCCCTTTGCGGGCAAGCCCGTACCCCAGGTTGTGGGAAGTGGTGGTTTTTCCCGTGCCTCCCTTTTGATTTATTACCGCTATAATTTCACTCATAAACTTGAAGGTAATAATAATAAATTTAGGCATAAAGTGAAAAGGATATTTTTGTATACTCTACTGATAGTGATTGATGTAAGATTATCTGTGAAAATATATACAGTGGCATCGATTGTTTTTTGTTTTTTCTATTCATAAGAGTCAACGATTTTATGTATGCGATCAATAATGGCTGTTATATAAAGGGATAATTGCACACTTCTCAAAGGATAAAAAGTTGTTTTTGGGTTATTTTATACCTGCGCTTTTAAATTATAATATCGCGAAATTTTTGTTTGTTATAAATGTCCCTTTAATTTTATGCCATCGGTTTCATGAATTTTCAAAATGAATTTTGTGGATAAGACCAAAAAATATCCCATATTGAATTGTAAAATGAAAACAATATCGGGTTAAAATCATTTAGTTAAAAAGGACATTTTTATATTACTCAGTAGAAGTTACCTTTTTTTTATTCGCAGGAAAAATAATTTATATGATCACCAGCAATACACTCAAACCATCAGTTGTCGAATTTATCGGGGAAAGCCTTGAACGATCAAAGAAGTCACTGAAAATGATGGTAAGGCAAGAGATAGGTCTAAAGGTAGAGAGTATTCAACCCCTGCGCTATGAAGAGCAGATTTTTCTCAATGAACAGAAAAATGATGTCGTGGTTACGACTGAAATTATAGGTGATATGAAGGGGAAAAGCTACTTTTTCATGGATAAAGAAACTGCCGTTGAATTTCACGATATATTGATGAAACGCATGCGGAAGACCGATATCTCTGAAAAAGCCATTCTAAAAGAAATTGATAATATTATTTCTGCCTCTGCTATTTCAGTTATTGCGAATCATATGAAAAACGATATTTATGGGGATGTGCCTCATTATTTCGAACAAGACAATGATCAAATCTGTGAAGTGATGAAAAATGATTTTCGCAATTTGGAAGGCGAAGAACTGGTTATTGTAAAGGCAGACTTTGAAAGGGAAGGCAAAGAAGGTGTTATCGGTTTTTATTGGATCATTGCCGGTTTGAGTAACTATTGAAGTCTGCGGCAATAATGCCCATTGTCTTTTTTTCAGATAGCCCGCATGGAAAGGCCTGTTCTCATGTATAAGCGTTGTTTTTTAAACGCTATTTTTTATTATTTCTTCAAATATTTTTCCCCTCCGGTTTTTATCCCAGCATCTTTTTCCCTGTGCTGAAGAATAAAAGTTTTATGGCTTTAATAATGCTCATTTTCTGGGCACCGTGTAGGATATCCTGTTGGATGACTTACTAGAATTAGGGTTTTAAATGTACTAATTATTACTTGCAGCCAAAGTATTGTTGCAGGATATTTGTGGTGTTCATTTATTCATTTGGGCATCATGCCTTTGGAAAAAATCCCTAAAGGTTTGCTGGTAGTTTGATTGTTTTTTATCACCGACTATTTCCTGGTTTGGTGTAGTATTGTGGGAAAACATTCTCATGTACTTTATATTAAATATTTAAACACATCATGGTAATATTCGAAGTGAAAATGAGTTGTCTCGTAAATGATGTTTAAACACGTAAATAGAATACAGTGTTTATGAGTACCGAATACATCTAGTGCCGAATACACTAGTGACTAAATATTGGAGAATGTAGAGTGAGGGTGATTTGCAAAGAACTACTTATTGACAGCGAAGGCCCCTACAGAAATGATGGAATAATTCTCTATTCAAACTTAAACAAATTGTAACTATGATTAGTATCGCCCCGAAAGAAGTTATCAGGAGTTCAACGAATGATGAAAGTTTAAGAAAGGTTATAGATGCGGGTTGGGCCTCGATTGAATTCACGCCCGATGGAACCATCGTGGATGCGAATAATAACTTCGTAGAAGCCATGGGCTATGGCAGTGTGGAAAACCTGATTGGGAAACACCATCGGATATTTTGTGAGAAAGAATATTCAACAAGCAAAGCCTACAAAACCTTTTGGGAAGAGCTTGCTTTGGACAAGATTCAATCTGGAGAGATCAAGCGGTTGCGAAAGGACGGAAGTGCGATATGGCTGAATGCTTCTTACACCCCGGTGAAGGATTTAACGGGCAAAGTAACGAAAGTAATGAAAATAGCAGCGGATATCACCGATGCTGTAGCGAGACGGATGCAGGCTGAAGGCCTGAGCGCTGCGGTGGATGCGGGTTGGGCCTCGATTGAATTCGC
>Ga0224506_10003347_pt1 | contig 10627 bp, 7 predicted proteins | sample SF_Jan12_sed_USG_2_FD_169108 | JGI IMG/M metagenome (GOLD analysis project Ga0224506, IMG submission 169108) | Sediment microbial communities from San Francisco Bay, California, United States - SF_Jan12_sed_USGS_8_1 | ecosystem: Environmental > Aquatic > Marine > Sediment | place: USA...
TTTGGAATCATCCTCCGAGCCTGTGACAATTTCCTTTATGTGTTGCCAGAGCGATCCACCGCCATTCAGGTTGTATTCAATGTCCTCGCAAATATGGTCGTTGATTTTCTTTTCCACAAACAGATGCGCCTGGTAAATGGCATTCTTGATGGCTTTGGGACTGGAACTGCCGTGAGCGATAATACACACGCCATTGATTCCCAGAAGCGGCGCCCCTCCCTTTTCCGAATAATCGACCTTCTTCTTCAATTCAGCCAGGTGAGGCTTCAACAGCATGTAACTCAGTTTGGTCGTCATCCCCGTTTTAAAGAGATTTTTCAAACTTCCGCCGATCATCTCGGCCAGGCTTTCGCTTATCTTAAGTGCCACGTTCCCGGTAAAGCCGTCACACACAATAACATCGGCGTTGCCGCGATAGACCTCTTTACCTTCTATGTTGCCAATAAAATCAATATGACTTTTCTTGAGTAACTTGAAAGCCTCTTTGGTCGACTCATTACCTTTGCCGTCCTCCTCACCGATACTCAGCAGTCCAACGCTGGGATTGTCATTCCCCAGAATATATTTGGCATACGCGTGACCCATGATTCCAAATTGAAACAACTGATTGCTTTTGCAATCCACATTGGCACCGGCATCCAGAAGAATCGAAGTCCCTTTGGCGGTTGGCAGTTGAATCGCAATGGCTGGTCGGTCCACTCCTTTCAAAGGACGTAAGATGACAGTGGAGTACGCAAGAACGGCACCTGTATTGCCGGCGCTGACAAAAGCAGAAGCTTCGCCTTTTTTAACCAGATCCACTCCAATCTTCATGGAGGACTTTCTTTTGGATCGAATCACCTTACTCGGGGTATCATCCATCTCGACAACTTCATCCGCATGCTCTACTTCAATGCCCAGCTGTTTCCAGTCCTCGTATTTCTCAAGTTCCTGATACACCCGATGCGAAATACCTGTGAGGATAACGGGAATATTAAATTCTCGTGCCGCCAACACAGCGCCTTCAACAATGGCCTCTGGAGCATGGTCTCCCCCCATTGCATCAACAGCAATTTTCATTTTTGATTTTCTTCCGTTGGAAGGTTCAAAGGGGATTCGCCAATTACCTCTTTAGGATAAAGCTAGAGGAATGAGGTTAACAAAAACATGACCTGTAGTTCATTCAGGGCAAGATGAAGCCCCTTTTCAATGATTGAAATTCAAATAAACCGGTCGCCTGGATTGGAATCAGTAGATCTAGTTAGACGTTTTCAACCTCTAAAACCTCTTTATCCTTGTAATATCCGCAGTGAGGACATACATGGTGAGGTCGCTTGATCTCATGACATTGAGAGCATTCACTATAAGCAGGAGCGCTTAAATGATCGTGTGAGCGTCTCATTCCTTTTCTTGATTGGGAAGTTCTCTTCTTCGGTACTGGCATGCTAATTTCCTTTAAAAGCTATTTAAGTTTATCTTTCAACGTTTTTAATACATCCAATCGCGGGTCGATTGAATCATCATCCAAACACTTGCAATTTTCTTTATTTCGATTGACCCCACATTGGGGACAAATCCCCTGGCAATCTTTTCTACATAACCGGGCCAGCGGCAAACTCAACATCATCTGATCGTACACGGCCTGGGTCAAATCAATTTGATCACCGGAGTAGTACTCAACCTCGATGTCCGAAGCATGGAGTTCCACATCCAAATCAAGGCTATCCGCGTCTTGCTCCGTCACATAACGAGATGAAACGTTGGACCGTACTTTATAAATTAACGGCTCCAGGCACCTGGAACAAATCATTTCCATTTCCGTGGAAATGTTTCCCTTCAGCAAAACTTCCCGTCCCACTTTGGAAAGACTTCCCTGTACGTGAACGTCCTTCTTTAAAACGCCTTCTTCCGGGTCGACCTTGAAATAGTCCGGTTTTTCAACGAGATCAAAAACGTATTCCTCGTCATCTGAGATATCATCAATCTTTACAACCAAACTCATGGTCTACCCGCAGATTCAAAAGGCTTCATAAATACTATAAATATGTCACGCATAAAAGCGGGTAAGGTACTAAAAATGTTAGCTTTAATAAGGTAAAGAGTCAAGGGGAATTTGACTCCCAAGCCTGTCCGTCAGGAGCGGGGATGACATTTATCAAAAACTTCCCTGATCCTCTTTTGTACCACATGTGTATAGATTTGGGTGGTGGAAATGTCCGAATGCCCCAACATTTGTTGAACCGAGCGTAAATCGGCTCCCCTCTCAAGTAGATGGGTCGCAAAAGCATGGCGCAAAGTATGAGGAGAGACCGGCACTGATATATGAGCTTTCATCGCATATTGTTTCAGGATCTTCCAAAAGGCCTGCCGGGTCATCGGCTTTTTTTGTTGGGAAATAAAAAGCGAACTAATATTCAAGTTTTTAGATAACTTAGATCGACTTTTATCAAGGTAAATCTTAAGGTATGATTGAGCCACCTCTCCCAATGGAATCACCCGCTCCTTGCTCCCCTTTCCGTAGGAACGTATAAATCCGACTTCCAGGTTCAAGTCTCCTAACTTCAATGATATCAACTCACTGACACGCACCCCCGTAGCGTATAGAACCTCCAGCATGGCCTTGTCTCTAATCCCCAATGGGGTTTTTGCGTCCGGCTGACTCAAAAGAGATTCCACCTCATTCAAGGAAATCGTATGTGGTAGCTTGCGCCAGATTTTTGGAGTCTCCAATGTCTCTACCGGGTTCTCGCTGATAAGGCTTTCCCCCACAAGGTACTTGAAAAATGATTTCAGGGAAGATAGCGATCGGGCAATGGAACGCGAAGATAGACCCTGAGTATGTAGACTCAATAGGAATTCTCGAATATCCGAGGGGGTGATGGATTTTAAGGATGCCTTGGGCTTAAATGAAACAAACCGGGAAATATCCCGACGATACCCATCTACTGTGTTCGGCGAGTGGCGCTTCTCGACAAACAAATGCTCGGTAAATTCCCGTACCAGCTCTTCCATTTCAAAACCAGTTAAAGGTTTATTTATCAATAATTTATGATAAAGTTACCGAATAATCAATGAAATTATCGGCATCCAGGAAAATTTGCCGAAAACTGTTAAATCAGTTAGAATCACGCAAGCCTGTCAGCTGAATTATCATTTTCTGAATCAACCACCCACATCAAGAAGAAGAAAGTTAGATATGGAAAGAATCACGCTTATTCAACACCTGCGGCGCCGCCAGAATATGGCTGAAGGAGCAACCGGAGAATTTACCAGCCTGATGATGGAAATCCTGGTGGCGGCTAAATTTGTCTCCCTGCAAGTGAATAACGCCGGTTTAGGGGAAGATATCCTGGGGTTGACGGGAAAGGTCAACATCCAGGGTGAAGAAGTTCAAAAACTGGATGAATACGCCAATGAAATTTTCACCAAATTACTGGGAAATTCTGGACTCCTTTGCGCCATCACCTCGGAAGAATATGACGAACCGGTGATCATTCCCCAAGATCAAGCAGGTAAATATGTATTCACGATGGACCCGCTGGATGGTTCTTCCAACATCGACGTCAACGTCAGCATCGGAACTATTTTCTCCATCTATCGCAAACAAAGCCCCGGCAAGGAAGTAACCGACGATGATTTATTCCAAAAAGGATCACAGCAAGTAGCGTCCGGTTACATCGTCTACGGTTCCAGCACGATGTTCGTTTATACTTCCGGCGAAGGCGTTCATGGATTCACCCTCGATCCGTCACTGGGAGAGTTTTTCCTGTCTCATCACGATATCAAGATTCCTGAATCCGGTACCACTTACAGCATCAACGAGGGCAACATTGAAAGATGGGAAGACCCTCAGAGAAATCTAGTCGACTACATGAAGGAAAAGGACAAGGCCACCGAGAGACCCTACACATTGAGATACATCGGCTCTCTCGTTTCGGATTTCCACCGAACGCTCCTCAAGGGTGGAATATTCATGTACCCCGGAGACCAGAAAAATCCTCAGGGGAAATTACGTTATGCTTTCGAGGCTGCCCCTTTGGCATTTATCGTGGAACATGCCGGAGGCAAAGCAACGGATGGGAAAACCCGTATTCTGGATATAAAGCCCACGGAAATCCACCAAAGAACTCCCCTCTTCATCGGAAGCACCCGCGAGGTGGATATGGCCTCCCGGTTTCTCAAAAACTGATCACCCACAAAACCTCTGTATGAAAATCAAAAGCATCAAAGGCGTTAAGGACATCCTGCCTGGAGAAATTGAAAAGTGGCAATGGGTGGAGTCCGTCGCTCACCAGATATTTTCCCGCTATGGCTTCAAGGAAATCCGGCCGCCTATTTTTGAATACACCCACTTGTTCAAACGAAGTATCGGCGACACCACGGATATCGTGGAAAAAGAAATGTATACCTTCACAGATAAAGGTGGCGAGGAAATCACCCTCCGGCCAGAAGGTACCGCTTCGGTCGTCCGGTCCTATATCGAACACAAAATGCACGGTCAGAATCCCTTGACCAAGCTGTATTACTTCGGCCCCATGTTCCGCTATGAACGGCCACAGGCAGGACGTTTCCGCCAGTTTTACCAGATCGGAGTTGAAGCGATGGGATCACCCAGCCCTGCCATCGATGCGGAAGTGATGACCCTGCTCATTGAATTTTTCAAGGAACTGGGGCTGAGCGATCTCGAACTCCAGATCAACTCACTCGGATGCAAAGAGTGCCGACCGCAATACCGTGAAATCCTCAAGTCCGCCATCCAGGCTCACTTGGGAGAATTGTGCAGCAACTGCAACCAACGCTACGAACGGAATCCATTGAGAGTTCTTGATTGCAAAGTACCGCGCGATGGTGAAATCGCCAAAGACCTTCCCAAGATCAAAAACCATCTCTGCAATCAATGCGAAGAAGATTTCGCGCAAGTTCAAAAATTTCTGGATGCGATCAATACGCCTTACACCGTCAACGATCAAATCGTGCGTGGTCTCGATTATTACAACAAAACTACGTTTGAAGTGATCGCAAAAACCGGTTTAGGTTCACAAAACGCTGTCTGCGGCGGAGGCCGTTACGACTCGCTAGTGGAGGATTTCGATGGCCCCCCTACCCCCTGCTTCGGATTCGCTCTCGGCATGGAGCGCCTGATTTCCATTCTACCGGAAGAAAAACTTCAAGGTCTTGAGTTACGACCCGACATTTATCTCGTAAGCCTGGGTGAAGAGGCGCAACAACTGGCTTTCCAAATCACGCATCAACTACGGGCTGTAGGCCTGTATGTGGAGCGTGAGATCGAAGGTGGCAGTATGAAGAGCCAGATGCGCAAGGCCAATAAAATGTCCAGCCGATTTACGCTGATCGTTGGTGAAAATGAAATCAAGAATAAGCAATACATGTTGAAAAACATGGACGATGGAGAACAGTGGGAAGTGGCCGCAGATAATTTGGCGAAGGAAGTACAATCCCGGCTTAAGTCACTCGAATAAAAGTTTGTCGGGGGATTGTGGGCCAAAAATGATGGATTGACTCGTGTGGAATCTCCGTGATAAATTTCAGTCCCAAGGGAGGTTTTATGGCGACCGATGAACACGAAGTTCTTGAAAATTACATCACCCAGCACAACCTGAAAATCACCAAACAAAGACGCGCCGTACTGGAAGCGTTTCTCGCCAGTGAAGAACATCTCAGCGCTGAAGAACTTTACAAAATAGTTTCGACCAAGGAACCTAAGATCGGTCTGGCCACGGTGTACCGTACTCTCACCTTGTTGACCGAAAGCGGACTCGCCGCCGAACTTGATTTTGGTGACGGTCAAAAACGCTACGAACACAATTACGAACACGCCCATCACGATCACATGATCTGTACGCAATGCGGCAAGATCATCGAATTCCACAATCCCCTGATCGAAAAATTACAGCAAGACGTGGCCAAAGAGCACGGCTTCGAAATGACCACCCACAAGCTCGACATGTTCGGCATCTGCAAAGACTGCCGCTAACCCCCTCCTGCCAGTACTCAAATTGAGAGAGGTTCCGTTTAGCCTTCAGCAGGTTATTCTTTTGCTGGTGCTGGGGTGGGAGATGTTTCTATAGGCGAGGTTTCTATGGATTTGGCACAACGGAATCCGATGAAATTAAACTTCTCATCGACACTGCCGCCGTAGGTCGCGACTTTCGAGAACACACGGTTCGTGGGATTGAGCCAGGTGCGGTTGGTAATGCGTAGTGCCCCGGCAGACGAGTTGAACGAGCCACCGCGAATCACTTTATACTCGCCTTCTTTCGGCCCGACAGGATTGGTCTCCTTATTGCCGGCATAGTACGGGCTGTACCAGTCTTCCGTCCATTCCCAGACGTTCCCCATCATGTCGTGCAGGCCAAACTGATTGGGTTTTTTCTGGCCGACCGGGTGGGTGGTACCATCCGAGTTGTCCTCGAACCAGGCGTACGCGCCATCCATAACGTTGCCCCAGAAGTATCGAGTCTTGACGTGCCCCCGTGCGGCATATTCCCATTCCGCTTCCGTCGGTAAACGGCAGGTGCCACCGGACTTTTCTATGAACTGCTGGATGTCCTGATAATTGACCTGCTCGACGGGATGATCGGCTTTATTATTTTTTGAAGGATTGAAACCCATGACCTTTTCCCAACGAGCCTGAGTCACTTCGTATTTATCTAAATAGAAATTGTCGAGGCACACTTCGTGCTCATATTTTTCATCAGCCTGGGCGTTGTCGTTACCCATCGTGAAGCATCCGCCCTTGATAAACACCATACCTTCGGGAGCCTGCTTGGCTTTAAGCTTGTCGTCCTCCGTCAACTCGATAGAAACGTCATCTTGAGAGGCCGACTCCTTATCGCCGTCAATTCCCTCTATCTCGGAGATGGAGGGTGCCTGTTCAGCTTCTTTCCCGTCATCACTTTGGGAGCAACCCACGGGCAAGGCCAGTAGTAATAGAATCCCGATTATTTTGAAAACGCTCATTGGTTCTGATTCTCACCTTAAAATGGAAAAGAGGGCATCATACCCATAAATGCTGAATTTTACTATTTCTTTCAGAACTCTGGAAAAATAAAATTAAAACGGATTCCACCTCATATCGGCTAAAATATTTGAAAATTATGCCGATAGGAAGATATGACCCGAAAATCCAACTACCCTTTTTCAAGAATGCTGACATTGTATCAAAAGCTTGTGGCGTATAGCGTCTTAATCCTACTACTGACAAATGGATGGGGTTGCGAAACAACATACGTGCCTGGCAAGAAAAGTAAGGTAACGGTTGTTCCGTACCCTGAAAAACCTGGAACTAAAACCTCTACTACAGCCAGAAGCAAAAAAGTCTTAATCAAAGAACCGGGCATGAAAGACACCCTTTTAGGTCAACAAGAGGACACTGCCGATCAACACACGAATAACAATACTCCTAACTCTCAATCAGCCGAAAACCGATCCGACAGTTCTAACATCACCGCTACTTCAGAAGTCAGCACTCCCGATCCTCAATTGGATCTCGAATTTGCCATCGAACAATTCAAAGCCAATCAATTTGAGGTGGCGGAGTACTATCTCAAAAAATCATTGATGGCCTCCCCGGACAACCCCACAATCATTCGGTTTCTGCCCTGGGCCTATTTTTTTCAAAAACGATACGACAAGGCCCTTGTCTCGTTCGAAAGCGCGCACACTCATTTCCCCAAGGACGCGGAACCGTTGATCGGGATGGGATGGTCCTATGTCGCGATGAAATTTTACGAGCGGGCTCTGGAAAAATTCAAGCAGGCGGAATCTCTGTCACCCGATTCACATGAGGCCCATAAGGGACTTGGCTTCTGCAATCTCTTCCTCGCGAAAGAAAAAGCCGCCCAATATCATTTCAAAAAGATCTATCTGTTCGGAGAACGGGACGATCTCGAAGATCAGTGGGACCAATGGCGACAGGGCTTACCTGACAAACCGGTGGAAGTGGCACCCTCACACATTCGCACGGCATCCTTGTTCACTCTCGATATCGAAGCGCCTCGCTATCGAAGCATGTTGTCAGTGTATCCTGATTACCGGCCGGAACAGCACCCGGCACTTGAGGATGCCTGGCGTCTTTACCGCAAAAAACTTTTCGCAAGAGCTTTGGCTGCTTTTCAAAGTCTGCCTCAGGAAATCACTCACAACCTGGACGCCCGCAACGGATTGGCCTGGAGTCTTCTAAAAACCGGCAACCTGATCGAAGCGGAAAAAATATTCAATGAAACCTGGAGGCAAAGCGGACGATTCATCGGGACTCACCTGGGAATCCTTGAAGTAAAAAAAACTCTCCAGGCAAAAGCCTCTATCGCCAAACACTATTATGACATCCACAAATACCGCATCGCTGAGGAAAAGTTCACACAGCTCAACCAAAGTTATCCCAACTGGTCCTATCCTCACAGTGCATTGGGCTGGATCGCATTGAAGCGCAGTCAGGAGAATGAAGCTCTCAAACGATTCGAAACCGCTCTGGACAAGGACCCTAATGATTCCACCGCCTTGGAAGGCATGGGCCATTTAAGCGGCACGCTGGTTTCCAAACTGTATCAGGCCGATGAGAAAATGAAGCAGGGTGATTACAAAAATGCCTCCTACCTGTACTTCGACTATATCGAAGAACATCGGTCCAGCCCTACCCAAACATTTGCACTGGCTAAAGCTTACAGTGGCCTGGGATTCAGCCAGATCGGCAAAAGACAATATCAACTGGCCATTCAGAATTTTGAAAAAATAAAGGGGCGGCAGGAATTTCAATCACACTGGACCCGGGGATTGGGAATGGCCTATTACCATCTCGGTCAATATGAGAAGGCGGCTAAAAATTTAATCGTTGCCGACACTCTCACTCCAAATCACAAAAGGATTATCTACAAACTGGACTGGAGTATTTTGAGAAGTTGGGATATCACCACCGCCAAGGAATATTTTCTAGCCAAGGCTCGCCGCAAACCTTTGAGAGCTTCGGTTTACATGGCGATCGGCTGGATTGAATATCAATACGGAGATCCAGACCTGGGAGTCGAGTACTTTTTGAAGGCGATCTCACTCGACCCTGAAATCGCAGCGTCGGATGATTTTAAAAGCATTCTGGCCAGGGAACGGTTCGGCTGGCAGGTCTACAACCATATCGGCTGGGCTTATTACCATCGCAACAAACTTGAAGAGTCCGTCAAGATGTTCAACACCGCCCTGGCGTCTCAGTCGCGGTCTTCGGAAGCCATGAAAGGTCTGGGATACAGTTTTCACAAAATGAAGCAATGGGAGGAAGCAGAGGCTCAACTCAAAAAAAGTCTCAAGAGAAATCCCAATACCCATCCGGTCACTGAAAAAAACCCAGGCAACGAGCCCGGCTTGAAAATCGACATCGTCACCAATGCCCGCACCAAACTGGCCCGTACGTTGCTCCAACAGAAAAAATATAAGGAGGCACTGGAACATTGGCTGGAAGCCTTGAATCATCATCGGGACTGGGCGGAGGTACACGATGGACTGGGATGGACTTATCTGAACCTCAACCGGCTGGCAGAATCACGGGAAGCGTTCAATCGGGCGATCCGGCACCAGCCCCTCAACCCGCAAAGTCACAAAGGACTGAATGAAGTTAAATACCGTATGGCTTTGAAAAATATGTAAAAATCTGCGTGAGATGATGAGTGCCTGTGAATTGATTGTGAATTACCTGTGGATAAACCCCCGGAAAAACCCCTAAGTCACAAGAAATCAGAAGAATTGCGTTGACAACTCAAAGGAATTGGAATAAAGTTATTCCTTCCTGTAAAAGCGTTCAATACATTTGGGGAGAAGGGGATGTCGCCTTTTTCGCCGACTTCCGGGGGTAGAGGCAATTTGCTCCACGGTCTTTTGTGCCCCTGCGCGGAAACCTGCCTGCTCTTAAATTCCCTGGTACGTTGATTTCAACTGCTCCACCACTGACGGGTCCGCCAACGTCGAAACATCACCCAACTGATCTGCTTCGTTCGCGGCTATTTTACGCAGGATGCGCCGCATGATTTTCCCCGATCTGGTTTTGGGAAGTCCCGGTGCCCAGTGAATGACATCCGGCGCTGCAATGGGACCTATCTCTTTTCTAACAAATGCGATGAGTTCTTTCTTTAGAGCGTCGGTATACTCGACACCGTCCATCAGGGTCACATAAGCGTAAATACCCTGCCCTTTGATGTCGTGCGGGAATCCGACCACCGCCGCTTCCGCCACCTTTTCGTGAAGCACCAGAGCCGATTCCACCTCCGCTGTGCCCATGCGGTGTCCGGAAACATTGATGACATCGTCCACTCGCCCCGTCACCCAGTAATAGCCATCTTCATCCCGGGTACTGCCATCGCCGGTAAAATAATAACCGGGATACATTTTGAAGTACGTTTCCTCAAATCGGTCATGATCGCCATACACGGTGCGCATTTGTCCCGGCCAGGGTTCTGCGAGAGCCAGCACCCCGGATACGCCATTACCTTCAATCACCTTTCCGGTTTCAGGTTCGATTATCACGGGCTTCACTCCGAAAAATGGAAATGTCGCTGAGCCGGGTTTGGTCGGAGTGCAACCCGGTAACGGAGTGATCAGAATACCCCCCGTCTCCGTCTGCCACCAGGTATCAACAATGGGACAC
>Ga0224506_10003351_pt1 | contig 10613 bp, 9 predicted proteins | sample SF_Jan12_sed_USG_2_FD_169108 | JGI IMG/M metagenome (GOLD analysis project Ga0224506, IMG submission 169108) | Sediment microbial communities from San Francisco Bay, California, United States - SF_Jan12_sed_USGS_8_1 | ecosystem: Environmental > Aquatic > Marine > Sediment | place: USA...
ATGCGGCAACAATACCTTTCAACGTGCGGAATTCAAGCGAAATCCGGAATAAAAACGATTAGTCCGCGAAAAACACAAAGAACGCAAAAACTTTAGTTATCACAAAGTCACGAATACGAGCAGAATCATTTGTCCACGAATAAATGTAAATATAAAACCACCGCTTTATAACTTCGCGTCTTTTGCGTTATTGGCGGACTGTTAGCCTTTCACCGAAGATTTCTGCTTCTCTCGATACGCAAACCAGCCCAGCACCAGCACTCCTGCCACCAGCAGGAAATAATCCCCCCATAACACGTAAGGCGTTGCACCTCGCATTGGCTGTACGGTCGCGTTTAATACATAGGCCTCATAACGCGGCGCCTTTGCAATAACGGCTCCATGCGGATCAATAACGGAAGAGATACCAGTGTTGGTTGCGCGCAACATATAGCGCCCACTTTCGAGAGCGCGCATGCGAGCAATGACATGGTGCTGATAGGCCTCATGCGATCCATCAAACCATGCGTCGTTACTTACATTCACCAGCAATGTTGCTTCCGGCAGATCTTTACGCACATCCCTGGCAAAGGCATCTTCGAAACAAATGCTTACGCCCAGCGGCTGTCCTGCGGCAGTTAACAAAGGCTGTATGTCAGCGCCAGATTCAATATCTGACATCGGGATATTAATCCACTGGTCAAAAAACCCGAGCAAAAACCGCAACGGGATATACTCACCCAATGGAACCAGGTGTCGCTTGCGATATTCCCCACCACCTACATTAATAAAGCTGTTGTAATAACGCCCTTTTGCCTGGTCCCTGATAAATATACCTAACAGCAAATCCGTGTTGCGTTGTTGCATAGTCTGATTCAAATCGGCGATATAGGCAGTGAGACGATGCAAGTAACCGGGGACTGCTGTTTCTGGCCAGATAATTAAATCTGTGTTCAACGATTGCAGAGAAAGATCACGATACAATTCAAGCGTGGGCTGAAAGCTTTCCCTTTTCCACTTTTCACTCTGCGCGACGTTACCCTGTACCAGGCTAACTCTTAGCTGAGCCCCCACTGGCTCAGTCCAGCCAATCTGTTTAAGTGCAAAACCTGAAATCCAGATAGCGGCCACCATGACCACCGCAACGGGAACAACAGGTCTTGGCCACGTGGTTGACCGCACTATTAATAAAACAATTAAACCCGCACTAACACCAACAGCAAATCCAACACCATGATTACCCAAAACAGGTGCATAACCCGCGAGTGGTGTATCTATCTGGGAATAACCCAGTTGCATCCAGGCAAAACCTGTCAACACAATTCCCTGAAGCCATTCAAATAAAGCCCAGGCAACGGGGTATAACAGCATAAGTCGAATCACAGAATTGTCGGCACAGTATCGATTAACTACAAACCCTGCCAGTGCAGTATAAATCGAGAGATAAGACGCCAGTAAAACTATCATAAGGACCGCCAAAAATGGTGGCGTGCCCCCGTGATAATACAAACTATAAAAGATCCAGCACACACCTGTGCACTGCATGCCCACACCGAATAACCAGCCAATAAGCAACGCGCGTTTCGGGCTCGATCTCGACCAGAGATAAAACAATACGGCCAGTAGAAGATAAACCAACCAGGCCTGGTTAAACGGCGCAAATGCCAGCGTCATGCATGCACCCGCTACCAGGCTCAGCAGCAAAGAATAGTGCCGCTCAGGGTCTAACAGCACAAACAGCTTCTTAAAGGAATTCAATGAATTTACTCATTACTAAAACAAAATCCACATGGAGAAAGGTCAGGACAAGCTATCCACAGATGAACGCTAATAAACACAGATAGAATCAAAAAAATCAGCTGTGAAAATCACCCAATAACAATAAGAGTTGTTATCCGTGTTCATCAGCGCTCATCTGTGGACAAAAAACTTTATTAACTGCGCAGAACAGGCAAAGCCAGGCTTGCAAAGTAATTAGTCAAACAGCATCCTCAAGCTGTGTTGCTTCCGGTAAAATTGTGACCTGCAAATTATTAATTCGTCTTGAATTTGCGCTAACTACCTTAAACAAATAATTTTCAATCGTCACTTCTTCGCCACGCTCGGGGAGATGACCAAAACTATTGGTTACAAGGCCCGCAACAGTATCGAACTGATCACTACTAAGATCGGAGTCAAAGAACTTGTTAAACTCGCTTATCGGTGTCAAACCCCGAACGCTGTATCGATGGAAGCCGTGACGACGAATATTAATCTCATCTGTTGCATCATGCTCATCATCAATTTCGCCAACAATCTGCTCCAGCACATCTTCAATCGTCACCAGGCCAGCAACGCCACTGTATTCATCTATGACTATAGCCATGTGGTTACGGCTCGAACGGAAATCTTTTAGCAATACATTTAATCTTTTACTTTCAGGCACGAACACTGCGGGCCTCAATATGTCCTTAATTTCAAAACCGCTTCGACTTTTCTCGTCGCTGTAATTAGACAGGTCTTTTGCCAACAATATACCAACAATTTCGTCCAGGCTTTCATCAACAACCGGGAATCGTGAATGCCCTGAATTTGCGACAACCGGCAACATATCTTCCACGCTCATATCTTCCTGCAATACAACCATGTGGGCGCGCGGCACCATAATGTCACGTACACGCATCTCAGAGACCTGAAACACCCCTTCTATCATTGACAGGGCCTCCATGTCGATCAGGCCTTTATGCTGGGCTTTTTTTAGCTGGCTCAGCAATTTTGCGCGCTCGCCCTTAACAACTCTGAACTTATCAAAGAAACTATTTAGCCATGATAATTTATTTATTTTGCTATTCATAAACTAATCGTTTTTTCTATATAAGGATTTTCAAAACCCAGCTTGCTCAATATTTTAATTTCAGCAGACTCCATTTTATCCGCATCTTCGTCATTAACATGGTCAAGACCCTGCAGATGCAACATACCATGCACAACCATATGCGCCCAATGGGCGCTCCTGCTTTTGGCCTGCTCTTCCGCTTCCGCATTAATAACTTCAGCACATAATACAAGATCGCCGAGTAGATTGATGCTGACCTCATCAGGAAGCTGCATTGGAAACGAGAGTACGTTGGTTGCTTTATCCTGTCCACGGTACTTTCGATTTAGTTCCTGCATTTCATCACGACTAACTATTTGCAGGCTAACAACCATATCTCCTTTACTCAAACAGGCAGACTCCGCCCACAGCTGAAACGCATCATCACCAGGCGTGTTCACACTATCCGCTCCGGGTTCGCCGCTCTCAGCTCTAATGGCATCTGATACAGCCAATTCTACCGTTAACGGCATACTCAAATCTCTTCGGCCTTTTCATAGGCGCGCACGATTTCCTTAACTAATGGGTGCCTGACTACATCCTCAAAGCTAAAGTGTGTAACACCTATACCCTCCACTTCTTCAAGCAGATGCATCGCATGACGTAAACCTGATTTCTTTTCACGCGGCAGATCCACCTGCGTTATATCACCCGTAACCACAGCTTTTGAACCAAAACCTATTCGCGTCAGGAACATTTTCATCTGTTCAATCGTCGTATTCTGCGCCTCATCAAGAATAATGAAAGCGTCATTCAGGGTGCGTCCGCGCATATAGGCCAATGGCGCGATCTCAATGACACCATGATCGATTAGTTTGGCAACTTTATCTATCCCCATCATTTCGTACAATGCATCGTACATAGGGCGTAAATAGGGATCCACTTTTTGCGATAAATCACCCGGCAAAAAACCAAGCCGTTCACCCGCTTCCACTGCAGGCCTTACAAGTATCAACCTGTCTACATTATCGTTTTCAAGTGCATCGACTGCACAGGCTACTGCCAGGTATGTCTTACCCGTACCGGCAGGGCCGACGCCCAAAGTTAAATCATTGGCCTTTATCTGGGCAAGATACTGCTTCTGGTTATTGCCACGTCCTTCAACCTTCCCTTTGCGTGTTTTTACACTCCATTCAGCCGCCTGCCCGCTGTTTTTTTTCATCGCTTTATTACTTCTTGCATTACCTTTACCCCCTTTTCCGGCGGCAGCCCTGGATTCACTCATATATAGTTGAATAGTCTGCGGGACCAATACCTCCTTAATGGTTGTTTTATACAGTCTCTTTATTGTATTCATGGTGGCTTGAATATTATCGCTGAGGCCATGAATCTGAAAATGATTACTACGACAGTCAATGCTTACATTAAAATAATTCTCAAGCTGGTGCAGATGCTCATTAAACTGCCCGCAAAGATTTGCCAGGCGCGAATTGTCCGCCGGGGTTAGATCAAAGCTCACACTTTCAGACATATGATTTATTCAATGCTCCCTGCTTCAGAAAAAGCGTTAACATAAAAGTCATGCCAGCTTTCGCACATCATCAATTTCAGAAAGCGCCACAAATTCGCCCTGCAGTGAATTTGTTCTTGCCTCGGTAATACGCACATCGACAAAACAGCCAACGAGGCCCTGATCACCACAAAAATTCACCACACGATTGTTTTCTGTTCGGCCAGCAAGTTGCTTCTCACTTTTTCTTGACTCGCCTTCAACAAGAATTCGCTGCACACTGCCGACCATAGATTGACTTATTGCGGCAGCATTACCTGTTATCACATCCTGCAAAATAGCCAGACGGTGTTTCTTTATATTCATCGGTGTTTCATCAATCATATCTGCCGCGGGCGTGCCCGGTCTTGCGCTGTAAATAAAGCTAAACGACTGATCAAAACCAATATCTGCAATCAATTGCATGGTCGCCTCAAAGTCTTTATCACTCTCACCCGGAAAACCAACAATGAAGTCTGATGAAATCGAAATATCCGGCCTGATCTCACGCAGACGGCGAATAATATGCTTGTACTCGAGCGCGGTATGCCCACGCTTCATTGCTGCCAGTACAATATCAGAACCACTCTGCACCGGCAGGTGAAGAAAACTAACCAGTTCCTTAACTTCGCCAAAGACACCAATCAATCGATCTGAAAATTCCATTGGGTGTGAAGTCGTAAAACGAATTCTATCGATGCCACTAACAGCCGCCACATAATGAATCAACAACGCCAAATCAGCGGTATTGCCCTCTTCATCCATGACGCCGCTGTATGCATTCACATTCTGCCCAAGCAAATTAATTTCACGAACACCCTGATCCGCCAGCGTGGTCACTTCTGACAGAATATCATCGAAGGGCCGGCTGACTTCTTCACCGCGCGTGTAGGGCACCACGCAAAACGTACAGTATTTACTGCAGCCTTCCATGATAGAGACATAAGCAGAGGGCCCTTCTGCTTGAGGTTCGGGCAAGTTATCAAATTTTTCTATTTCGGGGAAACTGATATCGATGACAGGTCGATGACTCTTACCAAACTGATTAAACCGGGGTCGATTAACCATGGCCTGGTTAACCATCTCGGGCAAACGATGGATCGTCTGTGGACCAAACACTATATCGACATAGGGAGCACGTTTCTGAATCGCCTCACCTTCCTGGCTGGCAACGCAGCCGCCTACACCAATGACCAGGTCCGGACGATCCCGTTTCCATTTTTTCCAGCGGCCAAGTTGTGAAAAAACTTTTTCTGCCGCTCTTTCCCGGATCGAACAGGTATTGAGCAACAGCACATCTGCCTCTTCGGGTTCAGAAGTCAATTCAAGCTGATGGGATTTAGAAAGAACGTCTTTGATTCGCGACGAGTCATACTCGTTCATCTGGCAACCGTAGGTCTTGATATATAACTTACGGGTCTTGTTGCCGAGAGTCCTGCTGTTAAATGTCACGTTGATACGGGTCTCGTCATTACTGGTCATACCATCCTGTGGGAGTATCTGATAGGGCTAGAATATCACGATTAACCGGTCTATATCATCAACCAATAACACCTACTCAACGGTCACAGATTTAGCCAGATTTCTCGGCTGATCCACGTCCGTGCCCTTGCGCAGCGCTACAAAGTACGAAAACAACTGCAATGGCACCACGTATAAAATCGGCGCCAGTTCCGCCGGCACTTCCGGTAAGGTAATTACCCTGCAGTGCGCACCCAGATCCGAGACATCCAGGCGCTCATCCGCAAACAAATATACCTCGCCAGCCCTGGTCAGCACTTCCTGCAGGTTTGATTTAATCTTGTCTTCGTAACCATCCTTACAGGCGACCGCCACCACGGCCATATCGGGGTCGATAAGCGCAATGGGGCCGTGTTTCAGCTCACCCGCAGGGTATGCATCGGCATGGATGTAGGATATTTCTTTTAACTTGAGCGCACCTTCCAGGGCAATCGGATACAACAGGCCACGACCGAGGAAAATAGCATTTTTCGACTCGGTGAAATCATCCGCCCATTGTTCAATCGCAGACTTGTCGCCCAGCACCCTTTCAATCAGACCCGGCAACGCCATGGCACCGCTTAGAAGCGTCGCAATTCTCGCATCATCCATACGACGGTGTTTTCCCAGCGCCACAACAAGCAGAAGCAAGGCGAATAATTGACTGGTGAATGCCTTTGTTGAGGCGACACCGATCTCGGGGCCGGCACGGGTCATTAAATTCAAATCACTTTCCCTGACCAGCGAACTCTCGGACACATTACATATCGCCAGGGTAGCCAGCGCACTGTTTTTAACGCTTCTCAGCGCCGCCAGGGTATCCGCCGTTTCACCCGACTGGGAGATAGTTAAAACCAGCGTATCCGGCATTAAAACAGGACTGCGGTAACGATACTCACTGGCAACTTCGACCCGGCACGGTATTCCGACCAGCGACTCTATCCAGTATTGAGCCACCATCCCTGCGTGATAACTGGTACCACAGGCTATGATCTGAACGTTACTGGTATTACCAAGAACCACGTCGGTCTGCGGACCAAAAATGGAATCGAGTAATTTCCCGTCCTTCACTCGGCCCTCAAACACATCAATCAAACAGGAAGGCTGCTCATGAATTTCCTTGAGCATGTAATGTCGGTATTCGCCTTTGCCCGTCGCTTCAGCACTCAATTCAGACTCGTGCACCTCTCGCTCAACCACCACACCATTTTTATCGAAAATAATCAGGGTATCGGCATGTATATCGGCAATATCACCCTCCTCGAGATAGATAAATCGTTGCGTGACCGGCAATAAAGCCGAGGCATCGGAGGCGATAAAGTGTTCACCCAGACCGATGCCAATGACCAGTGGACTACCGCTACGCGTAGCAACCAGTCTGCCAGGCTCACTGACCGAGACAACACCCAGCGCATAGGCGCCTTCAAAATCCAGTACCGCCTTCTCTACCGCTCGCAACAGATCATTACCCTGCTTCAGGTAGTATTCGACCTGATGAACCGCAACTTCGGTATCAGTCTCGGAGGTGAACTTAAACCCTGCACTCTTCTGCTGACTGCGAAGTATGCTGTGATTTTCGATGATGCCATTATGCACAACCGCAACATGATCATTACAAATGTGTGGATGGGCATTGCTCTCGCTCGGCTCGCCATGCGTTGCCCAGCGCGTGTGTGCCACCCCCGTATTACCCTTGAGAGGGGAATTTTCAAGCGCACTAATCAGCTCCTTGACCTTGCCAACCCGACGGACACGATCAATACAGGTGCCGCCATCAATAACAGCTATACCCGCCGAATCATAACCCCTGTACTCAAGACGACGCAGGCCCTCCAGAAGAATGGGCGTTACATTCCGCTCAGCTACTGCACCTACAATTCCGCACATAAACTCATTTTCCTTTAACTCCAAAAACCTCGATCAATAATACAGGACAACCATGAAACAGCGGCGATTTTACTACGTGCCAGCTTTCATTACACTCGACTACCGATAGCCAACTACTGATAACCCGCTCCAGACAAGATATAGCACAATCAAGCCTGTCTTCGGGTGGGTTCGATTGTTTATGGTTCTGGAACATAAACATGAATAATCCATCACCGACTTAACCATACTAATTACATGGCTTTAACAATCCTCACCCAATTATAGAGCCATCAAACAAAAAGCCTTGAATTTACAACTATAATTGCAAGAAGAGCCACCTGAAACACAACTTTCATAACTTCCCAGCTCGACTAACTATACGTAAATAATGGCTAAATCAAAATTTACAATTTCACTGCTGGGCTTTGACCAACGCTCCGCAGATATGCTGGGTGAAGCAACACGCAGAACCATGCAAATCGTCGACCCGATCAGCAAAGATGATACCCAGGTTGTCGTTGTTGATATCGACGGCCCGGAAGGTATGGCAATCTGGGAAAACTTCCGCCAACAGTGGCCACACATGCCGGCGGTAGTGACATCTGAAAATGAACCAAATATCAACCAGGTCAGTTTTGCTGAAAAGCCCTTTACCGTTGAAGCGCTCATCGACAACATTACCGAAGCGATGATACTGGCTCCTGCAGCAGAGGAAGAGCCAGAAGAAATCTCTGTAGCACCCACAGAAACAGCAACAGAAGAAGGAGCATCGCTCACGCCTGAACCAGACAGCGAGCCTGCCCTCGAAGAAATCACAGAAAACGTGGGCGAATCCTTGCCAGCCTTCGACAGAGCCTCTGAAGCAATCACAGACACAGCTCAATTAGAAGAAATATCGCCAGAAAGTTCCATGGATACGCCCGATGAACTATCGCTTGAAACAATCGCTGATGACACAGACGAGTCTCTACCACCCCTTGGGGAAGCTACTCCAGCAATCACTGCAGCTGAAGAGGTCACCAATGAGGAAACAGATGAAGCCGTAACTGAAACTGAGCCGGGTGAACCAGAAACAGAACTGGAAACGACAACCGCCGAGTCAAAAGACATGGAGGACGATACATTTGAGGCGCCCGCTCCCGATAAAGCAATGCCACCGCTTTCACAAATCGCTGGCATATTATCCTCCCACACCTCGTCTAACAGTGATTCAACCATCAGAAAACTGGACACACCCAATCCCGACGAAAACTATTTTGACCCTGACGCTCACATCATCGGCCTGGTTCTAAAAGGCATAACAGAAGGAGAAGAAACGGGCGCTATCGCAAAATTAGCCTGCTTACTGGACAGAACCATCTATGTTGACGCCAGCAATAAACGCGTATGCAGTAATCTAAAGGATATACACATGCGGCAAATTGCCATCGCGCCCCTGGGCAAGGGAGAAAATGGACTCGACACCCAGCTGGAAATGATCGAGTCGAAGTCGCTTGAGGAACTGGCCGGCCTTGATGGCTCCATGTATCCCATGGAGTCCTTTGTTTGGGAACTGGCCGTCCTCACCTCTAAAGGCCGCGCACCAAAAGGCACGCCCATGGATGAGCCCACCTATCTAATGCAATGGCCCAACTTCACCCGGCTCTCAGTTGTCCCCTATGCGATGAAAGTGGCAGCCTACTGGCTGCGATTACCTTCTTCGCTATACGATTTATCGGAAAATCTGGATGTGCCTCTGTGCGATATACTGTCACTCTATTCAGCTGCGTCTTTAACCGGACTCGCTGGTACCGCAAAAAGAAATTCAGATAGAATGCTGCGACCGGGTAAACCTGAAAAACATGAAAAGCGGAACCTGTTCGGCTCCATCATGGGCAGTTTAAAGAAAAACAATTAAGGCAAAGTCTAATGAGCGACAATAAAATTATATTTGCCGGTCCGCCCGGTGTTGGCGTGACAACAGCTATAAAAGCAATCAGCGACATACCCCCTGAAATCAAAAAAAAGAAATTGGTCGATGACAAGGGCAACACCACGACCATAGAAATGGACTATGGCATATTAAAACTGGACAGCGGTGACCAGATATATCTTTACGGCGCACCTGAAAGGGCAAAACTTGAACATGTCCGCGAAACCCTTAAACAGGGTTGTATAGGCCTGGTGCTTTTAATAAATAACGCCGAGAAAGACCCTGTCGGTACGATGCTCCAGTACATGGAAGACTGCCAGTTTCTGGTCGAAAAAAAAGGCATGGCCGTTGGACTCACGAGATATGAAGACTCCCCCTTGCCCGATATTAATGACTTTCACATTGCGCTAAGAGAAAAAAAACACAACATTCCCGTTTTTAGTGTCGACGGCCACGAGAAGAACGACATCATCACAATTATCAGGGCAATGTTGTACAACCTGGATTCGGGTGTTAATTAACAAAATTAGCCGCACAGGCATGGGGAACACAGAGACAAAAAATGTGTGCCTCAAACTCTCTTGCCTATGACCCTGGCGCATTCCAATCTCATCGCCTAACCCGCGCAACATTTAACTGAACCCTGTAATTCGATTTTCCTTTACAAAAGATTCATCAATCGGATCCGGACAGTACTCGCGTCGTTTACAGGAATAACAACATTCACCGAGATACAGCTGGTCTACCCAGGCAACGAGTTCCTGTATGTGCTGCTGGTCATCAAATAAAAAACCGGCTTCAAAGTTACGCCTGTCTTCGTGCTTGCTGCCCATGCCGGCCCCTGTCAGATTCGGCGAACCCACGAAAGCGATTTCATTATCAATAATAATCGCCTTGGTGTGCACACGCGGACATAGAATTCTTTCGAACAGTTCACTGCTCACCAGTGCATCGAACCGGTCAAAGTCTTTTCGAAAACGCGGCCCCGGCTCCTTGGCGTGAATCAAACG
>Ga0224506_10003353_pt1 | contig 10604 bp, 6 predicted proteins | sample SF_Jan12_sed_USG_2_FD_169108 | JGI IMG/M metagenome (GOLD analysis project Ga0224506, IMG submission 169108) | Sediment microbial communities from San Francisco Bay, California, United States - SF_Jan12_sed_USGS_8_1 | ecosystem: Environmental > Aquatic > Marine > Sediment | place: USA...
GCAGTTTCTTCCTGCATTGGCAGCCTTGGTTCGGTTATCTACACCGAGATTTCTTAATATGATGGTGACATATTGTCTTACCGTATCTTCGCTCAGATTAATTTTATCGGCAATCTGTCGATTGCTTAGACCATCGACTAACAATAAAGAGGGCGGTGAAGCTTCCGCTCCTGCTATCGCGCCTTACCTATGTCCTTGTATGCAACAAATGAGAATCATTAGCATGCAAGATATATCCCTTCTTCTTTGATCATTGGCTTCACCCGCTTAGCATAACAAATATTTCTACCCACTATTTCTGCTATCTTCTCCACAAAACAATTATCAGCGACCCCTTTTACTTTTTTGCAAGGCATATTTGTGAGCGGCAACTTGTGCGTAGAGACGAATCGTTCGACGCTTAACAGCGTGTATTTATAGTTTTCTAAAATATTTTTTATTGTTAGGTTTTGGTTCGTTTTTCATAAAACAGATATTTAACAAAAGTTTGGCAAAAAAAAGGCCCGCTAACTAGCGGGCCTTTTTTATATTACTAATGACTACTCCTGAATTGTCGTAATATCGTAAGTCACTTTAAGACTACATCCCGGATCGACACCCGCTTTTAGCGTGGTGGTTTCTTCCAGATCGAAAGCTGTTAACGCCGTTTTAAGCTGTTCGTAAGTCCATCTTTTTTGCAGCGCATTCACTGGTGAAGCCCAGCCGCTAATACACTCCTGAGTGTTCGCAGAATTGATCTGCCATACCCCGCCTGTTTTGATGTGGTTCGCATTTACACGCGGCGTTTTACAAAAATTACCGCTCCATGCTTTCAGCGTTTGGCCTGCTGCAATTTTTACATGCTGAGGATGATAAACTTGCTCTTTTATCATCCATATTATTTCGTGCATATCTGCCACTGTGAGAATGAGATCAGGATCGCTAGTAGACATCATAAACCACTCTGAATTAAATGCAGGGCCAACAGCTAGAGGGTCGTAATAATAACCACCATCATTAACGAACTCAACACCACTTCCGCCCTGGAAGACACCCAAGCTATCACGGCCATTGGTAAAACCTCTATCGGCATTTATCGTCCAGCTACTTGGGTTGCCTTCAGTGGCAGGTTGTAGCCTAAGTAACAGATTGCTCCATTGGCTCGAAGCGGCTAATGTACGACTAATGTCCGTGTAATAAGCTACGCCAGACTTAGAGGTAGCAAAGGGCATCAAGTACGGGTTAAAAGAGGTCTGCACCTCACTAAAGCCAAACAAACCTGAATAGTCACCGGAGCACTGAGTTGCACTGATCTTGCTGATACTGGCCACTGCAATGACTTCCGGTATGATCACGCTACGGCTATGCACCGATGTAATCTCAGCGCCATCTTCCAGGCCATCAGCATCCGTATCTTTTGCTAACGGATTAGCCGTCTTCAGGTTTTCCTGATCATCTTTTAGACCATCGGCATCGGTATCAGCAAGGAAAGGATTACTTGGAACCAGTAAAGCACCACCCTGATAGCCTACAATCCAGCCGGTGATTTCTGCACCGTCATTAAGTCCATCACCGTCTGTATCAGCGAGCTTTGGGTTACAGCGATTTGTGCTCGCAGGGTCGAGTTTGTAGATGTCATAAGCCGGACTGTTAAGAGCAACTATGGCGGCATTGTAAGTGCTGACACAATCTTCTACCACAGGGTTTGTTGCACTAAAGATATTACTAACTCTGCCTAACTCAAAAGAATCAGACAGGCCATCGCCATCGGTATCGGCTTTAGTAAAATCAGTATAGGTAATATATTGTTCTTCAATGTCAGTCAGCTTGTCACCATCACTATCAGCTGCGTATTCTGTACTGTTATCCGCAGTTGGGCTATTACCAATGCTGACTTCAAAACCATCGGAGCCGCCATCACCATCGGTATCAGGGTTAGCAGGATCGGTAGACAGGGCGATTTCTTCAAAGTCAGTCAGACCATCGGCATCGCTATCAACAAGAGCGGGGTTGCTGGTATAAACAGTGCCATTGCTTACTGCATAGCCGTTAACTTCATCACCATCGAGGATAGTATCGCCATCGGTGTCGCTATTATTTGGATCTGTGCCGAGGATAAATTCTTCACGATCGGTTAATTTATCTGAATCCGAATCTTTAACATAAACAAAACGGACAGCATCACCGGCTTTAATAACCAGGTTGGCAACATCCTGAATAACGCTTGGGGTATAGATGGCCGTGACGGTTCCTACACCAGATGCCGCCGTATGTTCGTGAGCAACAAACCACATCTTACTGTTAGCCACATCCATCGAAATACCACGGACACTGGCAAGGTTGCTTGATGGGACAGTAGTGGATGCACCGGTAGGTGTTAACTCCACATTCTGTACGCTATAAGGAATATTTAAAATGTCAGTTAAGATATTACCCAGCGTTGAACTTTGTGAGTTAAGGCTCAGCGAGGTGGCAACGCGATAGGTTTCTGGCTCTCTTGCTGTGCCATAATCAATACTGATGGTGGCTGTGCGAGCCGCCACATCGTCTGACAAATTAACCCAGTTGGTTTCACTGCTATCAGAACCAAGGTTGTTCTCGCCAACAATCGGGGTAATGACTAAACTTCTGTAGTTCTGGATCAGGGTGTCATAGTTTTGCAGATTCATCTGCAGTGTATAGATTTCATTAGTCGGCGTGCCGGCAACGGCTAACGGGATGGTGCGTGCGCCGGCTGCTCTTGTCAGAGTGCCAATCGGAATACCATAACCATCTGGGTTATTACCCGCCATTGATACTGATAAGCTCAGATCATTCAGTGTGTAGGCAACATGGCCGGGGTTATCAACGCTGACAAATAATGCCATTGAGGCCGAGTCTATCGTCGTACCGGAAGTGTTCGATAAAGTTTGTAATGTACTATAGGTTTGGCCATTGTGTTGCTGAAGTGTACTGGAATAATTGGTTTCATTCGACTCTGTATCGACAAAACCGGAGGTTAATTTAAGGCCCACTTTTAATGCCGGTGTCGCGCTAATTTCTTTTTCGATATTAAGTTCAGCCGAAAAGCTTCTGGCTATACTGTGGGAGCTGCTGCCACCATTGGTTTGGCTGCTGTCAGTAGAAACCGTATTCTCATAGCCTGTTGCATAAGAGTTATCGGTGCTGGTCGAGGTGCTATAAGTCACCGAGAAATTGGGTACGCCAATTGAAACATCGAGTTTAGGTACATCGGCAATTAACGGGTTAAAGCGGAAGTTGCTGTTAGTGGCATCGAAATTCTTGTTGATGATTTCTTCATAATCACTGTAACCGTCACCATCGGTGTCGGCGACACCCGGATTGGTGTGATATAAATTCGTTTCATTAATATCTGTCAGGCCATCGCCATCAGTATCTAAAGTTATATCTGGCCCGCCACTACCGCCACAAGCGGTCAAAATAAATATCGACGAAAATATTACTGGAAATAATACCCTGTTGGTTTTTTTCATTATTAGTACTTACCCTCAAAAGCAATTTAATTAAGTATAAAATTTTTATAATTATGATCTGTATCAACGTTCGGCTGGCAGGGAGAATTTAATAAACGCGATTGTTGTTTAGGGTGTATTCACGTCTGTTGTTCCAATGCCTGTTAGTTGCGGTGTTGCCAGTTCATATTCTGGTTTCTTTTATCGCAAGTTATAACAGGCTACCGTCCATAGAACGTCTAATAGAGAATGAACTTTATAGAGTCATGTGGTAGAAGACTATTAACAAAAGTTAGTATTTAGCCAGTCAAATTACAGAAAGTTGCGTTGCATCAGGATGGGAGATTACCGCGAGCACATATCGCCGGGAATTTGGAGTTTAAATAAAGATGAAGTTAATAAGAGAAGCAGGCCAAGTATGTTTGTTATGCAGGCAGCAGGAGTTGCCGGCCCGCATTGGCAGCCTGAGTTCGGTTATCGACACCGAGCGTTCTTAGTATGATGGTGACATATTGCCTTACCGTGCCCTCGCTCAGATTAATTTTATCAGCAATCTGTTTGTTGCTGAGTCCATCGACCAGACACTGCAGGATTTCGATCTGTCGTGTATTGAGTGACAGGGCAGCTGTGTGCTTATTTGCCTGCAGTGCAGCTGCTGGAAAATATTTTTCACCAGCCAGTACTTTTTTTATGACCGAGATCATGGCTGTTGAGTCAGAGGACTTTGCTAAATATCCTGCCACGCCTTGTCTGACAGTCATCTGAATGGTTTCATTTCTGTCATCGGCAGAGACAACGATGACAGGAGCCGTTGTACGGCTGCAAATCTCTGGCAAGCTGGCCACGCCATTTGAACCGGGCATATTAAGATCAAGTAAAATGAGTGAAAAGGTGTGCTGCTCACATTGCTGCCGGCCTTCCGCCATGCTCGCGGCTTCAATCACCGTGAATGCACTGTTGTGCTGAAGAATAAGTTGCTTTAGTCCGTCACGAAAAAGCGCGTGATCATCACATATCAAGATTTTCATACACGCCCTTGTGCTTATTTTTGAAAATGTAAAGTCACACTATATATTAAGTCTGCAGTAATTATAACTCTTCTGGGCGTGGCAGAGACATATTGTGGTAGTCTTCACAAAAACAATAAAGAGTAATATAAGAAAGATGGTCATTGAACAAAAGATACAGAATGAGCATGTTAAATCATTATATCAGTATTCAAGCACCAGCCTGTTGGGTTTGGTGGTTCTGAGTAGCGCGATCTTTTATTTCTTTTGGGGAAAGGCTGAAGAAAAGTTGATTATGCTGTGGTTTGCTGCCTTATTGCTCACGGTCGCTGCACGTATTGTATTATCCTGGCGTTTTAATAAAGTTTCAAAAACAGATTTCAGTGCCAGTAAGTGGAACTGGTTTTTTACTGCAGGCTCGGTTTCATCGGCGCTTGTGCTGGGTTCATCAGCGCCGTTGTTTATCGATTTTTCCGCACCAAACTCGGCAATTTTTATTACTCTTGTTATGTCCGGTACAGTGGCCGGCGCTATGGCGGCTCTGTCTTCATTTCTTCCTGCTTTTTATCTGTTTGCACTTGTCTGTCTTGCACCATTGGCCTATGAGTTCTATGTGCAGGGGGGAGAGCTGTATATTTTCTCAGTTTTCATTACTTTATTTCTTATTATGTTTTCGTCATATGCAAGGAATATGCAGGCAACCCTGACCACTTCAATACGACGACGGTTCGAAAATGTTGAATTACTTGAAAAGCTCACTGAGCAGACTCACATTGCAGAGACCGCCAGTATAGATAAATCACGCTTTTTGGCTGCCACCAGTCATGATCTGCGGCAGCCACTACATTCGCTGGGTTTATTTTTACATGTACTTAAACAGAAACTGAGCACACCCGAACAAAATAGACTGATGATGCAGGCTGAAAAGTCTCAACGCGTGCTCAGTGAGCAACTGAATTCGATTATTGATATTACCCGGATTGATGCCGGTGAATTACATATCAAAAAACAGCCTTTTCAACTCAAAAAATTGATTGCTGATGTGGTCGATGAGTTTTCACTGGCAGCGGAAAAGGCGAATTGTACTATTCGTACCCGGGTAATGAATGACTGGACCAATACCGATATGGTTTTGCTGGCACGCATTGTGAGAAACTTTATCGCCAATGTGATTCAGCATTGCCCGAACTCAACGCTTGTTATTGAGTCGCGCCGGCATGGTGACAAGATCGAACTGTTGTTTACAGATGATGGTCCGGGCCTTGCTGAGACAGATCAGGAAATTATTTTTTCAGAATTTTATCAGCTCAATAACCCGGAGCGCGATCGCAATAAAGGCCTGGGGCTGGGTCTGTCTATTGTTAAGCGACTCACTAAATTACTCAATATGGAGCTGGTGCTGGAAAGCCAGACAGGTAAAGGCAGCACTTTTACGATTATTTTTCCGCTTTTTATTAGCGCGCCTTTAGCTGAGCAAACTGATGCACTTGAGGAAACAGAAATCCCGCTTGATGTAGCCGGCTTATTCATTGTTGTCGTCGATGACGAAAAAGAAAATCTCGAGGCGATGCGCGCACTGTTAACGCTATGGGAGTGTGAAGTCTTATTAGCGAGCAGTGAAGACGAACTTATGCAGGAGTTTCGTTCAGCGGATTATCCTGTTCCGGACAGGCTGCTGGTGGATTACCGTCTGCGTGAGCAACGCACGGGGTTTGGCGCGGTAGCGGCTGTACGTCGCCACTTTGGGGAAGCAATACCAGCCACTATTGTAACCGGTGATATAACGATAGATCTTGAGGCGGAATTACTAAAAGAGAATTGCAATATATTGTATAAGCCACTGGCAACTATTGCGCTGAAAAATTTACTGAGCCGAAAAACGGTTGAGTAAATATTTAAGCTGCCAGAGTTTAGTGATGAGTAGATATATATTTAGCTGAAAAAAACGGTGATATGAGTGCTGCTTGAAGTTGATAGCACGGTAAAGCTTAGAACTTGTTGAGTTTAAAATATCAGAGTATTGCGCAGCCCTGTTTTTATTCATGCAATGATTTGTTAATTTTAAAGAGAGAGGGTTAGCTCTCCCTTTAAACTTGTTGCTTAAATGACGAACTTACTTCAATGCGTAAGTCAGGTTGATTTGGAATGAGTCTGTTTCGTCCCTGGAAATAAATTCAGCTCTTATATTAAATGGCTCTGACAGATGGTATTCGACACCGGTGCCGAGCAGCGCGCCCTCATCATTGCCAAAGTCATAGCCGCCACGAGCCAGCAGTTTAAAATGGTCATCCAGAGGGTAAGAAATATTCGCCGATACCCAGCCGCCTTTTGCTTTTGTCGAAGGCGGTGATGATAAACCGGCAAGCGTGAGATCGAAGTCACCGCTGTCCATGTAGCCAGCCTCGATAGAAGTGCTGGCCGCGCCGACAGAATATTGCAGGTCATAACCGATCAGCAGCTGGTAACCGTTTGCGTTATCAAAGCCATCGAGTTTGTTGACACTCAGGCCTGTTGCAATATAAAACTGACTGAAATCAAAACTTTCGGCTTGTGCCGCACCGTGATAACTCATCATTAATAGTAATAGCGCTGTTTTTTTCATGACAGACTCCGCTTAAATTGATGACGTGTTAAGCGGGTAATTAACATTGCAAATAAAAGCAGCAGCGTAAGCGGTGTGAGTGATCCGCTTTTGGTATTAAACAGACTGCTGGATTCCAGTACGGATACAGCGTCTTCTATGTCATTCAGCTGTGCCTCAATCTCATCGAGTGTGTCATTGAATACATTAATATCAGCGACTGTTGCAAGATCGGTACTGGCAATAGCACGAGCGACGTGAACAATTTTTCTTTCAAGCCCGGCCTTACCGACCGACACTACCGAATTAACCACTTCGCTATCAGCGCCCAGCGCAATGCCGTTATCAATCGCGTTACCTAAATACAGTACCGGTCTTTCGCTAAACCACGGAACCGTTACAAAATCATTAGGGATTGTGATATCGCCCTGAACCAGTACCGGCTCGCCGGCCGGAATCACACCTATTATTGTACATGTGTAATACCCAGGAAACATCTCCGTAGAACAATCCAGCAGAGGTGCTGTACCGTTACTGATGGCAATGCTATCCTGTTCTAGTGAGCGAACCTGCAACTGGAAATAATCATGACCACCGTTATTTTTTGAGTTAGCAATCGCCATCCAGCTCTGACCAAAAGCGGCGGCCGCACTGGTATCAAGAAAACGAATTCGGGTGTTGTTTTCTTTAAGAAGCAGTGTGCTTGTGCCAAAGACTTCGTCAATGACGCAGTCAAAACCACTGCATAGATTACCCTGCACAATGACATCATCGTTATAGATGACATCGGCATGGGCCTGGATATTTGTCATAGCAATTAATAGTGCTATTAAGTAAATCATTTTGTTATTCATAAATAAATCTCCTGACAGACTGATTAGAGGTTGTTGATTCTTGTCAGAAGATCATTAATCCTCACATTCAGCGCATCAATTCGGGCATTAACCGGTACTAATAATGCTGGCACCTGTGACAGATTAATGGCATCGGTATCAGCCACACCTGGTGCGACATGAGTAATGCGGCGTTCCGCTGCGGTAGCGCCAACCGATATGGCATTTTCCACGACAGTGGAGCCGGCACCCAGTGCAATACCACCGAATGCACCGGCCTCAAGTACCATCACATTGCTGCCACCGGAAACATCTTTAACAATAAAATCAGCACTACCTGCCAGCCCGTAATCGCTTATGCCGACTGACCAGTCATTGCTTGGGAAGCTGCCGGTAGAGCTGGTATCGTTAAACATAATCAACGGGTCATCGGCTTTAAGCTTGATGCCATCAAACCCAAAGATTTCGCCGTCAATGCAATCTATTCCTATGCACAGCGAAGCATCACCAGCACCAGGTGAGAGTATCAGATCATCAGCAATAACCTGATCGCTTAAGGCCTGGCCTGAATAGATAACTGAGGCGCCAGCTAGAGTCAGGGCCAGTGCTTGTATGTGTTGTTTAATTTTCATTGAATGAGTCCATTGGTGTTTTGTTAAGTTGACTGAGTTAAAAAGAGAGGACGCTTGAGGTGTCCTCTCTTTTATTGATTGTGACTATTTCTTATTGGTTTTTATTAAGAACTTTAATTTTTTGCTGCCGGCGGCGTAAGTAAAGCAGGCTACTGCTGAGCAGCAATACGCCGGCTCCAAAACTACCGCCGCCATGTGCTGTCTGTACATCACAAGCGTTACCAATGCCGTCTCCATCGCTGTCTTGCTGCGTGCTATTGCTCACCAGCGGGCAGTTGTCGCTGTCATCCAGAACGCTGTCGTTGTCATCATCGGTGTCGGCGTTGTTACCAATGCCATCATTGTCGGTATCGACTGTTTCAGTCGGGTCAGTTGGTAAGGCGTCGGCATTATCACCCACGCCATCACCATCACTGTCAACACTTTCTGTTGCATCCAGCGGGAAGGCATCCAGTGAATTGTCGACACCGTCACCGTCAGCATCGGGGTCGCTATTGTCACCGACACCATCAGCATCGGTATCTTTCGATTCGCTTGCATCCAGCGGGAAGGCATCGCTATTGTCACCGACATTGTCGCCATCCGAATCGTCAACTTCTGAATCATTCAAGGGCATCTGATCGAAGTTATCGCTGACACCATCGTCATCGTCATCAGTGTCAGCCCGGTTGCCGATACCGTCACCGTCGCTGTCGATGAACTCATCCGGGTCATTAGGGAAGGCATCATCAGAATCCGGAATACCGTCACCATCAGAGTCAGCACCTAATAATGTGAAAGCGGGTACAGATGTGAAGTCATCGAGACGACTGCCGAAGGCATACTCAATCAGGTTGCTGTACATGTCAGCATCCAGATCGTAAGCCGCATCACTGGCATCGAGCGGATTCAGTCCCAGTACGATTTCAAACAGATCCGGCAAGCCGTCGTTGTCGTCATCGGCATCCGTGTTGTTACCGATATTATCGCTGTCAGTGTCTAATGATTCGCTGGCATCGTTGGGGAATGCATCGGCATTATCACCGACACCGTCGCCATCGCTATCGGCTGATTCTGAGGCATCTAACGGGAACAGGTCGGTATTGTCACCCACATTATCGCCGTCAGAATCCAGTGTTTCACTGGCATCACTCGGGAATGCGTCGGCATTGTCACCGACACCATCGCCATCAGCATCGGCTGATTCGCTAGCATCGAACGGGAAGGCATCGGCTGTATCGAGCACACCATCATTGTCATCATCAGGGTCGTTAATATCCGCGATTCCGTCAGCATCAAAATCACTCAGTACAATGCCAGTTGCAGCACTGGTGATACTTTCAACGGTACCCTGGTCATCGGTGTAGCCGATTGTGACCGTGATAGCACTGCCTACATCGGCCAGTGCCAGAGTGTAGGTATTGGCAGTGGCACCACTGATATTACTGCCGCCACGTTTCCACTGGTAACTGAAGGTGCTGTTGCTGATACCGTCGGCATCGCTGATGCCTGCATTTAATAACTGGCCTTCATTGGCCGAGCCTGTAATAGTTGCAACACCTGTGCTGTTCACATTTGCTACAGCAATTGTAAAGGTTTCAGTCGCAGCGATCGCACCGTTCTCACCGCCATCGGCAACGCTTAAGGTCACTGCGCCCGAAGTGGACACACCATTGGCTGGTGTCCAGCTAACAACACCAAGGCTTGAAACCGTCATGCCGGTAGGTGCATTGCTTAAGCTCCAGATCAGGTCAGTACCGTTATTTAAATCATCGGCATCGGTGACAGTTGCGCTGTAGCTATAAAGCACAGCTTCAGTCGCAGAAGTGCCAGCGGTGCTGGTAATGCTCGGTGGCGTGTTCACCGCGGTTACTGCAATCGTGAAGGTTTCAGTTGCAGCGATCGCACCGTTCTCACCGCCATCGGCAACGCTTAAGGTCACGGCGCCCGAAGTGGACACACCATTGGCTGGTGTCCAGCTAACAACACCAAAGCTTGAAACCGTCATGCCGGTAGGTGCATTGCTTAAGCTCCAGATCAGGTCAGTACCGTTATTTAAATCATCGGCATCGGTGACAGTTGCGCTGTAGCTATAAAGCACAGCTTCAGTCGCAGAAGTG
>Ga0224506_10003354_pt1 | contig 10604 bp, 9 predicted proteins | sample SF_Jan12_sed_USG_2_FD_169108 | JGI IMG/M metagenome (GOLD analysis project Ga0224506, IMG submission 169108) | Sediment microbial communities from San Francisco Bay, California, United States - SF_Jan12_sed_USGS_8_1 | ecosystem: Environmental > Aquatic > Marine > Sediment | place: USA...
CGGCAAACCGGGACTGGAAGGTACTGTTTATACGGGGACATGTAGAGACAAGGAAATTGCTTTCAAGCCTGATTTGGCCATACGTGTTAAAACAAGAAATAATAAAATTTCATTTTATGATGCATTACAAGGCAAACAAACCTGTAATCTACAAAAAGACATTGGTGATTTTGTCTTGCAACGTAGAGACAACCTGTTTGCCTATCAGTTGGCTGTCGTAGTAGATGATGCGGAACAAAACATATCGCATGTTGTACGTGGCAATGACTTATTACATTCCAGCTTTCGTCAGATTCATCTACAGGAATTGCTGGAGTTGCCGCGAGTAAAATATTGCCACTTACCGGTTGCTGTAAATAGCAAAGGTGAAAAACTCAGTAAACAAACTGCTGCGCCGGCTCTCGACAAAGATCATCCCGTCGATGAACTGATCCGTGCCATGCAATTTTTGAATCACAAACCACCAAAAAAAATCCATAAGGCCAGCCTGCCCGAATTCTGGAAATGGGCTATCGCCAACTGGAAACCGGACAAGGTGCCAACCCATTATTCACAACCGGCTTAACCCTGTTGTAATTAATTGATATGCATGTGTTTTTTGGCGCGAAATTCCATCGAAAACAGGTTAGAATATATCACTTAATTTTATGAACTCACTTACCATGACAAATCAGAATCCATTTTCAAGTGCCCTGCGTGGCAGTTTTACCAGTGCGCTGCGTTGGGAACATCTTGATGAATTCTGGAAGGTATTACATGGTCGTAGTAACCATGGTTGGTATATTTATGCTGTTGGTGAAGAAGCGCCTGTAGCACCGGCTAGCGAAAACGAATTAAAAACCTTTGTTAGTGAAATTGATGTGTTGTTGCGACAGGAACACGAAGAAGATTATTGTGGCATTGTCTATGCCGATAACCTTGAACAACCCACTATCATAAAAATATACGATCCAAACAATCTGGGTGTCTCTTGTGGTTTTAGTGATAATCCGCCGTTACCTGGCTGGATTCTGTCCCTGATGCCACCCGTCACATTGGCATCCACCAAACCACCCGGTAATCGTCGTCGTTGGTGGCAAAAACTTTTCCATACTTCATAACAAAACCTTGAAAGGAATTTCAATGTCTGACGAAAAAACATATAACGTTCCTGCAAACTTCGCCTCTTCCGCCTACATCAACGAAAAAAAATATAAACAAATGTATGAACATTCTGTTTCAGATCCGGACAGTTTCTGGGCTGAACAGGCAGAATCATTTATTGAATGGTTTAAGTCTTGGGATAAAGTATCGGATTGCGATTACAAAAAAGGCAAAATTGAATGGTTCAAGGGTGGCAAACTCAATGTTGCCTATAACTGCATTGATCGTCATCTTGCAAAGCGTGCCGACCAGACGGCCATTATCTGGGAAGGTGATAATCCGGCTGATGACAAAAAGATCACCTATCGTGAATTACACGAACACGTCAGCAAACTCGGTAATGTTTTAAAACAACGTGGTGTAAAAAAAGGCGATCGGGTTTGTATCTATATGCCCATGATTCCGGAAGCGGCCTATGCAATGCTAGCCTGTGCCCGCATCGGTGCCGTGCATTCGGTTGTGTTTGGAGGTTTCTCACCTGATTCACTTAAAGATCGTATTCTGGATTCGGATTGTCGTGTTGTGATTACCGCCGATGAAGGTGTGCGCGGCGCCAAAGCCATCCCTTTAAAAGCCAATACGGACAAAGCCATTGAGTCCTGCCCGAATGTACATACTGTTTTAACCATTAAACGCACTGGCGGTAATATTCAATGGAATGCCGATCATGATGTCTGGTATCACGATGCCATGGACAGCGCCTCGGCCGATTGTCCACCAGAAGAAATGGATGCAGAAGACCCAATGTTCATCCTTTATACCTCCGGTTCCACAGGCAAACCCAAAGGTATTCTGCATACAACCGGTGGCTATTTATTATTTGCCGCCATAACACACAAATACGTATTTGATTACAAAGATGGTGATGTCTACTGGTGTACCGCCGATGTTGGTTGGGTCACAGGCCATACCTATATTGTGTATGGTCCGCTTAATAATGGTGCTATTACACTCATGTTCGAAGGGGTTCCGACTTATCCTGATACATCACGTTTCTGGCAAGTCATCGACAAACATCAAGTCAATCAATTCTATACCGCACCAACCGCCATTCGTGCCTTGATGCGCGATGGTGATGGCCCAGTAAAAAGCACATCACGGAAAAGTCTTAAACTACTCGGTACTGTCGGTGAGCCCATTAATCCGGAAGCATGGGAATGGTATTACCATGTGGTGGGTGATGGACGTTGTCCGATTGTCGATACCTGGTGGCAAACCGAAACCGGTGGACACTTAATCACGCCCCTGCCCGGTGCCACTAATCTCAAACCCGGCTCTGCCAGCATCCCTTTCTTTGGTATTGTGCCGGGCATTGTTGATAACGAGGGTAACCTACTGGAAGGCGAAGCCTCCGGTAATCTGGTCATTACCCGTTCATGGCCGGGACAAATGCGTTCTATTTATGGCGATCACCAACGTTTTATTGAAACCTATTTCAGTACTTACCCCGGTATGTATTTTACCGGTGATGGTGCACGCCGTGATAAAGACGGTTATTACTGGATCACAGGCCGTGTCGATGACGTATTAAACGTGTCCGGTCATCGTTTAGGTACCGCTGAAGTTGAAAGCGCGCTGGTGTTACATGAAAACATCGCTGAAGCCGCCGTCGTTGGCTTCCCGCATGATATTAAAGGTCAGGGGATCTATGCCTTTGTTACCCCGATGGCCGGTATTGAACCCACTGAGGAACTGCGCAAGGAACTAATACAACTGGTACGTAAGGAAATTGGTGCCATTGCCTCACCCGATGCCATTCAATGGGCACCGGGACTACCCAAAACCCGTTCCGGCAAAATCATGCGACGTATTCTTCGCAAAATTGCCGCCCATGAGGAAGATCAGATTGGAGATACATCCACGCTGGCTGATCCGGCGGTGGTAGCTGATTTGGTGAAAAACCGGGTTGGCTAGTTACTTAGTTTACTCATTTCGTTCTTTTTACAATAGTAAAAACCATAGCCGATACGAATAACACCCAGCACAAAAAACAACGTGCTTAGTGCATAGATATCAGCGGTATCGAACTTCTTCTCGAACAGGCCAATCATGATGTCACGCAATACAAACACGATACCGGCATCGAGAATAACCGGCAATCTGACAGTATGTTCCATGAAATACTGGAACAGGGAACGCGATAATTCCAGCAGGATGACCAGAGTAAGTACATCGGAAAATATGTACAAATAGTTTCCTGTTACACCTGTTTTATTGATTAATTCATACAAACTATAAAACAGACGAAAAGTACCGTTTATTAAAGCCAGTGTGGTAAATAATAATATAACGCCAAATATATAACCGGTGACCTTGTTAAACAGCCATTCCGGGTTTTTCCATTCATTGTTCAGAGATGTCATAATTTTACCCAGCTCTAATTGTGATTGATGTGCTTCCTGCATTACATAACGGTACAGGCATAAACAGTATACAAAGGCAACACACTAATATAATGGCAATATAATGAAAATATTCAACTATATTTTTTATCTGTAGCAGGAACGATCAACTGCTGAATAAAGGAGAATCATAATGATGCAATTCATGCTCTGCCATAATGACAAAACCCTGAGCGGTGGTGAGGAATTATTATCACTCTGGCAGGCTAATCCCGATAGCTGGATATGGGTGGATTTGTATCAGGAACCGGTTGATAGCGAACAGGCATTTCTAGTTCAGCATTTTGCACTGGATAGCGGTGCCATTGACGAGGCACAGCGCGACCGGCATCCACCAACTTTTGAAGCATTTGATAACTATATCTATCTATTACTCAAACCACTGGATGCAGAATCCGATTCACTGGATTTCAGTACCTTGCAACTGGCCATGTTTGCCAGTGATCGATTTCTGATAACACGTCGTTCCAAAGAATCCCCTTATCTCGCCAAGCTATGGCAAATGCTTGAACAAAACGGCTGTGCCAGCCAAACCCCATTATCCATCGTTACGGCCATGTGCAAACGCGTCGCACAGCGTTATGGTAAGGTATTGCTTAATCTTGAACAACGACTTGATATCATCGAAGATGAATTATTCGATAGCCCTACTGATGCGCTGATGAAAGAACTCGTCGGTTACAACACTGGCCTGCGTAAGATGCATCGTATTCTTGATTACTATGTAAATGTGTTTGACACCCTGCGCCAACAACTGCATAAAACCAACAATCATCACCATGATGAATTCAATGATATATATGCACTTGTCGAGCGTTTTAACAGCCTGTCTGCCGTATACCAGAGTGTCATTACCGATCTCATCGAGGCCTACATCAGTCTTAATGGTCATCGACTAAATCAAATCATGAAAGTATTGACTGTTGTTACTGTAATCTTTGTTCCCCTGACCCTGCTGGTAGGGATATACGGTATGAACTTTGAAAACATGCCGGAACTGAAAAGTCAGAACGGTTATTACATCCTGTTATCAGTGATGTCGGGGCTTGTTGTTACCATGTTGTATTTATTCAGACGGGTTCGCTGGTTGTAATTAAAGTATGTACAGACTGTACTTATACCGTTTCACATAACCAGTAGAAACCAAAACCAGGCACCGTCAGGATCCCTTCCGCAATATTGGGAGATTGTCCTGAAAACAAATCAACCAGATGACCATATTGGTTACCTGCCCATGTGCCCACATTATCCAAAGCAAGTTGTTGTGGTTCATTATCAAAGTTTGCAACTATCAATACCTGCTTGGCCGGATTGACAAGATTATATCGCCCGAAAACAAATAGATGCGGGTTCTCGACCTCAACGAGTTCACGATTGTTAAAATCAGCAAACACCTCGATCTCTTTACGCACAGCAATCATTCTTTTAAGGGCACTGAATATTCTATATTCAACGGTTCCCGGCGCATTCCGATTTTCAGCTTTTACCCAGTCAATTGTCGACCGATGCAACCAGCGTGAATCGCCGGTTTTATGCGGATCAGACTGGTATGAAAAATCATTTAACACACCAAGTTCATCACCATAATAAAATAACGGTATACCACCAAATGACATAATCAGGCTATGTAGTAATAAAATATTTTTAATCGCATCTTCAATTGCATCGGAATCACGCCGTTCCAGTGCATACTGCAAACCAGCCAGAGAGGCCAGTGAACCAGAGATACGTGCATCGCCATTTTTTATGTTTTGACCAAAAGGCAAACCACGTGCACGCGAGTCCGCAAAGTTTCCAGTGTAGTAATCCAGAAGAAACCGGCGATGACTTGCGGGTTCATAGCCAACCAGTTGAATATCACTGTCATCAAAACCCAGTCCGATATCATCATGACAACGGACATAATTGAGCCAGGTAGCACGTTCGAGCTTGATTGGCAGACTTTTAATTCCCTGATTCAACAGCTTGGCGTTTTTGGTCGCTACCGCATCCCATAGCAAGGCCATAAAGGTTGCGTTATAGGCAATTTCACATTCCTTGGCGATCACCGCATCTTCACCAAAATATTTAATTACTTCAACCGGGGCGACAATTGCCTCGGCAATAAACAACACCCCGGGGGCCGTCACCTGACAGCAATCTTTCATCAGTTGCAGGATAAGATGTGCCTCGCGTTCATTCTGGCAGGTGCTGCCAACCTTTTTCCACAAAAAGGCTACCGCATCCAGACGTAGAATATCGGCGCCTTTATTGGCCCAATATAAAATAATATCCAGCATTTCAATAAAGACGGCCGGATTACTGTAATTCAGATCCCACTGGTAATTATTGAATACCGTCATTACCCAACGGTTCATTTCATCATCGTGGGTAAAGTTACCTGGAGATGTTTCCGGAAAAATCTCCGGCATGCTTTGCTCAAACATGTCAGGTACTTCTCGTGTTTCATAAGTGTAATAATAATCCTGATAAGACGAATCGCCGGCACGGGCACGTTGTGCCCATTCATGTTCATTCGAGGTATGGTTCATCACGACATCCAGTACCAGTAAAATCTCCCGCTTTTGCATTTCTTCTGCCAAGGCGTCCAGATCTTCCATACTACCAACACGTGAATCGACTTCACGAAAATCACTTACTGCATAACCGCCATCACTATGCCCTTCCGGACAACGCATGATCGGCATTATGTGTGCAATATTAATACCCAACTCCTGAAAATAACCCAGATGTTTGCGCACGCCATTAAGATCACCGGCAAAACCATTGCTGTAAAGTGCCATTCCAACCCATTTCTGATTTAGAAACCAGTTGTGATCATTTTCACGATCGATATCTTTTTGTTTATATTTATCAGGACGATTGATGTATTGACGCGCCATGGTCTCGACAAGGCGTAATGCCTGCTCCTTGAAATCATCGCGATGACCATAGAGCCGTTCAAAAAGTGAATGTATTGCGTAGAAGTTGGCACCTAGCCGGGTATAAAAATGACGTAGATCCTGCCTGCTAATCTCGTTTTTCAGATTATCGAGAATGTCATTTAGTAGTGAATGAGAAATCTGTTCGTACATAACCTACCTTTCATTCGAAACCATCATTAATACAATATATCACTGCCTCTATTCAGTATAGGAAGGAAAGTCCTCAATATCATGTAACTCTTCAACCTGCGCGGCGACATCACCAATGTTTTCAAAACGGGCGATATTAAACAGGGCCTCACCTTCATTTACCAAAGGCAGGTTATTCATACCGATGATGATGCCGGAGACCTGACTTTCGACAACACATTCCTGAACACCAAATGGATCTGTAATGATACAGAGTCGATCACCCTTGTTGACACGCATACCCAGTTTTGTTTTTATTCGAACAATTCCGCTTTCCGGTGCACGTACCCAATTACTCGATCGGGCAACAAACGGCTCAATATGTTTATGTTTTTTGCGCTTTGATTCAGGCAACATATTCAGGAATCGCATGACATTTAAAACTCCCTGCACACCTGATTTTGCAGACATTTCGTCAAAACGTAAAGCCTCACCCGATTCATAAACCAGCATCGGAATACCATGAACTGTGGCGGCCTGTCGCAATGAGCCATCACGCATATCCGAGTTTATCAAAACAGGAATGCCAAAAGCCTTTGCCAGATCAAGTGTATTGGGATCATCCAGATTGGCACGTATCTGTGGCAGATTAACACGATGGATCGCACCACTGTGCAAATCGATACCATATGTTGATTTGCTCACAATTTCTTCCATGAAAAAATTGGCTAATCGGGCCGCCAGCGATCCACTTTTGGAACCGGGAAAACTCCGATTCAAATCACGTCGATCAGGTAAATAACGCGATTTATTAATAAAGCCATGAACATTAACAATAGGGATGGCTATCAAGGTGCCATGCAACTTTTTCAATGCCGGTTTTTTTAACAACTGACGAATAATTTCCACACCGGTGATTTCATCACCGTGTATCGCGGCGGACACAAATAAAACCGGACCGGGATGTTTACCATGGATAACCTGTACCGGCATGGTGACTTCGGTATTGGTATAGAGCCGACCAACATCCAGCTCAATCATTAACCTTTGACCCGGTTTGACCTCCTGACCGCCAATACTGATGGGTGACTGTGTCATTAGTTAGCCTTTGCCACGTGTACGTGTACTGTATGGTTTTGCATTTTTTTCAATAAACTGGATCATCATTCCTGCCACATCCTTACCGGTTGCATTTTCTATTCCTTGCAAACCGGGGGAGGAATTCACTTCCATCACGACCGGTCCACGATTAGAACGTAAGATATCAACACCCGCCGCATTCAGACCAATAATTCTTGCCGCATCAACGGCAGTTTTTCGTTCCTGCGGCGTTAGTTTAACGACTTCAGCACTCCCACCACGATGCAGATTAGAACGAAATTCACCTTCCGGCGCCGTTCGCTTCATGGCCGCAACCACTTTATCGCCGATAACAAGACAGCGAATATCCGAACCACCTGCCTCTTTAATAAACTCCTGCACGAGTATGTTTGCCTTCAAACCCATAAAGGCCTGAATAACACTTTCAGCGGCCTTATAGGTTTCAGCCAAGACAACACCAATGCCCTGTGTGCCTTCCAGCAGCTTTATCACCACCGGCGCACCACCAACCATTTCAATCATGTCCTTGATGTCATCAGGCGAATGGGCGAAACCTGTTCTTGGCATCCCTATCCCCTTGCGGGAAAGTAACTGTGAGGATCGTAATTTATCACGCGCTCGCGCAATCGCGACTGATTCATTTAAAGGGTAGACGCCCATCATCTCAAACTGACGTAATACCGCTGTGCCATAGAAGGTAATCGAGGCACCGATACGCGGAATAACTGCATCAAATCCATCCAGTACCTCGCCCTTATAATGAATCGATGGTCGTTCCGAACTCGTATTCATATAACAATGCAGTGTGTCAAAAACAATGGCTTCATGACCACGCTGCGCTGCTGCCTCAACCAACCGGGCAGTTGAATATAACTTCTTGTTGCGAGACAAAATGGCTATTTTCATGTTTATGTACCTTAAATCCTGATGAATATTACTCTCTGGGCGTGGCATTATAATAACACCTTGGGCATAGTAAAGATGTTTAACCTCGGGAATGCTGTTTAGGCATAGGTGGAGAGAATTAAATCCTGAAGTGGTCTTTTATTGGCTCAGCCAGTATAAAAAATTATCAACGTATCTTGGGCAGGAGAGTTATTTCATTTCCTCAGTTCTGACCCAGTATTTGCGGTCATCTTTTGGCCAAAGTATTTGTGAGTATTTACCGTCAGATGGCATCATCACCGTACGCACTACTTTCACCTTCATCGCATTACGTGCATCAATACAGTGTCCCTTGCTTACCAGCTGGTTCCGTATAACCGGGTTTTCTCTCGCTGCGGTCAGTATTTCCAGCTTGCTGCAAAGCAAACCGGATACCTTGCCGGACTTGGGTCCTTGTAGACTATTAAGTGAATTACTGTCACAGGATGTAAGTAATAATACCAGCGGTAACAGGGCTAACTGTTTTATGTGATTATGCAACATGCTCACATTGTAGTTCATGACCTTGTGTATTTACACATACGCGATTGCGACCGGTTTCCTTGGCCTCATAAACGGCAGCATCGGCCATTTTAAATAAATCATCAAAACCCACTACTTCTTCCGGCAAGGTGGTCAATCCAATACTGGCCGTAACAGTCAAACCATGAGGTTTCAAGGCCATCAGACTCTTACGCAGTCTTTCAGCCTTTGTTTTTGCATTATCCAGATCACAATGCCCCAGAATTACGACAAACTCTTCACCGCCAAAACGTGCCACCATGTCTTCTTCACGACAAAAGGATTGTAATAATTCGCCAGTTTCCTTAAGTACAATATCACCTACTGCATGACCATGGTTATCATTAACCAGTTTGAAATGATCGAGATCGATAACCATCATGCTCAATGATGTTTTAAAACGATAGGCCTCACTCAGGTATTTTGGTGCAAACTCGGCAAGGCTGTGACGATTAAAACAACCAGTCAATGAATCCTTGGTCGCCATTTCATACAGTTTATCCTGCTGTTCCTGTACCTGATCAAAAAGCTGTTTGGTTGTTACCAGATTTTTCATTCTGGCAATAAGCTCATCTTCTTGCGTGGGCTTGGTAATGAAATCATTTGCCCCTTGCTTGAGTAATTCAACACGGCGCACATAATCATCTGAACCGGATACAGCCAGGACCGGAATACGTTTTTTAAACCCTTCTGCATTTTTTACTGCGTTAACGACACCAAATCCGGTCATTTTTCCTGCCAGTTCAATATCAGTAACAACAATATCATAATCATTATTATGAAAGCTCTCCATCGCCTCTTCCGCATTATCAAACCAGTCAACGTCCATGCCTGCATCATCCATAATACCCATGGTCAGTTGACCAATGCTTTTACTGTCTTCTATATAAAGTACTTTTGCTCTTAATTTCTGTTGGACAGAATTAACTAATGTATTTACTCCTCTTTCTATTGCAGGCAGATTATCCTTGCTCAGTATCTCGGTTATACCACTGCGAAATGATTCTTTACGAATACTTTCATCATTATTCGATGTGATCATCATAATCGGGGTTTTCTCATAGCGGGAAACAGAACGTAATTTATGTATAAATTTCGCACTATCCATGTCATCAATCTGACCAGCAATAAAAACAAAATCAAACACCTTTTGTTGCGCAAGCTTTACACCTTCACTGCCAGAAGAAACCATAAAACAGGTCGCTCCTGCCGCAGTGATCATTTGACTCAATAATTGCTGATACATCTTGCTTGGTTCAATCACTAGCCCATTCATATCATCACACCTTTTATATATGTCCTGCATAAACCGAGGTAATATTGCCGTTCGCCATGATGTAATTAGCGGATACTAAATAGTGATAAATACCATCTGACAGTAGGGTTTACGGTAAACAATTGTTAACAAGTTCATGATAGATTGACTAATCAGGCCGAAAAGCCCACAAAAAAACTTCCT
>Ga0224506_10003355_pt1 | contig 10599 bp, 7 predicted proteins | sample SF_Jan12_sed_USG_2_FD_169108 | JGI IMG/M metagenome (GOLD analysis project Ga0224506, IMG submission 169108) | Sediment microbial communities from San Francisco Bay, California, United States - SF_Jan12_sed_USGS_8_1 | ecosystem: Environmental > Aquatic > Marine > Sediment | place: USA...
ATGTGAGGTAACCGAGGATGACATCGGTCATGTGCGCCAAGCGCTCGTCGCAAGCCTTCTTGCTCTTGAGCTTGCGACCGAAAATTGCAGACAAGGTGTCATTGTTGCTGAGGTAGAAATAGGACAACCCGGCGATCGAAATGTAGAGCTGGATAGCGTCTACGCCCGGACGAAAGACGCCCGTCTGAACGCCGCGCTTGAGGATGCTGTCAATCATTGACACGAAAGGCAAATGCATGGAACGCACTTCGGTCGACTGCTTGATGTGTTCGGCGCGATGCATGTTCTCGGTGTTGAGCAACGACAAGAATTCCGGATGCCCAAGGTGATAACGCCATGAAAACGCGACCAGGCGCCGAATTGCCTCCACCGGGTCAACCGCTTCAAGATTGAGTTTCTTCTCGGATTCCCGAATATCCGCGTAGGCCGCTTCCAGCACCGCGCGAAAAAGTCCGTCCTTGCTGCCGAAGTAGTAGTACAGCATCCGCTTGTTGGCGCCCGCCAACTCGGCAATTCGGTCGACTCTCGCCCCGCTGAGGCCGGCTCGCGCGAACTCCACCTTTGCGGCATCCAGAATGCGCGCCTGAGTTTGTTCCGAAGCACGCGCCGGGCCGGCGGGAAATCTTTTCGGTGGCATGGCGTCAGTGTAACTATCTGGTTAATTTTGGCAAGTGCGGGCCGGGACGGCGCGCGAGGCACTGACCCCGCAGGGCGAACAAAAATGCCGTCCAGAACGCATGGCTGCACGCCGAAGAAGACATGGAGCGCGAACGTCGATCGGGAGGGCATATGCCGGCGCGGTGAGCCGCTTCATTTCTCCATGCGAAAAGCAATGGATGCTTCGGCTAGAGGCGGGCTGCAAAGAAAAAACCCGCTATCTTTTCAGTAGCGGGTTTCCCTTTTTTTCTTGGTGCCGGAAAGAGGAATCGAACCCCCGACCTTCTCATTACGAATGAGCTGCTCTACCGACTGAGCTATTCCGGCGAAGTCGGGGATTATACCTGGGTGTGATACGCGGTTACGCGGTCAACCTCGTTCTTGCTGCCCAGGACGACGCTCACGCGCTGGTGCAGTTGCTCTGGCTGCAGTTCCAGGATGCGCTGGCGGCCGTTGGTGGCGGCGCCGCCGGCCTGCTCGACCAGCCAGGCCATGGGATTGGCCTCGTACATCAGGCGCAGCTTGCCGGGCTTGTTCGGCTCGCGCTTGTCCCAGGGGTACATGAAGACGCCGCCGCGCGTGAGGATGCGGTGCACGTCGGCCACCATGGATGCGATCCAGCGCATGTTGAAGTCCTTTTTGCGCGGACCGTCCTTGCCCTGCAGGCATTCGTCGATGTAGCGCTTCACCGGCTCGTCCCAGTGCCGCATGTTGCTCATGTTGATCGCGAATTCCTTGGTGTCCTCGGGAATGCGCACATCTTCCTGGGTGAGCACGAAGGAGCCCTGCTCGCGGTCCAGGGTGAACATGACCACGCCGTCGCCCACGGTCAGCACCAGGGTGGTCTGCGGGCCGTAGACGCAGTAGCCGGCAGCGACCTGCTGGTGGCCGGGCTGCAGGAAGTCGCCCTCGTCCACACCGCGGTCGCCCTCGGGCATTCGCAGCACGCTGAAGATGGTGCCGATGCTCACGTTCACGTCGATGTTGCTGGAGCCGTCCAGGGGATCGAACAGCAGCAGGTACTCGCCCTTGGGGTAGCGGTTGGGCACGACGTAGATGGCGTCCATCTCCTCCGAGGCCATGGCGGCCAGGTGGCCGCCCCATTCGTTGGCATCGATCAGCACCTCGTTGGCGATGATGTCGAGCTTCTTCTGCACTTCGCCCTGCACGTTCTCGCTGTCGGCGCTGCCGAGCACGCCGCCGAGCGCGCCCTTGTTGACCGCATGGCTGATGCCCTTGCAGGCGCGGGCCACCACTTCAAGCAGCAGCCGAAGGTCGCCCGGGATGCGGCCGCGCACGCGCTGCTCCTCGACCAGGTAGCGGGAGAGGGAAATCTTGCTGCTCATCAAATACTCCGTAGAGGGGTGGGCGCCTGACCATGCGGCTGTGCCGACGAGGTCTGGGGCCCGACGCTAAAACAATGTAAGGCTTCAGGGTGAGGTGCGGGCGCAGCCTGGGGTGGAATCATTCCGCCAGCGCGCGGGTCACGACCTCGCGCACGTCGTTGCTCAGGTCGGCCTTGGCTGCCACGCGCGCGATGGCTTCGCGCGCAGCGGTGCGGTAGGGCTCGGCCAGCTTCTTCCAGCGGTCCAGTGCACGCGCCAGACGTGCGGCCACCTGCGGGTTGGTGGCGTCGAGCTCCAGCACCCGGTCGCCCCAGAACACGTAGCCGGCGGCGTCGGTGCGGTGGAAGGCGCCAGGGTTGGCGTTGCAGTAGCTGAAGATCAGGCTGCGCGCCCGGTTGGGGTTGCGCAGGTTGAAGTCGGGGTGCTTCATCAACTGGCGCACTGCGGGCAGCACCTGGCCGCGGCGGTCGCAGGCGCCGGCCTGCAGCGCAAACCATTTGTCGAGCACCAGGGCCTCGTCCTTGAACAGGGCGTGGAAGCGCGCCAATGCCTGGGCCGCGAGTTCGTGGCCGCTGCCCACCAGGGCGTGCAGGGCGTTGAAGCGGTCGGTCATGTTGGCCGCGTCCTTGAAGCGCTGGTAGGTCTTGCCGGGCCAGATCACGTCGCCGGTCTCGCGCGCGGCCAGGCACAGCATGGCCAGCGCCAGGCCGGCCAAGGCGCGGCGGCCGGAGGACACCGGGTCCGGGCGGTAGGCGCCGCTGTCGTGGTGGGCCTCATAGGCCCACTGCCAGTCGTGCAGCAGCTCCAGCGCGAGCTGCTCGCGCATGGCTTCGCGCACCGCGTGCACACGCTGGGGGTCGACCACGTCGAGCTGCTCGGCCATGTAGGTCTCGGCCGGCAGCGTGAGCACCAGTTCCTTGAAGGCGGCGTCCAGCGTGGGATGGCGCAGCACCTGGCGCATGGCGTCGATGTAGGCGGCGTCGAGCACCTTGGCCTCGCCGGGTTGGGCGTGGCCGCGGATGAACTGCAGCGCGCGCTTGAGGGCCAGGCGCTGGCCGGCCTCCCAGCGGTTGAAGGGGTCGGTGTCGTGCGCGAGCAGGGCCAGCAGATCGGCGTCGCTGTAGTCCACCTCCAGGGTGACGGGCGCGCTGAAACCGCGCAGCAGCGAGGGCACGGGTGCGGCGTCCACGTTGACGAAGCGCAGCGTCTGGCTGGCTTCGCCAAGCACGATGGTGCGCGAGCTCGGGCCGGGCTCGGCTTCGCCGTCGAGCTGCAGCGGCAGCGAGCGGCCATCGGCCGTGATCAGGCCCAGACCGACCGGGATCACGAAGGGCTGCTTGAGCGGCTGGCCCGGCGTCGGCGCGCACGACTGCGTGAGCGTGAGCGTGTAGCTGCGCTCGGCTGCGTCGTAGGCGCCGGCGGCGACCAGGCGCGGCGTGCCGGCCTGGCTGTACCAGTGCTTGAAGCTGTCGAGGCGCTGGGCCAGTTCGGAGCCGGGGTTGGCGTCGGCGATGGCCTGCGCGAAGTCGTCGCAGGTCACGGCCTGGCCGTCATGGCGCTCGAAGTACAGCGCCATGCCCTTGGCAAAGCCTTGGCGCGAGGTCAGCGTCTGCATCATGCGCACGACCTCGGCGCCTTTTTCGTAGATGGTGACGGTGTAGAAGTTGTTGATCTCGAGGTAGCTGTCGGGGCGCACGGGGTGGGCCATGGGGCCGGCGTCCTCGGGAAACTGGGCGGTGCGCAGCACGCGCACGTCCTCGATGCGCTTGACCGCGCGCGCCGACAGCGAGCCCGCCAGGTCCTGGCTGAACTCCTGATCGCGGAACACGGTCAGGCCTTCCTTGAGGCTCAGCTGGAACCAGTCGCGGCAGGTCACGCGGTTGCCGGTCCAGTTGTGGAAGTACTCGTGGCCGACCACGCTCTCGATGTTGGCGTAGTCGGTGTCGGTGGCGGTGGCGGAGTTGGCCAGCACATACTTCGTGTTGAAGATGTTCAGGCCCTTGTTCTCCATCGCGCCCATGTTGAAGTCGCTGGTGGCGACGATCATGAAGCGCTCCAGGTCCAGCGGCAGGGCAAAGCGCGCCTCGTCCCAGGCCACCGAGGCCATCAGGGAGTTCATCGCGTGCTCGGTCTTGTCGAGGTCGCCCGGGCGCACATAGACCTGCAGCAGATGCTCCTTGCCGTTGCGCGCGGTGATGCGCTGCTCGCGCGCCACCAGCCGGCCGGCCACCAGCGCGAACAGGTAGCAGGGCTTCTTGTGCGGGTCGACCCACTTGGCGAAGTGGCGGCCGTCGTCCAGGTCACCCTGTTCGACCAGGTTGCCGTTGGACAGCAGCACTGGGTAGCGGGCCTTGTCGGCGCGCAGCGTGACGGTGTAGCTGGCCATCACGTCGGGGCGGTCCAGGAAGTAGGTGATGCGGCGGAAACCCTCGGCTTCGCACTGGGTGAAGAAGGAGTCGTTGCTCACGTACAGGCCCATGAGCTGGGTGTTCTTCGCCGGGTTGCAGGTGGTGAAGATCTCCAGCTGGAAGGGCGCCTCCGTGCTCGGCAGGTTCTCCAGCACCAGCTGTGCGCCTTCCATCTTGAAGCTCGTGCCCTGGCCATCGACCAGCACGCGCGCCAGGTTGAGTTCCTCGCCGTCGAGCCGCAGGGGCTGGGCCGCCACGGCCGGGTTGCGGCGCAGCGTCATGCGGTTGAGCACGCGGGTCTTGGCCGGGTCCAGGTCGAAGGTCAGCTCGACGCTGTCGATCCAGTAGGCCGGGGCGGCGTAGTCTTCGCGTCGGATGACGGGCGATTGTCCTTCACGCATGGGTTTCCTCCTTACACGCCCTGTTTGAGCGAGGCTTCGATGAAAGCGTCGAGATCACCGTCGAGCACTTTCTGGGTGTTGGACATCTCGACGTTGGTGCGCAGATCCTTGATGCGGCTCTGGTCGAGCACATAGCTTCGGATCTGATGGCCCCAGCCCACGTCGGTCTTGCTGTCCTCGAGCTTCTGCTGTTCGGCCATGCGTTTCTTCATCTCATGGTCGTACAGGCGCGAGCGCAGGCGGCGCCAGGCGACGTCGCGGTTGCTGTGCTGGCTGCGGCTGTCCTGGCACTGCACCACGATGTTGGTCGGGATGTGGGTCAGGCGCACGGCCGAGTCGGTCTTGTTGATGTGCTGGCCGCCCGCCCCGCTGGCGCGGTAGGTGTCGGTGCGCACGTCGGCCGGGTTGATGTCGATTTCGATCGAGTCGTCGATCTCCGGGTAGACGAAGACGCTGGCAAAGCTGGTGTGGCGCCCGCCCGAGCTGTCGAACGGGCTCTTGCGCACCAGGCGGTGCACGCCGGTCTCGGTGCGCAGCAGGCCGTAGGCGTATTCGCCCTCGATCTTGATGGTGGCGCCCTTGATGCCCGCGGTGTCGCCCGGGGTCTCGTCTTCGACCGTGGACTTGAAGCCCTTGCGTTCGGCATACTTGAGGTATTGGCGCAGCAGCATGCTGGCCCAGTCGCAGGCCTCGGTGCCGCCGGCGCCGGCCTGGATGTCGAGGAAGCAGTTGTTCGCGTCGGCCGGCTGGTTGAACATGCGGCGGAATTCGAGCTTCTCCACGATCTCGGCGAGCTTGGTCGCCTCGCCCGCGATGGTCTGCAGGCCGGCTTCGTCGCCTTCTTCGCGGCTCATGTCGAAGAGTTCGCGGTTGTCCGACAGCTCACGCACCAACTCGTCGAGCACGACGACCACGTCGTCCAGCGCCTTCTTCTCCTTGCCCAGCTCCTGCGCGCGCTTGGGGTCGTTCCAGACCGCGGGATCTTCCAGCGAGGCGTTGACGGTTCTCAGGCGTTCAGACTTGGCATCGTAGTCAAAGATACCTCCGTAACTCGGCCGCACGCTGGTTCAGGTCGGCGAGTTGGGTGTCGATGGCGTTGATGTGTTCTGCGTCCATGGGGTCGATTCCGAATCAGTCAAAGAGGGCAATTTTCTCATGAGTCACCCTGCGTGCCGAAGGAATCAGAAATTGCGGCTGTAGCCGAAGGCTGCGCCGGCCGTGCCCAGCGTCATCACGTCCAGCGAATCCCGGGGCGTGAACTGGTAGACCAGCGAGGGGATGAGGCCCGGCGAATAACCATTCCAGTTGAACGGCACCTTTTCCTTGTGCTCGCCGATGTAGCCGTAGATCATGCCGGCCGTGAGCTTGAACGACAGCTTGGACAGGCCCAGGACATGGTCCCAGCGCCGGCCGACGTAGAGGTAGCCCGAGGGCTGGCCGAAGGAATTGCGAAACAGCGACAGGCCGACAAAGTCGTTGTCGGCGTCGCGGTGCTCCAGGGCAAAGACGTAGGCGTACTGGTGCTCCGGGTCGTGGCGCCAGTGCGCGACGTAGGGCGCGACCGTGAAGGTCCAGGGCAGGTGCACGGTGTCGGGCGCAGCGACCTCAGGCGACGTAGCGGGCGCGCCAGCTCCGGCAACTGCGTCGGGCAATGCCGCGGTCACCTCAGGCAACGCCGGCGTCACTTCGGGCGTGGCCTGGGCCCCGATGCCGTCGGCCGGCTGCGCCTGGACGTGGCCGCACAGCGCCAGAAGCAGGGCAGGAAGAAGGGAGCGCAGGCAGGGCATCGTGAAGAAGAAAGCTCGGGAGAGTTGGGTTTCAGGAGGACAGGAAGTCCTCGATCATGCGGGCCAGTACCGCGGGCTGGTCATGGTGCATCATGTGGGAGGCATCCTCGACCACGGCTTCTTGCAGCCGAGGCACCGATTTTAGGCGTTCGCGGTATTCCTCCAGCGTGTAGCGGCCTTTCCACCATTGGCCCAGGCTGTCGTCGCGCGCGGTCACACACAGCGTGGGCGCGCTGATGGCGCGGTAGATCTCCAGCACCTCGTCGACCCGGTAGAGCTGGGCGTTGACCACCTTGTGGGCGGCGTCGCCCAGGATTTCCCAGCGGCCCTGCGCGTCGGCGCGTGCCCAGTGCCGGGCCAGCCAGTCGGCCTTGTCCGGCGCCAGGCGCGGGTTGGTCTTGAGCAGGCGGGCGGCCACGCCGGCGACGTCGTCGTAGGTCTTGAGCGCGAGTTCGCCCCGGTGCAGGCTCTTGAGCTGGTCCATCCACTGGGCATAGCGCTTGGGTGCCTGCGACGGCTCGGTCGCCGGCAGGCCGAAGCCCTCCAGGTTGATCAGGCGGCGGATGCGCTCGGGCCGCACGCCGGCATACATCATGGCCACGTTGCCGCCCATGCTGTGGCCGACCAGGTCCACCGGCTGCGCGCCGATGAGCTGGTCGAGCAGGAAGTCGAGGTCGGCCAGGTAGTCGGGAAACCAGTAGTGGTCGTGCGGTCCATAGCCGGGCGCGTGCCCGGCCTGGGCGCTGCGGCCGAAGCCGCGCCAGTCGGGCGCGATGATGGGGCGTCCCTGGACGAAGGCGTCGCTGAAGGCGTCGACCATGAACTGGAACGACGCCGCGACGTCCATCCAGCCGTGGACCAGCACCAGCGGCGTGGCGTCGGCGGCGGCATGGCCCCAACGCAGCACGTGGTAGCTGAGATGGCGAATCGGGACTTGCTCGCTGTGCGAGGGACGCGTGACTTGGTACATTTCCAGCATCATAAGGAGACGGGTCATGGCACAAGGTCGAAATCGGGGAAATCTGCAACAGGAGTTGCAGGATGGTTACCAAATGCTGCACAGCCGGTTTCGCTGGCAGGTGCCCGCGGAATTCAACATGGCGCAGGTCTGCGCGCGGCGCTGGGCCGAGGCACCCGATGCCGGGCAACGCGTGGCGGTGCTGGCAGACGGCGTGGGCATGCAGCCGCGGGCCTACAGCTACGCCGAACTGCAGCACAGCGCCAACCGTCTGTCGGCGGCCCTGACGCGGCTGCGGGTGGGCAAGGGCGACCGGGTGGCGATCGTGCTGCCGCAGCGTTTCGAGACCGCCGTGGCCTACATGGCGGTGCTGCAGATGGGTGCGGTGGCCGTGCCGCTGTCCCAGCTCTTCGGTCCCGAGGCCCTGGCCTACCGGCTCAACGACAGCGAGGCCGGCGTCGTGATCTGCGACGACGCCGCGATCGTGAACATCCAGAACATCCGCGGTGACTGCGAGGCGCTGCGCCATGTCATCGGCGTGGGCGACAGCGTGAGCGGCGATGTCGGTGGCGGCGCGGCGGCCATGGCCGACCTCGACTACGCGGTGCTGCTGGCCGAGCAGGCGGCCGAGTACGAGGCGCAGCCCACCCGCAGCGAGGACCCGGCCGTGCTGATCTACACCAGCGGCACCACCGGCAACCCCAAGGGGGCCTTGATCCCGCACCGCGCACTCATCGGCAATCTGACCGGCTTCGTCTGCAGCCAGAACTGGTTCGGTTTCGATCCGCATGAGACCGGGCCGCTGCCGACGCTGCCACAGCCCCGGCATGCGAGCGTCTTCTGGTCTCCGGCAGACTGGGCCTGGACCGGCGGCCTGATGGACGCGCTGCTGCCCACGCTGTATTTCGGGCGACCGATCGTGGCCTACAACGGGCGCTTCAGCCCGCAGGCGGCCTTCGAGCTGATGCAGAAATACGAGGTCACGCACACCTTTTTGTTTCCCACGGCGCTCAAGGCCATGATGAAGGCCTATGCGCAGCCGCGCAAGCAGTTCAAGCTGAAGCTGCAGGCCATCATGAGCGCGGGCGAGGCGGTCGGCGACGCGGTGTTCGACTACTGCGAGCAGCAGCTCGGCGTGACGGTCAACGAGATGTTCGGGCAGACCGAGGTCAACTACATCGTGGGCAATTGCACCCGGTTCTGGCCAGCCCGGCCCGGCAGCATGGGCAAGGGCTATCCGGGCCACCGGGTCGCGGTGATCGACGAGGCGGGCCGCGAATGCCCGGTGGGCGTGCCCGGCGATGTGTCGCTGCATCGGCGGGACGTGCACGGCGAGCCGGACCCGATCTTCTTTCTCGGCTACTGGAAGAACGAGAAGGCCACGCGCGAGAAGTTCAGCGGCGACTGGTGCCGCACCGGCGACATCGCGGTGCGAGACAAGGAAGGTTACCTCTGGTACCAGGGGCGGGCCGACGACATGTTCAAGGCCGCGGGCTACCGCATCGGCCCGGGCGAGATCGAGAACTGCCTGGTCAAGCACCCGGCGGTGGCCAATGCGGCAGTCGTGCCCAAGCCCGACGCCGAGCGCGGCGCGCTGGTCAAGGCCTATGTCGTGCTCACACCCGAGGCGCAGGCCGAGCGCGGCGAGGAGCCGATCTCGCGCGAGCAGTGGGAGACGCGCCTGGTGGCCGACCTGCAGCGCCACGTCAAGGGCAAGCTCGCGCCCTACGAGTACCCCAAGGAGGTCGAATTCGTCGACGCCCTGCCCATGACCACCACCGGCAAGGTGCAGCGCCGCGTGCTGCGCCTGCGCGAAGAGGAACACGCGCGACAGAGTGGCGTTCTGCCAGCTGCTTAAACTTGAGGTTTTTGCCAGCCAACGAGAGAGACACCATGCAACAAGTACGACTGGGCCGCAGCGACCTGCAGGTCACCCCGATCTGTCTGGGCACCATGACCTTCGGCGAGCAGGTCAGCGAGGCCGACGCCCACAACATCCTCGACCGCTCGCTCGAGCGCGGCGTCAACTTCATCGACACCGCCGAGATGTACGCCGTGCCCCCGCGCGCCGAGACATTCAACGCGACCGAGAAGATTCTGGGCAGCTGGTTTGCCAAGCGCCCCGGCGCACGCGACAAGCTGGTGGTGGCGACCAAGGTGGCCGGCCCTTCGCGCAACATGCCCTGGATCCGCAACGGTGCGGGCGACCTCACCCCCGCCGACATCGAGGCGGCCTGCGACGGCAGCTTGAAGCGCATGGGCATCGACGTCATCGACCTCTATCAGATCCACTGGCCGGTGCGCCATGTGCCCATGTTCGGCATGATGCACTTCGACCCGTCCAAGGACGATCCGGCGGTGAGCAGCATCCACGCGCAGCTCGAGGCACTGGGCCGGCTGGTCAAGGCCGGCAAGGTGCGCGCCATCGGCCTGTCCAATGAGACGCCCTACGGCGTGCACGAATTCGTGCGCCTGGCCGAGCAGCACGGTCTGCCGCGCGTGGCCACGGTGCAGAACGCCTACTGCCTGGTCAACCGCACGCTGGAAAACGGCCTGGACGAGACCATGCACCGCCTGGACGTGTCGCTGCTGGCCTACTCGCCGCTGGCCTTCGGCCTGCTCACCGGCAAGTACGACGCCAGCGGCATCACCGGCCCGGATGCGCCGCAGGACGGGCGCATCGCGCGCTACGAGAGCGTGCGCAAGCAACGCTGGGGCCGGCCCGAGGCGCTGGCGGCGTCACGCCGCTACAACGCGCTGGCGCGCGAGCATGGCATGACGCCGAGCCAGATGGCGCTGGCCTTCTGCTACACCAAGTGGCAGGTCGCCAGCACCATCATCGGCGTGACCTCGCTGGCCCAGCTCGACGAGGACCTCGACGCCTGGGGCACCACGCTGAGCCCCGAGCTGCTCAAGGCCATCGACAAGGTGCGCTGGGAAATCCGCGACCCGGCCTTGTGAGGCGCGGGCGACCGGCGCTTCAGCGCCGGCCGAGCAGGAACTTCAGGATGCGATCGGCCAGCGGGCCGTAGGGCGGCGCCA
>Ga0224506_10003356_pt1 | contig 10598 bp, 6 predicted proteins | sample SF_Jan12_sed_USG_2_FD_169108 | JGI IMG/M metagenome (GOLD analysis project Ga0224506, IMG submission 169108) | Sediment microbial communities from San Francisco Bay, California, United States - SF_Jan12_sed_USGS_8_1 | ecosystem: Environmental > Aquatic > Marine > Sediment | place: USA...
CCTTAAGGTGGTGCGGGCCATGGCCCATGAAATTATTGTAATGAAAAACGGTGTGGTGGTAGAGCGTGGCAGTGCCGAAAACGTAATCGCCAATCCACGCGAAGATTACACCAAAACCCTGATGCGTGCCGCGTTTGAAATTATATAGAATTAAAAAAATCATATGAAAATACTTTACATATCAAAATACGACCCAACCCCATGGCAGCGCAAAATTGAAAAAATTCTGCCCGAAGCCGATTTTTTATTATGGCCCGATGAAGCGCCTGATAATTTGGGAGAAATTGATTATGTTTTAACCTGGAAGCCCGAACCCGGCGTGTTGGCGTTATTTCCCAACTTAAAAGCAATATTCAACATGGGTGCCGGGGTTGATGCGCTTTTGCAGGATAAATCCCTGCCGCAAAATGTTCCTATTGTGCGCTTGGTTGACCCGCTTTTGACATCGGGCATGGTTGAATACGTGGTTCATTGGGTTTTGCATTTTCATCGCCAATTTCATATTTACGGTGCAATGCAAAAAAAGCGTGAATGGAAAGAATTCCCCCCGCCCTTTACCGCCAAGCGGGCTATTGGTTTTTTAGGCATAGGTGAATTGGGTTATGCCAGCGCACAGGCGTTGCAAAATCTTGGTTTCAAAAATATCGCCGGTTGGTCAAGAAATAAAAAGCAATTGCCCGGAATCGAAAGCTTTTCGGGTTTGGGTGAATTGGAAACATTTTTAAACCGCACGGAAATACTTATTACCTTGTTGCCATTAACCAACGAGACCGAAAAAATCATAAACGCAAAAACTATTTCGTTGTTACCAACGGGTGCTTGCATAATTAACCCCGGACGGGGCGGGTTAGTTAATGATGATGACCTGATTGCGGCCCTAAAAGGCGGAAAAATTGCCTCGGCAGCGCTGGACGTTTTTTCCCCCGAACCGCTGGACGAACAAAGCCCCTATTGGGAAATGGAAAACGTATTTGTGACCCCGCATATCGCTAGCCTGACCGTGGCCGGCTCTGCCGCCAGCGTCACCGCCGAAATGATAAAAAAAATCGAAGCGGGCGGTGAACCTGAAAATACGGTAGATCTTTCAAGCGGCTATTAGATAGCCATAGTCTTTTTTGGTGTTATTTCCCCATCCGGTGCTTGGACAGGTTTTGTGAAATTTCATCCAGTACTTGGGATGTGCGCGGGCCATATAAAAAATCCATCATCGCCCCATCGCGCTGTGAGCGCGCGGTTAACATTAAATCATTTAATAATGAGTTCATTATCAGATGAAATTCATTTTTGCCCAGCGGCTGTGCCGACGGGTTTGATTGGTTAACATCATCCATAAACTGATAATGCGCGGTATCAAATTTGCGAAACGATTGAGCAAAACGCACCAATACATTGTTAAGAAAGTTTTTATGATGGATATTAGCATTAACATTATTGATAATTACATTATCGCCAATGCCAGAAACCATTAGTATTCTTTCCGCCTGTTCATTTAACAGCTCATAAACATCGGGCGTAAATAATCGCCTGAAATAATAATCAATCCCGACTGAAAATTTGCGCTCTATGGGATTGGGGTTGTGTTTTTTATCAAATGCGTGCGAAAGCTTACATGAAATAAGCCTTAGTAGATGCATTTTGCGTTTATCATTATCGCTACGTGGTTCGGGTGCTGGGGGTTGCGAAATTTCAATTTCGGGCGCATCGCCTTCGTCGTTTATTTCACGACAGGTTTTGCATATTACCCCAAGGGTTTCCTTGGCAGAAACAATGCTTTCTTCGGCGATGTTTTTGTCAATGTGTTGTTTGTTTTCAAGAACGAACTCGAACAGCTCACTAACAATGCTATGGACCCGTGATGGGCCGTCATCATCACGTGGTGATTTTTCAAAATTGTTCAAAGCTAAGGCGCCCCCGCCACAGTGTTTAAATTTTATCTTAAATGCGGGCCCATTTTGCCACAGGTTTTGGCCACTAACAACCACAACAATATTTTGGTAATTTTAACCAATATAGCCGTAGGCAATGCCAAGCAAAAGCGTACCTAATAATGCGCGGTATATTACAAACGGGGTAAAGGTGGCTTTTCGCAGCCATGCCATCATCAGGAAAATAGCGGCCAAGGCAGAAATAAACGCGAGCGCGGCAGCGATAAGGGCGCTTGATGCTGTGCTGGCATCGCCAATTTTATAAAGCTCGTATCCTTTTAATGTGCCCGCAGCAATAATTGTCGGTATTGACATCAACATCGAAAACCGCGCGGCGTCTGTTCTTTCCATTCCCAACAGCCTGCCTGCAGTCATGGTAATGCCGGAACGAGATGTGCCGGGAATTAATGCCAGCATTTGTGATATGCCGATTGCGATCACATCAAAAAATTTTAAATGTTCAATGCGTTTTAAGGTAAGGCCAAATTTATCGGTAAACCAAAGCAATAAACCAAAACCAAGGGTTGCCCAGCCAATTACCAAAATTGAGCGAATGCCGTCTGGGAATATTTTGTTGACCACAAAACCCGCAATCACCACCGGTATTGTGGCAACCGCTAAATAAACCGCTAGCCGCGCACCATTGTCGTAACCACGCCCCTTGGCCATGCGCCACAGGCCATTAACCATGTCGTAAATATCGCCCCTAAAATAAACCATCACCGCGCCCAAGGTGCCAACATGAACGCCAACGTCTATCATCAGGCCCTGGTCTTTCCAGCCCAAAGCCCAGGGCACCAAAACCAAGTGCCCGGATGAGCTAATGGGCAAAAATTCGGTTATGCCCTGAACCAGCGCAAGTATGGCAATATGCAAAAGTGGCAACATTTTACCCCCAGTTTTTTTGCCCCCAAGCCAGCCTGGCTGGCCAAGGTCATGAAACTTTATCCCACAGATTTAGTGCTCGCAAATGACGGGAATCACAAGGATTTTAATGGGTTGGCGGGGGCTTAATTAAAAAAAGGACAGGGATATTGTCCAAATAGTACCGAATCGGTACTTTTTTCCCAGAATTCTGCGGCTTTTCTTTTGATTTTACTTCGGCTAATGTCGCCATCCCCGTGTAAATGCCGCCAGCTTAAAAGAAGCGGCCAGCTTAAAAATTTATGCCGTACACACCGGCAATATTTTGAGGAAGACCCTAACCATGACCATAGCTTGTGGATTACCCCCCCGTCAGGGCCTGTACAACCCGGAAAACGAGCACGACAACTGCGGTGTCGGCTTTATCTGCAATATCAAAAATAAGCAGAGCCACGACATAATCAAAAAGGGTTTGCAGATTCTGGTTAACCTTGATCACCGTGGTGCGGTTGGTGCCGACCCGTTGGCGGGTGACGGTGCGGGCATAATAATTCAAATCCCGCATAAGCTGTTGGCTGAAGAATGTTCAAAATTGGGCTTTGATTTGCCCGAACCGGGTGATTATGCGGTCGGGCAGGTTTTCTTGCCGCAAGATAACGCGGCACGGGCCAGATGCGAAAAAGCGTTTGAAACAGTAATTGAACGCGAAGGCCAGGTGCTATTGGGCTGGCGCGATGTTCCGGTTGATAATTCATGTTTGGGCGAAAGCGTAAAAGCAGACGAACCAGTGGTTAGGCAGATTTTTATTGGCCGGGGCGAAGGCACGCCCTTGCGCGGTGCGTTTGAACGCAAGCTATTCGTTATTCGTAAACAGGCCCATCACGCAATTTGGGACGAAACCCCCGAAGACGACCACGCCAATTTTTATACTTGTTCGCTTTCAACCCACACCATTGTTTACAAAGGCATGGTGCTGTCGGGTAATTTGGCGGTTTATTATAAAGACCTTGCCGATGAGCGCGCCCAATCGGCACTGGCGTTGGCGCATCAGCGTTTTTCCACCAACACTTTCCCCAGTTGGGAATTAGCACAACCGTTTCGCTATCTTTGCCATAACGGTGAAATCAACACTGTTCGCGGTAACATCAACTGGATGGCGGCACGCAAAAATTCTATGCGCTCAGAAGTGCTGGGCAAGGATCTGGACAAACTATGGCCGCTAATCGGTGATGGTGCATCCGATAGCGCAACCTTTGACAATGCTTTGGAATTATTAGTAGCGGGCGGTTATTCATTGGCCCACGCCATGATGATGATGATCCCCGAAGCATGGGATAACAACCCGTTGATGGATCCAAAGCGCCGTGCGTTTTACGAATACCACGCCGCCCTGATGGAACCGTGGGATGGCCCGGCGGCGGTTTGCTTTACCGATGGGCGACAAATTGGTGCGACCCTTGATCGCAACGGTTTGCGCCCGGCACGTTACATCGTAACCGATGACGACCACGTTATTATGGGATCTGAGGTCGGCGTGTTGGATATTCCCGAAAGTAAAATTATAAAAAAATGGCGCCTGCAGCCGGGCAAGATGTTCATGATTGACCTTGAGCAAGGGCGCATCATTGACGATGAAGAATTGAAAAATTCGCTTTCCGATTCCAAGCCATACCAAAAATGGCTCGACGCTACACAAATACGTGTTTCCGAATTGCCTGATGACGTGGCGCCCATGTCGCCCGATCACGAAACCATTTTGGATATGCAACAAGCGTTTGGTTATACCCAAGAAGACACCAAACATTTCATTTTGCCGATGGCCACCACCGGGCAAGACCCAATTGGTTCAATGGGGCGCGACACCCCGATTGCGGTACTGTCTGATAAGCCAAAGATGCTTTATGATTATTTCAAGCAGAACTTCGCCCAAGTAACCAATCCGCCGATTGATCCTATTCGTGAAGAACTGGTAATGAGTCTGGTAAGCCTTATCGGGCCACGGCCAAACTTACTTGACCCTGATCATGCCGGTGGACAAAAACGTCTTGAAGTTCGCCAGCCGGTTCTTACCAACCTTGAGCTGGAAAAAATTCGCCACATCGAAAACCACGTCGATAACGCGTTTAGAACATATACGCTCGATATCACCTACCGGGCTGAAAATGGCGCCGCCGGAATGGAAGCGGCACTAGAAAAACTATTCGCCAAGGCCGAACAGGTGGTGAATGAGGGCCACAATATAATTATTCTTTCAGACCGCGGGGTTGATGGCGAACATGTGGCTATTCCGGCGCTGTTGGCAACCGCAGGCGTGCACCACCACCTTATTCGCGCGGGCCTTCGCACCGATGTGGGCTTGGTGGTTGAAACCGGCGAAGCCCGCCGGGTTCATGATTTCTGCTTGCTTGCAGGTTATGGTGCCGAAGCATTTAACCCATATTTGGCACTTGAAACCATTGCCGACCTTGAAGGTGAACTTGATGGGCTTTCGCTTGACGAAGCCCAAGCGCGATACATCAAGGGCGTGTCCAAAGGAATGTTAAAAGTATTTTCCAAAATGGGCATTTCAACTTTCCAATCATATTGCGGCGCGCAAATTTTTGATGCGGTCGGCCTTAATGATGATTTCATCGCAAGGTTCTTCACCAAAACCGCCTCACAAATTGGCGGCATCGGCCTTGATGAGGTGGCAAGCGAAACCATTAAACGCCACAGCGATGCATTTGGCACCAACCCGCTTTTGCAAAAGCATCTTGAGGTCGGTGGTGAATTGGCCTGGCGTCACCGCGGTGAAACCCACGCATGGACACCCGAAACCATTGCATCATTACAGCACGCCGTGCGCAAAGGTGACCGTGATGAATATCGCCGTTATGAAGCGGCAATGAACAGGCATGATAAAAAAGCCATGTACCTGCGCGGTCTGTTTGAACTTAAAGGCACCGGCAAGCCCGTTGCATTGGACGAAGTCGAATCGGTTGATAAAATCTGTAAACGCTTTGCCACCGGCGCCATGAGCTTTGGTTCAATTTCGTGGGAAGCGCACACTAACTTGGCCATCGCCATGAACCAGTTGGGCGGAAAATCCAACACCGGTGAAGGTGGCGAAGAGGCCGTGCGGTACGAGCCGGGTCCGGGTGGTGAAAACCTGCGCTCGGCCATTAAGCAAGTGGCATCGGGACGTTTCGGGGTAACGGCTGAATATCTGGTCAACGCAGATGACATCCAAATTAAAATGGCCCAAGGGGCAAAACCGGGTGAAGGCGGACAATTACCGGGGCACAAAGTAAATGAATGGATTGCCCGCGTGCGCCATTCAACCCCTGGTGTCGGGCTTATATCCCCGCCACCGCATCACGATATTTATTCGATCGAAGATTTGGCCCAGCTTATTCACGATCTTAAAAACATAAACCCGAGTGCGCGTATTTCGGTCAAGCTGGTTTCCGAAGTCGGTGTCGGCACGGTTGCCGCTGGTGTTTCAAAAGCGCACGCCGACCATGTGACCATTTCCGGTTTTGATGGCGGCACCGGGGCAAGCCCGCTGACATCAACCATGCACGCCGGCTCTCCTTGGGAAATTGGCCTTGCCGAAACCCACCAAACATTGGTTATGAACCGTTTGCGCGGGCGCATTTGCGTACAGGTTGACGGCGGGCTTCGCACCGCACGCGACGTTGTGGTTGGTGCGCTTTTGGGTGCGGATGAATTTGGCTTTGCCACCGCCGCACTTATCGCGCAGGGATGTCTGATGATGCGCAAATGTCATTTGAACACTTGCCCGGTCGGGATTGCCACCCAAAATGAAAAGTTACGCAAACTGTTCCCCGGTGAACCGGCGCATGTTGTAAATTATTTTACCTTCCTGGCCGAAGAAATGCGCAAAATAATGGCCGAGCTTGGCTTTAGGACGGTTGAAGAAATGATTGGCCGTTCCGATTGCATGGAAATGAAACCGGCCATCAGTCACTGGAAAGAACAAGGATTAGATTTCACCCGGCTTTTAACCAAACCGGTAGCGGGCCCGGGAGTTGCGGTTTTCAATTCTGAAACCCAAGACCATGGCTTAGAAAAAGCCCTTGATAATGATTTTATCAAACAGGCACGCGCCACCATTGATGGCGGCAAGCCGGTTCGCATTAATGCCAAATTCGTCAACGTCAACCGCACCATCGGCACCATGCTTTCGGGCGAGATTGCCAAAAAGTATGGTAAAGCGGGCATGAGCGATGACAGCATTTATATTGATGCCATCGGCACCGCCGGACAAAGCCTTGGCGCGTGGGCGTCACCGGGCATGACCATCGATCTTAAGGGTGATGCCAATGATTACGTCGGCAAAGGCTTGGCCGGCGGGCGGATAATTATTCGCCCGGCCGATGAAAGCCCGCTAAAAGCCGAAGACAACATTATTGTCGGCAATACCTGTTTGTATGGGGCCACTTCCGGTGAAGCGTATTTCCGCGGTGTTGCGGGCGAGCGTTTTTGTGTTCGTAACTCGGGCGCGAGCGCGGTGGTCGAAGGGGTTGGCGATCATGGTTGTGAATACATGACCGGCGGCATTGTTGTGGTGTTGGGCGACACGGGGCGTAACTTCGCGGCCGGTATGTCGGGCGGCGTGGCTTATGTGTTTGATGCAAATGGCACGTTCGAAGCCCACTGCAATATGGCCCAAGTGGAATTAGAACCAATTGCCGCCGAAGAAGAAGCCATGCAGGCGGCAGGACAAGGTGGCGACCTTGAAGCCCACGGCATGGTCGATATTAGCCATGACATGACGCGTTATGACGCCGAGCGCTTACGCGGGCTTATTGAAAAGCATTACCACTATACCGCCAGCTCGCGAGCAAAAGAAATTTTGGATAACTGGGATGAAATGCGGGGTAAATTTGTAAAGGTCATGCCGGTTGAATACCGTCGTGCGTTATTGGAAATGCAGGCAAAAACATCCGTCGCCGAACACGAAGGCGTCGTAACCTCGGTCGGGGGACAATAAAAATGGGAAAACCAACAGGATTTTTAGAAATAGACCGTCACGATCGCTCTTACCAGCCGGTCAATGAACGGGTTGGCAATTATGATGAATTCGTGGTCGCCCTAAAAGACGATGAATTGACCAATCAGGCATCGCGTTGCATGGATTGCGGTATTCCGTTTTGCCATAATGGCTGCCCGGTGATGAACATAATTCCTGAATTTAATGATTTGGTTTACCGCGATGATTATAAACGCGCATCGGAAATATTACATTCAACCAATAATTTTCCGGAATTTACCGGGCGCATTTGCCCGGCACCGTGTGAAGCATCATGTACGCTTAACCTTACCGACCATCCGGTAACAATTAAATCAATAGAATGTGCAATCGTTGACCGCGCCTGGGCCGAAGGTTGGTTAAAACCAAAAAAACCAAAATCACGCACCGATAAAGCGGTCGCCGTGGTTGGTGCCGGACCGGCTGGCATGGCGTGCGCCCAGCAATTGGCGCGCGCCGGACACAGCGTCACCCTTTATGAAAAAAATGCCAAGGCCGGTGGTTTGTTGCGTTATGGCATTCCTGATTTCAAAATGGCAAAATCGTTGATTGATCGGCGCATGGCCCAGCTACAAGGCGAAGGGGTTGAATTCAAACCCAATACCGCAATCGGTATAAACAAGCCTGCCAAAGCGTTGCTGGAAAAGTTCGATGCCGTGGTATTGACCGGCGGGGCCGAACAACCGCGCGACTTAGCGGTGCCGGGGCGCGATTTGGCCGGCGTGCATTTCGCCATGGAATTTTTAGGCCAAAGCAACCGTCGGGTATCGGGCGAAAAATATGATGAGGCCGATATTTTAACAACCGACATGAACGTTTTGGTTATTGGCGGTGGCGACACTGGTTCGGATTGCGTGGGAACGTCTGTCCGGCAAAACGCCAAAGCAATTACCCAAATTGAAATCATGCCCAAACCGCCGGAAAAAGAAGACAAATTAAAAATCTGGCCCGACTGGCCCAATAAATTGCGCACATCATCCAGCCACGAAGAAGGTTGCGAACGGATGTGGGAAGTAACGGCCAAAGAATTTATTTCTGACGGCAATGGTAACGTAAAATCTGCGCGTTGCGTCAAGGTCGAATGGACCATGGCTGATAACGGTCAGTGGCAAATGGCAGAGGTTGCCGGTTCGGAATTTGAAATACCGTGCGATAGGGTATTTTTGGCCATGGGTTTTGTTCACCCCGTTCACGAAGGCATGATTGCCGAGCTGGGCCTGGAAAAAGACGGGCGCGGAAACGTGGCAGGCAACATGGAAGATTACAAAACATCCATGAAAAAAGTATTTTCCGCAGGCGACATGCGCCGGGGGCAGAGCCTAGTGGTGTGGGCCATCCGCGAGGGCCGGCAGGCCGCACGCTCGGTTGATGAATACCTGATGGGTTCCACTCAACTACCCAGATAAAAACGCCAACGTTTCCTGCCCAATGCGGCCTGCTTTATATTTGCGGGGACACCCCGCACCCCGGGCCGCACGCTCGGTTGATGAATACCTGATGGGTTCCACTCAACTACCCAGATAAAAACGCCTTGGGGGACCCGAAGGTCCCCCAAGAACTGTCCAAGTCAATGTGTGCGAACCAAGCGACATATCGTTGGACCACGGCTTGGAATAGGCGTTAGCGGAATAAAACAACACGAATGCTGGCCTTTATCCCCGCCCCCAAACCCATGCATCCGGCCCGAGGGCCAAAATGCATGCGGTATTTGTATCGCGCCCCGGCAGGGCGCCGAGCCTTGAATGCCGCGGTCCGTTTTTTAACAAGCCACCCCCGAGGGAGCGAGCAGAAAAAACGCCAGCGACAGACCGACCACGGGATGAATGATATAGCCGCGCCTTAAGGTTGCTCAACCAATGCTTTTCCACACTTTTTCAACAGACGGTGTTTATGGATAAAACCATTCACTTCCAACGGGTTGGTGAACACATTAAATATATGGGTTGCAAGCACGACAAAAAGTTATCCCCCATTATGCACAGGGGGGGCCATAGGGATATTTGTTTTTTAAATTACATTAATTGCGCAAATTATTTGGTGCTAGGTCGCGGGCCAGACGCCGCCGCTGGCGCGGGCGCGCCGCCGGGCACGGGCGCGGGTGCGGTTGGTTTAATGCCGCGCAATTGATTTATGGCAGATTCAATCCGGTCAACATTGTTAATGCCATAAAATGTTCCGGCGGCTTTTACAAACTGGCCTTCCTTGGTTGCTTTTTTATTGGATAAATCAGGAACTTCAAAAATAAGAGTGCCGGTTTTATCCGCACCCTTCAGTTTCAAAATATGGACAATGTCTTTGATGTTAACAGTCTTGGCCTTGTGCTTTGGATAAAACTGCACAATCAATAAGCGGCTATCGGTCAGGGCATAATACATGAAAAGCTTAGCTATAATAAAAGCCCAGGCAGGCACCAAAAGCTGCCACGCGCCAAAACCCGCAAATATCCAGCCGATTACCCCCATATAAGGCGGCATATCCGGTTTAAGAAAAACATTGAACCAAACGAACGCCAGAATAAAAAATGGGAACGCCATCATAAAAGATTTGAGCTTGGTTTGAAAAATCGCAAATGGGCTGGGATGATCAAACCAATACAGAACCTCGCCACTGTTCATGACCTTGGCAATTTCTTTTGGCGGGGTTAACCCTGCGCCGGCGGTATCTGTCATTTTGCTTTAACCTTTTATCTATTTTCGTGTGGCGCCCCGGTAGCCATTTTATGAAAATTTCTAAAATGCTTCTAAGGCAATAATAGCCATCAACGAACAAGTATT
>Ga0224506_10003357_pt1 | contig 10597 bp, 10 predicted proteins | sample SF_Jan12_sed_USG_2_FD_169108 | JGI IMG/M metagenome (GOLD analysis project Ga0224506, IMG submission 169108) | Sediment microbial communities from San Francisco Bay, California, United States - SF_Jan12_sed_USGS_8_1 | ecosystem: Environmental > Aquatic > Marine > Sediment | place: USA...
TATGCAAGCTGTTATAGTTCGGCTCTTTTCTCGCCAAAGGAAATTGCACAATGAACTATAAACATCTGACTGAAAATGAACGATACCAGATTTATGCTTTGATGGAAGCAGGCCATAACCGAATTGAAGTGGCCAGGATACTTAATAGAAGTCCCTCAACGATAAACCGAGAACTTAAACGAATCCTTAAGATGGGTAGCATCTGCTTACCCATCTTAAGGATTCGCGTGATACACAATGGTAATAGGGGGTAGCGTCCAAAGACACCATAGTTGATCTTGGCTTAGGCATAATGATTTCCATCCGTGAAATCATGAGAATTAATCCGTTTATTCAATGTGCCAACTTAAGAATTACTTTTCCATCCTTAAGTTGGGTGTCTTTTACACTTATTTTTACATTAGGATCCAATTCGACCTGAGAGCGCGGAATCAGTTCAGGCTGTAAGCCTGGAAATTTAAGCCTGGGAGTCAATCCTTTTGATAAAAAAATCATGAAATATTTTTATTCGCCTAGATGTTGCGTGCGATTTATGCCAATAAGAATACAGTTCAATAGGTTTTGGCCAGTACTCTCTTACAACCTCTTCTAGCACCCCGGCTTTTAACAAAGACTTTGTTTGTGGCAATTCAGCAGCCCCATTAATTAAACCATGACCATCGACTGCCAACGCTAGAGCATTATAGGTCGTGCATACACGGGACTCCATTGATACGTATCCAGAGCTACTATTCACAAGTAAGCGGTTATTATGCTTGTTTCTAGTATAGCCAACCATCATGTGCTGGTTTAGGTCGTCAATGTGTTGAGGGTACCCTTTTCTCTTTAGGTACTCCGGCGAGGCATAAATACCTATTTGGGTGTTTAGTATTTTTTTGCGAATCAGGCCTGGTGAAATATCACCCAGATACGATGTTACGCCCCAAGCTATATCAAATGTATGCTTATCCGGATTTATTTGTTCCGATACAAGCTCAAGGTCGATTTTCATTTCCGGATAGCGTTGAAAAAACAATGGTAGATGACGCGATATCAGTTCCAACATTTCTGCATCATGAGAAATCACATGAAGGCTTCCATCCTGCTTTTTCGACCGGATTTCAGCCCAATATTCAATCTCATTATATGCATCTAAAATATTGCCAACTAGTTCTTTGAACTGGATGCCGGCAGCGGTTATTTCTACTTTCCGTGTTGACCTCTTAAACAGAACCTGACCAGTATGCTTTTCCAGCATGTTTACTGACTTACTTAACGTAACAGCCGGAATTTTGGTCTGTCTGGACGCCTCTGAAAACCCCTTGTGTTTACAAACTTCATTAAAGGCTCTTAACCACTCTATTCTAATCAATTTTGTATATAGTCCTTACATATATTGGCATATTATCAATCAGGCACTTAGTCGTTACCTTACTCAACAACAGGAGTGCAATAATGAATACAAGAATAATCTATTTACACTATATATTGCTAGGTGCGACATCGGGCTTGTTTATGTCAGCGCAAGGGTTATATCTTTTAGAGCGAGGTATATCTGCATGGCAGATCGGTTTATTGTTGGGCGTCTATTCGATTGTTGCAGCATTTTTTGAGCTACCTTTAGGGATTATTTCTGATGCAATAGGAAGGCTAAAAGTATTTATTATCTCCAGATGGGTGTTCGCATTAGGAATGATCATTTATATCTATTCTGATAGTTATTATCTTTTGTTTATTCCAATTATTCTCCTAGCGCTAGCCCAAGCATTAAATACTGGCACAATAGATGCCATTATTTATGAGCAGTTAAAAACTCATAAAAAAACTACATATGTAAATAAAAGTATCGCCAACTTTCAATTGGCCAATGTTACCACAATGGTTATTTTTGCGGCTTTGGGTGGCTTTGTTAGTTACATTACATTCGGCCTCTGGGAGGAACGAGCTAGTAATTTTAACTTAGCATATTGCTCAATATTGGCGATTGGTCATGCTGTTTTTGCACGATTCTTTTTGAGAGAAAACAAAAACATTCAAAAACCATCGCTTGAAAGTTTCACGCGTTATCTTCAGTCAATTAAAAGCATTACGTCAAAGAACAATGTTATAGCAGTTGTTTTTCTCAGTGCTATATTTGGCTTTTCAGTTGCGACTGTAGAAAACTATTGGCAAGTATTGTCGGTTGATCTACAAGGCTATATTGAAAAAACCACTATCGCGCTGATGACCTCTGGCTATCTGTTGTCAGCATTGGTCGGCAGCATAATATCATCTGTAATTAATAATACCTCTCGTATTAGCCAGGTATTTATTCTTGGAGTAACTCCCGTATTGATGGGGATCTCGCTGCTTATAGCTAGTAGATTCGAATCTATATCTGCATTAACCATTTGCATTTACATATTTATGATCGCATTTTCTGTTAGTCGTGTACCTGCTACGGTCGTATTAAATGAAGCCATTCCTAACAATATTCGCTCAACAATGCAGAGCGTTATCAGTCTTTTCTTCATGTTAGGTGCTGCGTTGACACTGCCAGTTATTACACCAATCGTTAAAACCTATGGGATAGGTTTGGCATGGAGGTCAGTAGGCTTCACACTTCTAGCAGCGTTTGTCATTTTTTATGCACTTATTACAAAACTTGATGCAGATAAGGGTTTAAGGGTGTCAAATTAGGTACCCGCTAAGGCTTTTGCTTAGGAAGGTAGTCATACTTTCTCATGCTTAAGGAAGAAACTAATCGATGTGGCGTGGTCAAGGTTTTCTGTACAACCCCCGATGGCATGCCACCCAATTTAAGTACAATTTAAGTACAGAATTGATAGCCAATCGTGATAGAGAGGTGTTATTAGCGGCCTGTATATGGGTGGCACCTTTCTCTCACGTCCATCGCTTGTTTGTTTTTACTCTCCATGCCTACTCTCCATGCCTGTCCGGGCTTATTCTGGAGAGGGTTTATTGGCGATGAAACGTTTCGATGGATCGATCATGACATGAGACCCCATTCCCTGACGCCCAAACAACATTAAATAACTCATGTCAGATCGGTCCGTTAATGTGATCTCTATTGGCCAGGTTTTTTTACCCAGAGTAAAGGGAGTGACAATGACATAGCGTTCTTCTTCCGTGCCGTTTGAAGACTTTATGGTTCGAATATCTTCAATTTTGGCCTGACATCGAATGACATGTTTAACATTATGTATATCAGGATGAATATCAAACTCGACCCATGGCACTTCGTCATTATAGATTCTTTTAATATTATCAACATGAAGAGAGGATGTTTTGGCACCGGTATCCACCCTTATTTCCATATTAACAATATTCAGTTTTGGTAGATCACAGGATTCCAGGGATCCAATAACCATTTTTTTGTTCATGTTGACTTCCTATTCATACCAACAATAGTGCTTGTTTTTAGTTAAATAACGTACAAAACGCAATGTTACCTGTTGAGCCTCATACGTGATCTTCAATACGATCCATTGAGCTACCCTTTGCCCCGTGTTTGGGTTTTATAGGGTTTAGCATTCTTTTCGATAAACTCGAACACCATGCTAGCAACATCTTTACCTGTGGCTGTTTCTATTCCCTCAAGCCCCGGGGAAGAATTAACCTCCATAACCACAGGCCCGTTATCCGATTGTAAAATGTCGACACCGCAAAAGTTCAATCCCATAACCTTAGCAGCATTAGTGGCTGTTGCTCGTTCTTCTTTAGACAGACGTACTAGAGATGCATGTCCACCACGGTGAAGATTTGATCGAAATTCGCCCTCTGCACCCTGGCGTTTCATGGCAGCTACGACCCGCCCGTTAACGACCAAACAGCGAATATCGGCACCACCGGCTTCTTTAATAAACTCTTGTACCAGAATGTTGGCCTTTAACCCCATAAAGGCTTCGATGATACTTTCGGCTGCTTTATTGGTTTCGGCTAACACTACCCCAATGCCCTGGGTACCCTCAAGTAACTTGATCACCAGGGGGGCATTGCCGACATTTTTAATCAAATCTTTAATATTATCCGGTTTATTCGCAAACCCGGTTCTAGGCAGACCAACACCTTTTCTGGATAAAAGTTGTAATGAGCGCAGTTTGTCTCTTGATCGACTGATCGCTACAGACTCATTTACACAAAAGGAACCCATCATTTCAAATTGCCGTACAACAGAGGTGCCATAGAACGTAATGGAGGCACCAATTCTGGGAATGACAGCATCATACCGAGGTAGTTCTTCACCATAATATCTAACGGTTGGCCGGCTTTTGGTTATATCCATGTAACAGTGTAAGGTATCAATAATATCTACTTCATGACCACGGGCTTCCCCTGCTTCTTTTAAACGGCGAGTCGAATACAGGTTTTCGTTTCGCGACAATACGGCAATTCTCAATAGCCTTTCCTCACAAAGATAGGGGTAAATTTTAATTTATAAACAAGTGTATATGCAGAAAATCGGATGTAACAATTATTTACGAATATAGAGTTTTGAGCCGCTAAAGGCGAATTTTTTATAAATCCAATTTTGATTTCATACTGTAAAATTTTGTATACCAATGTAACTGGTATTTGCCCACAGACAAACCGCCTCCTGTTGACTCTGGCAAAACAGGAGGTAGATTAATTGAAGTTGGTTCTGGACAGAAATCAATGAAAAAAGTTGTAGTGGATTCCGTATTGTAGCGATGGCATGCCACCCAATTTAAGTATTAAGTTGGGTGGCCATTTTCTTCTCCCTCATGTATGCAGAACCTCGATTACAGTGTTATCTACTGCAAGTGTTTCTATAGCTTTGTCTATTTTTTTCCTATTTGTGCTGTCTAGATTAGCATCCCATTCATCCAAGAAATAAACCAAATTTCCTTTGGAAGATGTTATCAAGTGATTAATTTGAGAGAATTTCGTTTGCCCTGACGACATGTCTCTGACCTGCAAATCATTAAAAATAAGCTCTGAGGACTCTGTTGGAATATAGACTGAATTAGCAAAACGACTTTTAAGGTAAGACAAATATGTGCTTTTTCCTGATCCATTTTCACCAGTAATAGTGTATCGACCATTGGCCAATGCATTGATATTACTCTCCAAATCATTAGAAGAAACAATCTCTGGATTGGTGCCAGCATTCCGAATTGAAATTAATTCTTGATTAATATGATTGGTTAAATCCACTTCAGTGCTTTTAGTAATCGAAAGCAGTTCTTTATTGCGAAACCGAGCCGACAACAAATTAAGGCTGACGTTATGGAGATGAAAGATAGCCTGCATTATTTGTAGCTGCCGGGGTAATGTCACCACTAAAGTAGCCATAACTGTTAAATTGTGTAAGTTTTCGGAAATTACTAACCAATTGCCTACGCCAACAAATCCTAATGCACCTATTGCCGCTATGGTACTAAAAATCGATTTAAACAAATGAAGTTGTGTTTTTCGTGCGCTTGCTGAATGCACACTGTTTTGATAGTTCTCCATCCAGGCTTTTTCATTTTCATCATTCCCAGAATGGATGTTTGCCCACCCACCCAACAGAGTACTGTTTAACTTTGACCGAGACTCTTGGAATTCTTTAGACCGGTCTTCAATTGACCGTTTGGAAATTTGATTCAAAATTAGAATAAATATTGCAGCAGCACCATACCAAATTAATATGTCAGTGCTGATTAAGAATGCAATGACAACCAAACTTACAGAAGCGTTCAGTACCGCAGAAAATACTTCGTAGGATGAACTACACATCTCATTGCAAATATCGAATGCTTCGGTTGTAAACCAAACTTCCTTATCTCTTCTCTCACTTAATCTCAATAACTGAGTATTTCCTTTGTGATCTTCAGTGAACCCGACAACGAATTTTGAAAATGCCTCAAATATCCATTTTTCTAAAAATATCTGGGAAAGGGCAGAAGGAAAATATACTACAATTAAACTAATAACAAATATTGATATGTAGATTAGTGCGTTTTCGAAATCCCCACCGACTAATGATTCCATGGTTATGACGATTGCGTAGGTTGAAATTCCTACAATAATTTGTTGAAACAATAGGAAACCCATTGTTAGGTATCCAGAAGTAACAAAATAGTTCTTATATCTGTTTAACATCTTTAATTCCAATAACAATCAGGTGAGTCTGCAGTATCGATATAATTTCCCATACAAATAACCCCCCATTTCCCTGATGGCTTTAATTCCAACTTAACTTATTGATAGAATATAAATTAATAACCGCGCAAACCTCAGTATCTTATATGGAGAAAACCTCTCCGCACCAATTCCTATAAATACTGAGGTTAATCACTATGAACACTTCTATCCGCATTATCAAGCGCAATACCTGCGCTAAAATTACCGCTTCTGCCAATGGTCAACTGACCTATGAAGTAGGCTATGAAACTTCTGATGAATCCTATCAATTACGTATCACCGCTAATCCAGGTGGTGGCTTCTTCAGCATTGAAGGGGTCACTCTAGAAAACATTACGGCCATACTGAATAAACATCCCAACACACCGTTTAAAGCAGCGGTATTCAGACCATTATTTAAATCTCTAGGTGCCAATAATCATGGGTTTCTGGGCGAAGCATGGCGCTCTGAGGGGACTATCTTAGCAGATGATAAATATGTCCGTTCTTCTAACCACAAGGGCAATATTGAAGGGTTTACTAAGGCGATGTAGAAGTTGGTGGCGTCAGATGTCGAGTACGTCTATGAAGTTGCCATTGCTCAGGCGGAATTTGAAGCCCGTCGCCAAGAAATCCTCGGTAACGCTAAGAAGGCCGCTCAGAAAAACCAATCAAAACCATCTAAACCAACTAAAAAGAAATAACCCCCAACGCCCCCCACTATTTTATCAAAGCTCAACCTGTAGTGGTTAAGCTTGCATACCGTTAAGCAATGTAATCACTTAGCAGCGCCTAGGATAAATACCTTTTACGATTACAATTAACGCGATTGCCATTAATAACAGGAACTCGATAAATCCTATCGAACCTCCCTTTCGGTCAAAGGACTCATCGTAATTGAGTTTCACATCTGATTGATCTTCTTCTATTTTCTCCTTGAATTTAGCCAGTTGAATATCCAGGTTTTCAATCATTTTCTCAGACGCGTCCTGAAATCCCTTTAGACTATCTTCACGTAGTGATTCGGAAATATTGATTAATGTTGAACTCCCTTCGATCCTACTGGTACCAGGAGCCCTGAACAGCATTTTTCTGCTCGCAATGTCATAAACAGCAGTATCGATCATGGTACTGGTATCATTTTTTTCAGCCTTAATGACATAGGCTCCAACCAGGGTCCAATATGTCAGCGATGCAAGCCCTTCATCAGTGAATTGAACTTGGTCATATGACACGAGTGCCATTACATCAACTTGATACATGGTTTTGATTTGATCCAGATTGGCAAAACTACCACCGGCAGCCAGGTACTCCGGAGGGATTACTTCAATATTTTTTATATAGCTATATTGACGAAAATGCTCTGCAACATTCTCAAGTAACTCTAACTTACTCACAGCGGTAAGCGTTTGTCCTTTCTTAAACGTATGTGCCCAGGGGCTGTAAAACCTTGATTTAATTTCATTCTCCGGTACGAACGCAATACCTACAGACAAGGGTATATTCAGAGTAGGAATCGAGGGTTGAATGACACTATTTTGTTCATCAGGATAAAGATATTCAAAGACACTACTTTTCGACGTGATTTGCTGTCCAGCACAGCCTGAAATAACCAGAATAAGGGATAGGATAAACGTTCTGAAAATAACCTGAGTATTAGCATTCACAAGGGATACCTCCTTGATCTGATGTTCCAACATTGAACGCGCTCTACCTAGCAAGTCCTGATTGAAATTCCTTCATTTTTTTCGAAAATATGTAAAACGCAACAATTCAATGAGATCTACGTAATTCATTATTGATAAAGTAGTTCTGGAATCTATATCTAGCAAATGCTGTGAAGATTCGGACAACGATCGATGATTCGGTTTACTGTCACCCTAACTTGCCGCCCGATTAACTTGAACCTAGATGTCATGCCACCCAATTTAAGCAATCCTTATGATGGGTGGCGATTTTCAACAGAGATGAACTTGTTGTAAGAGTAGAAGAGATGGAAAAACACGTTGCCTGGTTAATGGAAAAAGTCAGTTCCTGAACAATATTCGATAGGTATTTCCTGCTCTGAACATAACGAGATATATTGTTTAGGGCACCTCTGAAAAAAAATGCAGCTGAAGACGTTGGGGCAAGGCAAAAATCGACGAAAAAGCGCAGTTTACAAGACAAAAGACTCCGCACGTCCTTTGTTCCGCCCTTTCGCGCCAGCTAACACTGTTTACATTATATCCAGAAGAATTTATGAACATTTTGAGGCGGTTTTTAACCCAGGCATAACCATGCAGGTGATTTTTCAGAGTTGTCCTTAATTTAAAGCCCTCCGCAGAAAGGTCTATAGCCGTGATATGACAATTGTCATGTCACTGGTGACTCTACACACTATTTGGTTATCTGTATTCCGTATAAGGTGACGTCACTACACCTGAACCGGAATACATTGTCATGAACATCTCAAAATCATTCACCTCGAACAAAAAAATTAACAGTGTCGCAACCGTCCTCATAGGATTAGTTGCCGGTATTGCAACACTAATAGTCATGAAGTCAGGTAGAGCAGACGTTCTGGTTGATGATCAGGCAGTGTTCAGTACACCAGTAATCGCAAAACGCTTATCTCCGGTTGTTATGCGTCCCGCGTTAGTCGGTTTTGGAACATTGACGCCGATGGTAGATCTCACTATTTCGTCTGAGGTTACCGGCAACGTTATCTGGATTCATCCTGACTTGAAATCTGGCAAGGTATTAGCTCGGGATACGGTGGTAATTCGTCTTGATGACGAAGATTTAAGATTATCACTCAAACAAACCAGTGCAGAACTGGCTGTTAAAAATGCGCAACTTCGACAGAAGAAACTGGAGTTTTCAAATACTAAAAATTATTTAGTGTCTGCAACAGAACGACTCAACCTGACAAAAGGGGAGCTACAACGCCAAACAGAACTTGTGTCACAGGGTTTGTTTTCCAATTCAAATCTGGATAAGCAACGCCAACAGGTGTTAAACCAGGAAACGGAAGTCTCCAATATCAATTTAAGTCTGGCTATTATGCCGAGCAGTATTGAAATTTTGGAAGCAGAAATATCCAGTAGTCAGGCACGCTTAAGTCAGCGCAAACGCGATTTAAACCGTAGCGAAATATCCCTGAACCAAACAGGACGTATTGGCAGAGTGCTTGTGTCAAAGGGAAGTTTTGTCATGCCTGGTAGTAAATTGTTTGATATCAGCTCAGCGGATCAGTTTGAAGTGAGTGTTCAGGTTCCGGCTAATCAGTATCAGAATATATTTAGCTCACAGAATCCTGAGTCATTGCAGGCTGTTATTCAGGTCAATCATAACGGTGTGATTCAGCAAGTCAGCGGTGTCGTTCAAGGATTTGACGACGGTGTCGATGCCGCTACCAGAATGTTGGGCGTAGTTGTTTCGGTAAGTGATGATACCGCTTCTCTGGTTAAGGGTTCGTATGCTGAAGTGGTATTGCATGCTCAAGATGAAAATCGCTGGGTGGTTCCACGCAGCGCTATTCATCAAGGTAATTTATATTGGATCGATGAAAACAATCAATTGCAGATTACAGCCAGTGGTGTTGACTTTATGCAAGGCGATTTTGCTGTGCTGGTCGACAAACCTGAATTAACCCAACTTATTACGTCAGCATTATTTCCTGCCATTGAAGGGATGACTGTAGAACCATACGAAGATGAATCTTTTGATGTACGACTCTCAAGTTATTTATCAACTCAATAAGGTTTAGGAATTCTGATGCTGAAATATTTAATCAAACACCCAACCTTACCTAATCTGACAATGATACTGGCGCTTGTCGCCGGCGCAATTTCACTAGGAGGGATACAGCGTGATACATTTCCCGTCGTGAATCCATACGCACTCAATATTGTCGTTGTCTATGCAGGGGCTAGTGCTCAGGAAATAGAAAGCGCTATCTGTGAGCCATTAGAACAATCAACAACGGCGATTACCAACCTGAAAGAAAAGTCCTGTAACGCTCAGGAAAATTCAGCTTCAATGACGTTAAAAATGCGTGATGGTGGTAATTTTAATCAATTTAAAGAAGATGTTAAGAAGCAGATTGACGGCATAACCGGTATGCCAGACGCGGCAGAAGAACCGGTAATATCTGAAGCTGGCTTAACGAATCAGGTGGTAAGTCTTGCTATAACTGCCGAGCTATCCAGTCTGGCACTGTACCATTTGGCATTGGATATAAAAGATGACCTTTTAAGGGTGCCGGGAGTATCTGATGTTGATATGGCAGGATTTGGCGATCATCAATATAACATTGAAGTTGATCCCGCCGAATTAAGTGCGCTTAATCTTAGTCTGACTCAGTTAGCTAGTACCATCACAAGTCAGAGCAAAGATATGCCGTTGGGAACCATGGAAACCAGTGATCGCCAAATTGCACTTCGCCTCAACGATCAACGTAATTCGTTGCAATCTTTGGAAAGTATCGTCGTGCGATCAAATGCTA
>Ga0224506_10003359_pt1 | contig 10594 bp, 9 predicted proteins | sample SF_Jan12_sed_USG_2_FD_169108 | JGI IMG/M metagenome (GOLD analysis project Ga0224506, IMG submission 169108) | Sediment microbial communities from San Francisco Bay, California, United States - SF_Jan12_sed_USGS_8_1 | ecosystem: Environmental > Aquatic > Marine > Sediment | place: USA...
CATGTCGTCGATCGGGCCGCAAACCGTCTCGGGCGTACCGCAGATGTCGACGATCAGCTGGGTGATGCGCTCGATATGCTCGACCGTCAGCTCGGGGTCCACGCCCCGCTCGAAGCGGTGTCCGGCGTCGGTGGAGAAGTTGTAGCGACGCGAGCGTCCTGCGATCGCACGGGGCCACCAGAAAGCCGCCTCGACATATACGTTCTTCGTGTCGTCGGACACGGCCGTGGCGTCACCACCCATGATGCCGGCCAGCGACTCGACCTGCTGATCGTCGGCAATCACGCCGACCTCGGCGTCCACGGTGACGGTGTTGCCGTTGAGCAGCTTGAGCTGTTCGCCCGGCTTGCCCCAGCGAACGTCGAGCCCACCATGGATCTTGTCGAGATCGAAGATGTGCGAGGGACGACCGAACTCGAACATCACATAGTTGGAGATGTCCACCAGCGCGGTCACGCTGCGCTGGCCGCACCGGGCCAGTCGGTCGACCATCCATGCCGGCGTGGCCGCCTGGGTGTTGACGTTGCGCACGATGCGTCCCGAGAAGCGCCCGCACAGATCGGGCGCGCTGAGCTTGATCGGCAGCTTGTCATCGATCTGCGCGCTCACGGAAGGGAATTCCGGCTTCTTCAGCGGTGTGCCCGTCAGAGCCGACACTTCGCGCGCGACACCGTACACGCTCAGGCAGTGCGCCAGGTTGGGCGTGAGCTTGAGCGTGAACAAGGTGTCGTCCAGATCGAGGTGTTCACGGATGTCCTGTCCGACCGAAGCTTCTGCCGACAGTTCAAGCAGACCGCCATGGTCTTCCGACAGCATGAGTTCCCTGGCTGAGCACAGCATGCCCTGACTCTCCACCCCACGCAGCTTGCCGAGCTTGATCTTGAACGGCTTGCCGTCCTCTGCAGGAGGCAGTTCGGCACCGACCAGCGCGCAAGGCACCTTGATGCCGGCGCGCGCATTGGGGGCGCCACAGACGATGTTGAGCAGACTACCCTGCCCGACGTCCACCTGGCAGACGCGCAGGCGATCGGCATCGGGATGCTGGGCGGCTTCCTTGATTTCGCCAACGACGATCTTGGTGAAGGGCGGTGCCACCGGCCGCATCTCCTCCACCTCCAGGCCGGCCATGGTCAGCGTGTGGGCCAGTTGCTCGGTGGACAGCGGCGGGTTGCAGAATTCGCGCAGCCAGGATTCAGGAAATTGCATTTTTGGTTCTCGGCAAGATCGTTAACGTGTATGGACCGCGATCGACTTCAGGCGCGGAGCACGGCTGAACCGGCCTTGCCGGTCCACTGGTGCTGCCCCCTGGAGGGAAAGGCGCGTACGGGGCGCGCCTCGGCGGGGGCGAAGCACATCATTTGAATTGCGACAGGAATCGGATGTCGCCATCGAAGAACAGACGCAGGTCGTTCACGCCATAGCGCAGCATGGTGAAACGATCCAGGCCCATGCCGAAGGCAAAGCCGATATAGCGCTCAGGGTCCAGACCCATGTTGCGCACGACGTTGGGATGAACCTGGCCGGAACCGGCAACCTCCAGCCAGCGCCCTGCCAGCGGCCCGCTACGAAACTGGATGTCGATCTCGGCGCTCGGTTCCGTGAACGGGAAGAAGCTGGGCCGGAAGCGAAGTTCCAGATCATCGCGCTCGAAGAAGGCCCGGCAGAAGTCGGTGAACAGGAACTTGAGGTCTTTGAAGCTGACGTTTTCCCCCAGCCACAAGCCCTCGCACTGGTGGAACATCGGCGAATGCGTGGCGTCGCTGTCGACGCGGTAGGTACGGCCCGGCGCGATGACACGAATCTCGGGCATCGCCTGCCCCTGATCCATCAGCGCCTGATGTTTCTTGACATGCTGCAAGGCATGTCGCACCTGAACCGGACTGGTGTGGGTTCGCAGCAGATTGGGCGCCTTCTCGCTACCGCCTTCCACATAGAAGGTGTCGTGCATGGAACGCGCGGGATGGTCCTCGGGCGTGTTGAGCGCGGTGAAATTGAACCAGTCCGACTCGATCTCGGGTCCTTGCGCGACCTCGAACCCCATGGAGCCGAAGATCGTCTCGATTCGCTCCATGGTCAGCGATACCGGATGCAGCCCTCCCATGCCACGGGTGCGCCCCGGCAGGCTCACATCCAATGCCTCGGCCTGCAGTTGTGCCTGCAGCTCTGCGTCGGCCAGCGCCTGACGCCGTTCGGTCAGCAGCGCTTCGATGGCCTGCTTGGACTGGTTGATGGCCGCGCCGCGTGACTTCTTTTCCTCGACGGAAAGCTGAGCCATGCCCTTCATCAGTTCGGTGATGCGCCCGGCCTTGCCCAGAAACCGGGCCTTGGCGTTTTCGAGCTCGGCCGGTGTCATCGCCTGGGCGAAGGCCGTGCGTGCGCTCTCGACGAGGTTGTCCAACTCATTCATGTTCAAAACGCTTTCACAAAGGGATCAGAGCATGGAGCGGCGCGCGACGGCAGCACCATCCCCTGAGCACTTTGAATGAAAAAGGGCTAAAGCCTTTTGACAGCTCTAGCCCTTGTTTCGGGTGCCCAGCATGTCACCCGGTGAGTGACATGCTGGCGTGAAAATCAAGCAGCCAGCTTGGCCTTGACCTTCTCCACGATGCCGGCAAAGGCAGCCATGTCATGGACTGCGATGTCGGCCAGGACCTTGCGGTCGATTTCGATCTGGGCCTTCTTCAGGCCATTGGCGAACTGGCTGTAGGTCATGCCGCACTGACGGGCTGCCGCATTGATACGGGCAATCCACAGCTGACGGAACACGCGCTTCTTGTTGCGGCGATCACGGTAGGCATATTGGCCGGCCTTCATCACCGCCTGTTTGGCGATGCGGAAGACATTACCGCGGCGACCGCGGAAACCCTTGGCCAGGGCGAGAACTTTCTTGTGACGGGCGCGGGCCGTTACACCACGTTTGACGCGAGGCATTTGATTACTCCTTGTTCGTCGTTAATTAAATACCCATGCCGGGCAGCATCTGCGCCATGTGACCCATGTTGGTCTCATGCACAGCAACCGCACCACGCAGATGGCGTTTGTTTTTGGTGGTCTTCTTGGTCAGGATGTGACGCTTGAAGGCTTGACCGCGCTTGACGGTACCACCCGGACGAACGCGGAAGCGCTTCTTCGCACCGCTCTTGGACTTCATTTTGGGCATTTAAATGCTCCTTTGCATTGTGCTCGTGAGGCGTCGCAAACCTATTGCGAACTTGTTGGCCCCGAGCCACTTCTTGGACGGCCTGCTATGACACAGACCGCCGAACGACAGGCTTTCGCCTGCCGAATTTGGGAAAGCTCTCACCCTCCCGACATTTCCTGTCGGCTCTTCAAGCCACAGGAAGTATCAACCTTGCACCGCTTCTGCAGCGGGCTTGGGCGACGATGCGCCACCCTTCTTCTTGCCCGGCGCGATCATCATGATCATCTGCCGACCTTCGAGCTTGGGGAACTGCTCGACAACGATCAGATCCGCCAACTCGGCGCGCAAGCGATCAAGCAATGCCATGCCGATCTCCTGGTGCGTTATCTCGCGCCCCCGGAAGCGCAGCGTGATCTTGCACTTGTCGCCATCCTCAAGGAAGCGCTTGATGTTGCGCACCTTGATGTTGTAGTCACCATCATCGGTACCGGGTCGGAACTTGATTTCCTTGACCTCGATGACCTTCTGCTTCGATTTCGCCTCAGCAGCCTTTTTCTGTTCCTGATACTTGAACTTTCCGTAGTCCATCAGGCGGCAGACAGGTGGATTGGCTGTGGCCGCAATTTCGACCAGATCCACGTCCATCTCACCTGCCAGTCGCAGGGCCTCAGCCAGACTTACCACCCCCATCGGCTCGTTCTCCGGACCGGAGATACGGACTTCAGGTGCCATGATTTCACGGTTCAGGCGGTGTTTGCGTTCTTCGCGCTGGCGACGATCACGAAATTCAGTAGCGATGGTTCAATTCCTCTTAATCTGTGAGCCACCCAAGGTGGCTGAAACCGTCCGGCACGCGCCAAAACAATGTTCGCTGTCCGTTTCAGGACTGCTCGACTGACTTGTGAGCGATGTCATCCGCGATGAGTTGCACAAAGGCTTCGAGAGACATCACACCGAGGTCTCGATTACCCCGGGCGCGCACTGCAACGGCGCTTGCTGCCTTTTCCTTGTCACCTGCGACCAGGATATAAGGCAGCTTTTGCATCGAATGCTCGCGTATTTTATACGTAATTTTCTCGTTACGCAGATCCGTAACCACTCTAAGCTCTTGATTCGGCGATGATTTCCTGAGCTTTTCGGCAATTTCACGGCAGTAATCGGCCTGCGCATCGGTAATATTGAGCACGGCGACCTGCACCGGAGCGAGCCAAGTCGGCAGCGCACCGGCGTGCTCCTCAATGAGAATACCGATGAAACGCTCCAGGCTGCCCAGGATGGCTCGGTGCAACATCACCGGGCGATGACGGTTGCCATCCTCCCCCACATACTCCGCATCGAGACGCTCGGGCATGGAGAAATCGACCTGGATGGTGCCGCACTGCCAATGGCGGCCGATCGCGTCCTTCAGGGTGTACTCGATCTTCGGCCCGTAAAAGGCGCCATCACCGGGAGAAATCTCGAACTCGCAGTTGGCGGCCTTGAGGCTTTCCATCAAGGCCGCCTCGGCCTTGTCCCACAACGCATCGGCGCCGATGCGCTGCGCCGGGCGGGTGGCCACCTTGTAGATGATGTCGGTAAAGCCGAAGTCCTTGTAGACCTTCTGGAGCAAGGCCGTGAAGTCCACGCATTCGGCCAGGATCTGGTCTTCCGTACAGAAGATATGGCCGTCGTCCTGCGTGAATCCGCGCACGCGCATGATGCCGTGCAAGCCGCCCGTGGGCTCGTTGCGGTGGCACTGCCCGAACTCGCCGTAGCGCAGCGGCAGGTCACGATAGCTCTTGATGCCCTGCTTGAAGATCAGCAGGTGACCCGGGCAGTTCATCGGTTTGAGGGCGTAGTCGCGCTTTTCACTCTCCGTGGTGAACATGTTCTCGCGGTATTTGTCCCAGTGGCCCGTCTTCTCCCACAGGGCCTTGTCGAGAATCTGCGGCCCCTTGACCTCCTGGTAGCCGTTGTCCCGATAGACGCGACGCATGTACTGCTCGACCTCCTGCCACATGGCCCAGCCCTTGGGGTGCCAGAAGACGGTGCCGGGCGAGTGCTCGTCAAGATGGAACAGGTCGAGCTCGCGACCCAGCTTTCGGTGGTCGCGCTTTTCAGCCTCCTCGAGCATGGTCAGGTACTGCTGCAGCTCATCCTTGCTGGCCCAGGCCGTGCCATACACGCGCTGAAGCATCTCGTTTCGATGGTCACCGCGCCAGTAGGCGCCGGCCACCTTCATGAGCTTGAAGTGCTTGAGCTTGCCAGTGCTGGGCACGTGGGGGCCGCGGCACAAATCCTCGAATTTCCCTTCGCGGTACAGGCTGACATCCTCATTGGACGGGATGCTGGCGATGATTTCCGCCTTGTAGTGTTCGCCCGAGCCCTTGAAATAGGCAACCGCCTCGTCTCGCGGCAGCACACGCCGCACGACGGGCTCGTCCTTGGCCGCAAGTTCGGCCATCTTCTTCTCGATCGCGGCCAGATCCTCTGGCGTGAAGGGGCGCTTGTAGGAGAAGTCGTAATAGAAACCGTGCTCGATGACGGGACCGATGGTCACCTGCGCATCGGGGAACAACTCCTTGACGGCATAGGCCAGCAGGTGCGCCGTGGAGTGACGGATCATCTCCAGCCCGTCGCCATCCTTGGCCGTCACGATGGACAGGCCGGCGTCGTTCTCGATGCGGTAGCTGGTGTCGACCAGCTTGCCGTCAACCTTGCCGCCCAAGGCGGCCTTGGCCAGGCCGGCGCCGATGGAGGCAGCCACCTCGGCCACGGTCACCGGACCAGGAAAATCGCGTTGGGAACCGTCGGGAAGCGTAATCTGAACCATATGACTCACTCGGCAATGAAAAGGCGCGGTACTGACCGCGCCTTGCTTTGAATTCGATAGCACCTCGCGCCCGAGGCGCGCGGTCTAGCAACCTCCGGGACACACCTCACTGGCGGTAGTCGTTCGCGGTGTCATGACCGGGGTGCCTTTCTCGCTCTTGCATGTGCCGGACGGGCTGTCCGGCCGCTTGATTCTAACCCGTGGCAAAAGCAACGGCGCCAAAGGCTTGCCCTTGGCGCCGCACATGACAGTCGGGTCATCCGCAAGGACCACCCGCCGGTCGATGGGTTCAGGCGGCGACGGCCTCAGCCACCTTCTTTTCGGCCGCAGCCTTGCGGTTGCGGTCAAGCCAACCATTGACCAGCTTGACGGTTTCGCTCACCGAATCGTTGCTAAGCCCCTGCTGCTCTGCCACCAGCTTGACCAGCAGGTCGATGCGCTCGATGTCGGTTGCGCCTGCGGCCAGTGCGCGCGCGGCCGACGAAGGCTTGAGCAGGCCCAGGCCGGCAGCAGCGTACTTCTCGAAAGGCACCATGTCGTCTGGCGAAGCGCCGAGCTTGACGCAAAGATCAACCACCCACTGGTAGACCTGCTGCGACTGCGCGACATCGCTGTGCACAGCCTCCTTGATCGGGCGCATGCCGTCGGCTTGCACGCAGCGGTAATTGCCCGTCAACAGCATCGCCCACTTGGCCAGCGGCACGAACAAGGAATCGAAGACCTTGAGCTTGACCGGAATGTCCAGCGCTTCGCCGTCGACCGTCAGGCGCGCGGCGGCGATATCGGTCTCGAGTTGCCGCAGCATCGCTGTGTGCTCGGGATTGTCGAAACGAGCCACCTTGAAGTTGGTGGGCAGACCGACCTGCAACACGTTGGGCTTTTCGTCCGGCGGCCGGAAGGCCTGGGGGTCCGGGCTGCACAGCGTCATGACGCCGGGCTCGAAATCCTCCCAGACACTGGCATCATGGAAGCAGGCACGCAGGCCGCTGGCATCCAGTTCTGGAATGCGTGCCAGATACGACAGCGGCGGCATGTTCATGATGGACATGCAGGGCACCTTGGCCTTGGCCGCAGCAGCCATCACCTCGCGCATGCCGGGCGCGCTGTATTGCGGCTCCTGCATGGCCAGCACGACCAGGTCGTACTTCTCCGGATGGGCGCCGCTGGGCGACACGGCGTCCAGCTTGCCCGGCAGTTGCCGGGAATCGATCTCGACCATGCCTTCACGGCCCTTGACCGGAATGCGCACCCGCGTTCCGTCGGAGTTGATGAGTTCTGCGGTTTCCCTGCGGCAGACGAGTGTGACAGCGTGACCGGCCATGAGCAGTTTGCTTGCCATCAGCGAGCCATAAGAGGCCCCCAGGATCAGGATGTTGAATTTCTTGCTCATATAACTTGTTCCTCTTCAGGGTAGGCACCGCTGGCGTATTCCGCGGACTTGGGGTGCGTGCCGGTTGCTCTTTGTTTCGACGCCATGCGGATGAATATAGGGAGGCAGAGAAATAAGGTAAATTAAATTTTCCTTGCCGATTCAGAAATAAATCTTATGCAACAGCCTTCGCTCCACCTGAGCCCGGGCCCCTGCCGTGGGCGTCGTTCACGCACCGGCGAACGGCCCCGGGCGGCACGGCAAGCTCAGTGGAACTGCTCCTCTTCGGTCGATCCGGTCAAGGCCGTCACACTGGACGCACCGCCCTGAATCACGGTCGTGACCGCATCGAAGTAGCCGGTGCCGACCTCCTGCTGATGCGACACAAAGGTGTAGCCCCGATCGCGGGCCGCGAACTCGGGTTCCTGCACACGCTCGACGTAGGCGCTCATGCCGCGCTTCACATAGTCATGCGAAAGGTCGAACATGTTGAACCACATCGAGTGGATGCCTGCGAGCGTGATGAATTGATATTTGTAGCCCATGGCGCCAAGCTCGCGCTGGAATTTCGCGATGGTCGCGTCATCAAGATTCTTCTTCCAGTTGAACGATGGCGAGCAGTTGTAGGCCAGCATCTTGCCCGGATGCACCTTGTGAACAGCTTCCGCGAACTTGCGTGCGAAATCCAGATCCGGGGTTCCGGTTTCACACCACACGAGGTCCGCGTATCGCGCATAGGCGTTGGCGCGCGCCACGGCCTGATCCAGGCCCTTGCGCGTCTTGTAGAAGCCTTCGACAGTGCGCTCACCAGTCAGGAACGGCTTGTCGATCTCGTCATAGTCGGAAGTCACCAGGTCGGCGGCCTCGGCGTCCGTGCGCGCGATCACCAAGGTCGGCACCCCGCAGATGTCTGCCGCCATGCGCGCGGCGATCAGCTTCTGGCAGGACTCGCGGGTGGGCAACAGCACCTTGCCGCCCATGTGGCCGCATTTCTTCACGGAGGCCAACTGATCCTCCCAGTGCACACCTGCGGCACCAGCCCGGATCATGGCCTTCATCAATTCAAATGCGTTGAGTACGCCGCCAAAGCCAGCCTCCGCATCAGCCACGATGGGCGCAAAGTAGTCGACGAACTCCTTGTCGCCCGGGTTGACGCCCTTGGCGTGCTGGATTTCGTCGGCACGGCGAAAGGTATTGTTGATGCTTTCGACCACCTTGGGCACCGAATCAACCGGATACAGCGACTGGTCCGGGTACATCGAGGCGTAGCCGTTGTTGTCGGCGGCCACCTGCCATCCCGACAGATAGATGGCCTTCACACCCGCTTTCACCTGCTGCATGGCCTGCCCCCCTGTCAGCGCGCCCAGGCAATTGACATACGCTTCGCTGTGCAGCATCGCCCACAGCTTCTCGGCCGTGCGACGCGCCACCGTGTGCTCGATGGGGAACGATCCCCGCAGCCGCACCACATCGGCCGCGCTGTATCCCCTCTCTATCCCCTTCCACCGCGGATTGGTGGCCCAGTCCTTTTCCAACGCAGCGATCTGCTGCTCCCGGCTCAGTTGTTCGGTCAGAGTTTGAGGCATGAATTTCTCCTTGAGATTGAATGAAACGGGTGCGGCCGCATGGTTTCAGGATCCGGCGCGATGAAAAAATTTTAGTCTTATAGAAGAGTGTTTTTTATTCTTATGTCATATACAAGACATATATTTATCCGTTGCAAAACAACAGGTTAGAGCATTCATTTCTCAATATGAACTTCTGTATCTCAGATTGAGAAATTCCGATCGCTCCAACACGCGGTGTTTTTCATCTTGCAAAATGAGATTTCGATAAGTCCATGTCATGGATGACCTTGCCCGAAGCGGGAGGCAGATCACAATCGCCCCTGTAGCCATGAGGCGGCCGCCCCGCGCGAAGCAAGACAGCAAGGAAAGCAACAACGTGAACAAGCGCAAGACCCCGTATCTGGCCTATGGATGCCTGGCACTGAGCATGAGTCTGGTGGGTTCCTATGTCGGGCTGTCACGGACCCTGGTCACGCTCATGCCGGTATTCCTGCTGGCCTGGCTGCGCTTCGGAATCGGTGGTCTCGCCATGCTGCATTGGCTCAAGAAGCCGGCCACGGAATTACCCATGACGAAGGCCACGCGGCGCCTGCTGTTTCTCCAGTCCCTGCTGGGCAATTTCCTGTTCTCCATCTTCATGCTCTATGGCATGCGACTGACAAGCGCCCTCGCCGCGGGCGTGATCATGGCGGCCATCCCGGCGGTGATCGCCTTGATGAGCCGGATGTTCCTGCGCGAAACCATGGCGCCGCGCGTCATGCTGTCCGTGCTGTGCGCTGTCGCCGGCATCTCCCTTTCAGCCTGGCCCGTCGATGTGATGGCAACCGTCGACCACTCCCAGCAGACGTCTTGGCTGGGCAACCTGCTGCTGTTTGCCGCTGTCGTCTGCGAAGCGGCCTATGCGGTGATCGGCAAGAGACTCGCGGATCAACTCAGCGCCAAACGCATCACCTCACTGATCAACCTGTGGGGCTTCGTACTCATGGCCCCGATGGGACTCGTCCTCGCACTGCAGTTCGATTTCAGCACCCTGCCCGCCAAGCACTGGCTGCTGCTGGTGTTCTACTCCCTGGCCGCAAGCGTCTGGTCGGTCTGGCTCTGGATGACGGGATTGAAACATGTGCCCGCAGCACAAAGCGGCGTGTTCACGGTGTTCCTGCCCATCTCGGCCGCTGCGGTGGGCGTCGTGTTTCTCGGCGAACACCTGGGGGCGCTGCAGATCATCGCCTTCTGCATCGCACTGCTCGGCGTCTTGCTGGCCACTGTCCCGACACGACCCGCGAAGGCAGCATTGCACTCGGAAGCCTGCACCGCCCACAACACGACAGCAGGACCACGCAGCGGCGATAGACCACCTTCCACAGAGGAAAAAACAGAAAATCTCAGTAAAAAAAACAACAGATCACCGATTGAAAGTTGAATTTTTTCTTGGAAGCAAGATTTTTCTCCAGTAGCATCCGCAAAGCCAGTCAAGAAGCTGTTCTTCGCTGGTGATAACTCAACTTCAAGAAGGACAAACCACCATGGCAACTGCGAAGAAAGCGCCGGCTAAAAAAGCCGCAGCAAAGAAGGCTCCGGCCAAAAAGGTCGTCGCCAAGAAGGCACCCGCGAAGAAGGTAGCAGCAAAGAAGGCTCCGGCCAAAAAGGTCGTCGCCAAGAAGGCACCCGCGAAGAAGGTAGCAGCCAAGAAGGCTCCGGCCAAA
>Ga0224506_10003360_pt1 | contig 10590 bp, 12 predicted proteins | sample SF_Jan12_sed_USG_2_FD_169108 | JGI IMG/M metagenome (GOLD analysis project Ga0224506, IMG submission 169108) | Sediment microbial communities from San Francisco Bay, California, United States - SF_Jan12_sed_USGS_8_1 | ecosystem: Environmental > Aquatic > Marine > Sediment | place: USA...
GTACTGGTCCACCTGCATACAAACGTTAAACCTAACCGACAATTGGTATGACCATGAATCAGGACGGTGGGCTTTCAAATGGGACAAATGGATTAAGGACATCCCAAGCCAAGGAATCTCGCTTCCTAATACACTTGTGGAGTCAGAGAGCTATCCACAGAAAGCGGATATAATTGATGTTATTGTTTTGAAAGAGTTACAGAAGAACGCAGAATGTGAACTATGTGATATAGCGAAACTGTTAGGTGTATCCCCACAAAAGGTGCAATATCACTATAAAAACCACGTGATTGCGAAAGGCCTTATCGAAGGCTATGTGGTTTTCCTGCCACACTTTGAAGCTCTATCTGATAGTTACTGCTTTAGATTTGACTTCCATGATAAGGAGTTCATGGCTAGATTTGCCCTTTCACTTAAAGACAAACCTTTTGTGCGCAGCATAGGTAAAATCTTCGGAAAAAACGCTTTATTTGTCCATATATACCTTCCTAGAGAAGAATTTAGAGGTTTAACAGATAGTCTACCAAAGCTAATTAGAAATGGTCAATTGAAAAGTTATGATTACACAATCGAGGATCCTTCTAGAAAAAAAGCACAAACTATTCCATACGAATTCTTCAAAGATAAATCGTGGATTTACGACCACAGAAAACACATGGAAAAGCTTCAGGAATTGGCAAGTCATAGTCTGAGCTGACATTTGCATGCATACAGATTAATTTATTTAGTAACTCCGATTGATCTTTCTTGATTCAAATGTTCAAAGAAGTAGAAGCAGCTTATGAACGAATAAAAGAAACCGTTAATTCCACTCCCGTAATGACCGCTTCAACCCTCGATGAGATAACTGACAGCGAATGTTTCTTAAAGTGCGAGAATTTTCAGAAAACTGGATCCTTCAAATTTAGAGGGGCCTTTAACGCCTTGTCACAATTATCTTTGGAACAGAAGAAGAAAGGGGTAATAACACATTCCTCTGGAAACCATGCACAAGCACTTGCCTTGGCTGCTAAACTTCTTGGAATTAAAGCAGTAATTTGTATGCCCAAAAACGCTCCTTCGGTGAAAGTGGCTGCAACAAGAGGTTACGGTGCAGAAATAGTCGTTTGTGGTACTCAGCCAACTGATAGAGAGAAAACGGTCATACCTCTCATTGAAAGGTACGGTTATACTCTCATACATCCCTCCAATGATCTTAAGATTATCTCTGGTGCCGGGACCGCTGCTTATGAATTAATCAAAGAAGTAGGTGAACTCGATTATGTTTTCAGTCCAGTGGGTGGCGGTGGATTACTGAGTGGAACAGCAATTGCAACCAAAGGTTTGCTTCCATCAGCCAAAGTCGTTGGTGTTGAACCGGAAAACGCATGTGACGCTTATCAATCATTCAAAGCAGGAAAGATTATCCCGGTGGAAAACCCGAATACAATAGCAGACGGTTTAAGAACGTCTCTTGGAAGTAACACTTTCGGAATAATAAGAGAGAAAGTAGATCAGATAATAACTGTTTCAGAAGAAGAAATCGTAGATGCAATGCAGTTTATCTGGGAAAGAATGAAACTAGTGGTTGAGCCTTCAGGAGCGGTTTCACTGGCAGGAGTATTGTCAAAACAAATGGGTTTGGAGTCTAGGAGAGTAGGAATAATAATCAGTGGAGGAAACATTGATTTGACTGGCTTCTTTGCTAAAATTCGGCGAAGAATAAAGTCCTCCAAGTAAGGGCGCACGCTTGAGTTCATTCGTGGTCTGGATTAGATTATGTCTCAGTAGTTTCTGAAGCTAGCATGTTCGGAACAGTTTGTCTTCGATATTCCCTCCACTTATCACACAACAATTTCTTTTCCAATGAACATGCCTTTGTTTTCTATTATCAGAGCGACGGGAATGACACCTGCTTTCTCAGCAATCTTCTTTCCTTATCTCAGAGCAAAAATGCATGCGCACATGAGAAATGATCTTGAAGAGTAGAAAAACTCAAATCAGAATTAATAAAATTAAAAGTGGAATTAGAAACCGATGACACAAATCCAACCAAGGCAATAGAGCTTTACAAAAAAGTTGGGTTCAAAGTATTTCGCAAGCTACTGGTGTATTTAAGAAGAAACTAGATACGCGCGAGGGTTTTCTAGCTAGCTAGCGCGTTCATTTCACGAATATGTTCGGGTTAGTAACTACCCAGTGAGTTTTCATGAACAGCTCCATCGGGAATGGCTGGCCGTGCCCGGGGTACACGGTGTTGATTTGTAAACGTTTCAGTTTTTCGACACTGGCGTGCGCTGCAACTGAGTCATCGATAATGGACCAGATTTCTGGTTTGTCTACATTGGCCAGCAGATCACCGCAAAACAGGTCGCCGCTGGCTGTCAGGATGCCTATTGAACCCTTTGAGTGCCCTGGAATATTAAGAACTTTAGCGTTGAATCCATATCCAGAGAAATCGTATCCATCGTCGATGTATAAATCGGGTTTAAATCTGTCCGATTTACTTAATCTGAAGAACAACTTGAAAATTATTGTGATGAGAATATTCTGTTTGTTTCGATTCCATAACATGTCTCCGTGTTCGACCATTCCGGAATCGTCCTTGTGCATGGCTATTTGTGTGCCGAATTTTTTCCGAAGGTACGCTGCATTACCGCAGTGGTCAAAATCACCGTGAGTTAGTACGATCAGCGTAAGATTTCCCGGCTGGCAGCCCGCGCTTTCAAGTTGTTTTTCGATCGCGCCGCGCTTGTTGGTCCTACCCGTGTCGATCAGGATAAATCCGTCGCCGGTTCTGACGAGGTAGCAATTGACAGAGACATTAAAAACAAAAGGCGTGGTGAGGATGTTAATCTCCAAAGTCATTTGAGCCTCCTGTGTTCAAACATGCACGCACTAGATTTAATTTTAGGCTTTCGTACTTAGGCGAATATTAGCGGTCTTGTAGGTTATTTGCACTGAGGTTAAGTGAATTAATAGTAAAGCTTTTCAACAGTCGTATTTCATGATGTAGATCAACCAAGACTGGGATTTGAGCGTATGATCTACGAGAAGATAACAAACCGAAGAACGATTAGAAAGTATACGCCGAAGGGTGTATCGAAGGAAATCTTATTAAAATGCGTGGATGCTGCAAGGCTTTCTCCTTCTGGAGCTAACCGTCAACCACTAAAGTATGTCGTCGTTAACGATCAAGAGCTATTGAAAGCAGTCTTCAACACGTTGAGTTGGGCTGGATACTTACCAGATTATCAACCTAGCGAAGAAGAGATGCCGAGAGCATACATCATTATACTCTTGGACAAAAACATACGTCAAAACTATGGTCACGATGCAGGGATAGCTGCAATGAGCATTTCCATGGTTGCCTATGATGAGGGTTTAGGCTCGTGCATTCTCGGGGCTGTTGATAGAGAAAAACTTAGGGATGCCTTGAATGTGCCGGAGGGTCTCGATATAGTTCTTGTAGTTGCTCTTGGATATCCAGACGAAAATCCAATAGCCGATGAGGTTAGAGATGGAGACATAAAATACTGGCTTGACGAAAATGGAGTACTACACGTGCCGAAGAGAAGTCTCAAAGACGTAGTTAAATGGAATGCATATTACGCATCCTAAGTCAACCTCTTTCTAACCTCTTAGTTCTCTTCAGTTTCTCCATTCAAGGAAACACTTTCAATATGGCAATAGGGAGCTTTAATTTTCTCCTTGGCAACAATGATAAAGAGGCATTTGTGTGGAAAATTTAATTTCAGTTTCGAGTGCGCCGATTGCAAGACTTGGTGGCAAAAGGTACTATGACCTTCTTGGGACTCTTGAAGTCATGAAAAAGGCTTACCTTGAATCAATTGTTGATGGTTTTGAGTTACAAGTTCAACCAGAGTGGGATAGTGAAAACCCACCCTTAACAGACACACAGTTTGCAGACTGGACACAAACGCCTAGGTACACTGTTTCAGAGATTTTGACTCTTCTTGAGAAACAAAAACTGCCAATCCTATCGGTTCATGCTAGCAGGGATGTTGGCAGCTACCTTTGTTCAAATCGAAAACGACATTATGAAAAAGGAAAACGTCTAATCTATGACACTCTGTTTCTTGCTGATAATTTGGGAGCAAAGATTTGTGTATTCCATCTTTGGGACACTTGGAAAACTGAAATTGATGTTCACAAACTGAAGAAAGACTTTCTTAACATAACAGCTCAATTTGCCAAGATCAAGGCTTCTGTGGAAAATATTCCCACTCACTTAAAGAAACACACCCCTTTTTCATTGGTTAAGCTTTTTGACTATGTAACACTTGACATAAAGTGGGCTTCTTTGTATAACGAGTTGAACATGTTTGAACCGATGATTGGTAAGGTTGTAAATGTGCATTTGCGTGGAACTCTAAGAGAAGGCAGATGGTTTCTGAATAGCTCAAATCTCGGTTTCTACGAAGCTCTAGACCTGATTAGAAATAGATGGAAATATTCGGGATTACTTACAGTGGAGCCAGAGGGCAAGAGAGACCGGTCGCTTTTCAACAGTTTTGTAAAAGCTATGAAGTCATTAAAAACCTAAGCTGCGTGTGCGCGCAAGTCTTCCTCAACTGAGTCTTGTCGATGGTTCACACATACAATTTTATATGGGAAAAAACCGCATGCATGGCTGTAAAACAGAGGTGCTTCAATGATGAATGAAAATAGGTTAACCCGTAACATCATAATTCAAACCCTTGTGAATGCCTTAGAACCGCTTGATTATATCCATGCCTTTTGGGAAGGAGGTGCTGCAGCCTTAAACAGGATCGATGAATGGTCCGACGTCGATCTTTATCTGGTCGTGGAGGACAAGAAAGTCGACGAGACATTCCTTGCTGTCGAGGAAGCCTTGAAATCGTTGACCCCTATCAAACAGAAGTACGATGTGCCACATCCTCCAGAGTCCGGGCTTTTCCAAGCTTTCTATAAACTGGAAGGCGCAAGCGAATACCATATCATTGACCTCGCCGTTCTAACACTCGGCAGTCCAGAGAAGTTTCTTGAACCAGAGATACATGGTGACGCTGTATTTTTCTTCAACAAATCCGGTAAGGTCAAGGCTCGCCCATTAGATGAGAAAGCGATTATTGGGAAATTGCTGAAAAGGTTGGAGAGATTAAGAACAAGGTTCGATGTGTTCAATAGCTTCGTACAGAAGGAGATTAACAGAGGCAATTACCTTGAAGCAATGGATTTCTATCGTGTTCTTACGTTGGCTTCATTGGTCGACGCCTTGCGGATGAAATATAGTCCTATCCATCACGACTTTAGGACACATCACATACATTATGAAATTCCATCGGAAGAAATAGGAAAACTCAAGCGTCTCTTCTTCGTCAAGGATGAGAAGGATTTACAGGAAAAATATCATGAGGGCACCAAGTGGTTCCACAAGATTATGTCAGAAATCAATCGAAAGGAGATAGAGAAGCTAATTCGAAAATCGTAAAGCGCGTGTGCAGGAGGCTTTGACAATCTACTTTGTTCATTCATTTGATCGAGCTTGATGATATGTTCTGAATAGACGATACCGAGACAGTCGTGGCCAACCAGTCTTGGCATATCTCAGTTTATCTGGGTTTTTCTTCAGCCAATTCATCATGTGGAAGAAACTTTTTGCTCTCTTCTTGTCTCTCTCCTCCAGTGGGCGGTAGCCTAGGTTTCTTATTTCATCAAGGTATGCAGTTTCCGTGAGAAATTGTGGCTCTCCCGTGACTTTTATCCTGAAAATTCGGTTATTACCATACTTCCTTATCAAATCCTTGACAGCTTTGTCGAAGATGTAGCCTCTGCAGATGTATACTGGTTCATCTGGCTTCAATTTTAGTCTGCCCAATAGTTTGAAAACAACCTTTGAAGCTTGTTTCAGATACTCTTTTCGATCGAATCGTGGAGGTCTAAAATACTTCACATCTAAGATTTCATACGAAAATTCTTGAGTCCTACTACGAAAAGCCCCTATGACCGCACCGAAAAGGAGGTCTCCGACACCAGCATCATCAATGATTATTGTCATTTAGTATTGCCTCTGCATGAATGGTTTCCACGAGCTTACCAAGCACGCGCCGCAAACATGATCTCCAGGCATTATCTCACTTTCAATCCCATGCAATAGTAGTCGGTGGTGCACTGTCTGCCTATTATGAATAACGGTAGAGAACATCGAAGAAGAAAAAACAACAAAACAGCGTGAGCAAAGAATAGATGCCAGTATGTGCATGCATGGTGTGCGCATAAAAAAGGTGGCTTTTCTAAACTCTCACTGGCTGCAACATGGCAAAGTGATTTCCTTCAGGGTCAAGTGCAATTGCTATCCAGCCTACGTCAGGGACCTCTTGTTTTGGCTGTACAATTTTTCCTCCTAAAGCCTTGATCTTCTCAATGTATTCGTTTATCGACTCAACAGAGATGTAGTTGACTGGTTTAAGCTCTGGGCGGTCCTTCTTGTACATGCCTCCATTCACTCCAGTTCTCAAGGGCGTGCCTTTCTCATCCGCGGGGACTGTCTCGATCATCCAGTATGGAATCGGTCCTGAACTTTTCTCAATTTTCCATCCGAAGAGTTCTGAATAGAACTTCTTCAGCTTCTCCACATCACTAGCAGGAATCTCAAAGTGCACAATTGTATGATCCATAATTATTCACACATACACTAATCCTCTGCAAGTGCTAGCTAGCTCTTTTTTGTATGCTTTTCTTTAGGTGCTCCGCAGTTTGAGCATGTTGCTTGCCGACATCTGCTAGTGTATTCAGTTTTGCATTCAGTACATACCCATGTTGGCATATTCTTATTCTCCTTTCAATTATGCTAGATGCCCCTTACTGTGAAGTGAAGCTATTAAAAATTTCGTGCATGACACATGCCATTTTCCAGACGCACATGTTGAAGGAAAGACAAACATGACTTTTTCATCTTAAGAACCTATCATTCTTCCAGATGTCTGCGGTGTCACTGTAGCCTCGACTTTCCCAATATCCTATCTCCTTCCTCGAAGTGAATTTTATCCTCGTAATCCACATGGCACTTTTATAAGCGTATTTGTCTGGAACAACCAGCCGCAAAGGAGCACCAGTTCCTTCCTCAAGATATTTGCCATCGAGTTTGTAGGCTAGAAGGATGTTGTCTCCCAGAAGTTCCTCCAGCGAAAGAGAAGTTGTGTACCCATCTGCGCATTCGAAGGAAACAAACTTCACAGTGTCCTCAGGTTCTATCATATTCACTATGTGTTTGAAACGAATTCCTTCCCATTTGAGATCTAAGACGCTCCATCCTTCTACACAATGGAAATCGCTCACAGATTCAACAATCGGAAGTTTCAGAAGATCATTCCAACTCAGCTTTATGGGTTTCTTGACTTCTCCCTCTATTGTTAAAATCCATTTTCTTAAATCAATCTTTGGAACAGAGCCTTCAATGGTTGGGTGATCCTTGCCCCATCTTAATAGACGTTTGATTGGCTTCTGACCTGGAGGGAAGCCTTTGCGTTTGCCACTACTACCATCTGATAGCATACCTTATTCGAAAGAATAAGCAAGTTAAAAGAGATAAGCCTTGTCATGCGCACGCTTTGACTTGAAGACGCTCCTATGCTTCAGATTGGAGACTTTCTACTTTATGGCTGTGTGAGTTTCATGAACTTGGAAAGCTCATCTTTAAGTTAGAAGCGAGGAGCTTGACTGAGAAAACCGTAGAGAAGGATAGGTCTCCGAGGGATTTGAAGAAACGCTTTGTGGAATAATCGAGGATTTGAGTGTTGGAGGTTGAAGACTATAAGAGAAATCGCGACTAATTAAGAACGAAGAGTAGTTACTCTGTTAAGGTCGGGGGAATTAAGGTTGGATGTTTTCGAGGCTATTCAAAAAAGGAAATCGGTTAGGTCGTATAAGCCTACACCAGTTCCGGTTGATGTATTGTGGAGAGTTTTGGAGGCGGCTAGGCTGGCTCCTTCGGCAGGAAGTGTTCAGCCTTGGCACTTTATCGTGGTCATGGATCCAGATAAGAGGAGAAAGATCGCTAGGGGATGTAGATTTGGTCGTTTTTTGGCAGAGTCACCTGTGGTTATTGTCGCATGCGGCAATCAGAAAGCTTCTCCGCGCTGGTATGCCATTGATACGTGTATTGCTGTGGAGAATCTTGTGCTCGCCGCTACTGGTGAGGGACTTGGAACATGCTGAATAGGTCTCTTTAATGAAAAAGAGATTAGGGAAATGTTGAAAATACCTAGCCGTCTGGAGGTCGTGGCGCTGTTGGCCTTAGGCTACCCGAGAGAGAAGCTGGATATCTCAGCTAAGCTGGCTCACTTGATAAGACCTAGAAAGAAGCTGAGGAAAATAGTCCATGTCGAAGAGTATGGTAGAAAGTTTCCAAGCCTCTCATAAAATGTTTGCAAGCACACACAATTTATATTGAGTTTGTTCGATATTTTGAGTTAACGGTGAAATTAAGATGAGTAGGACGATTGAGAATTTGAAGGATGCGTTTGCAGGTGAGTCGCAAGCAAATCGACGATATTTGGCTTTTGCTGAAAAGGCTGAGAACGAAGGCTTGATGCAAGCTGCAAAGCTTTTTAGAGCAGCAGCAGAAGCAGAGACAATACATGCTCTGAATCATCTTAGAATAATGGGAGAGATAAAATCAACAGTTGAGAATCTGGATGCTGCAGTTTCTGGAGAAACTTTTGAGTTTAAAGAAATGTATCCGAAATACTTGAGCATCGCCAAACAAGAAGAAAATGATCAAGCAGCTTGGAGCTTTGATGTAGCAAACAAGGTTGAGCAGGTACACGCTGGCTTATTCTCAAAGGCAGTTGAAGCGTTGAGAAATAACAAGGAATTGACAAAAATCGACTATTATATTTGCAGTGTCTGTGGGAACACAGTTGAATGCATGGCGCCAGAAAAATGTCCAATCTGCGGAGCATCGAAAACAAAATTCTTCAAGATAGTCTAGCGCGCACAAACACGACTTTATCATTTTACAATTTTTAAGATTTTGTCGACCAGAGGAATAATTTGCATGCATGAAAAGGAATCAACATTGTTTTTAGTGGTTGTAGCATCAAAGAACCACTAAATCAACCGCTAAACTCCTTTTTTCTCATCTCACAGAAAAGGACAATTAAAATGATGTTCAAAAATTCTAGAACAGAGTGTTAAGTAGAACATTGTTTCTGAAGTTTTAAGTGTAGCAAACTGCATATATACTACAAAGAAGTAAGAAACATGCATGCTCTTCGAAAAAGAACTGATGAAAAATGAAAAAGATAGTGCAAATGGCTCTGCTGTCAATGGCAGTGTTGACGGTGACTTACGTTAGTGCAGTAGTGTATGCCAATGCCGATGTAGGTTCTAATTATTATCCTCATCGCTATGTTCTTTATGCAGCGTTCAAGTATGAAGCAGATACACCGCCGACCGAGTGGTATGCACCGGAGCAGCTCGGAATATACGATGTAATAGAGTATGGACAGAATGGTTCTTCTTGGCTTCATATCGCGGTTGACAAAGAAAGAGAACCTTTTCCATTACAAAGCGAAAATCCAACATTCCTATACAAAGATGAGTTCTATACAGTCTCGTCATTCTGGGTGACCCCTGGATTGCCTGAAAATTTCAAGCAGTGGCAGATTCCAATAGGAGTAGCATTAGGAACAGGCTGGCTGTTCGCTGGAGTACTTTTCCTTCTTTTCCTTAAAGGAAGAAAAAATGAAAAGGTAGAATTGCATGCATGCAGAAGGCAGGCTTTTGTATAGAAAGCTCTTCTTGGTAATAGTTGCAATTGCTTTGTTGGCAAATGTAGTTAAGGTTACAGCGGCGTCTTCTAGTGCCGATAATGAAATAGAAGTGATAGGCTCCCGCTTTAAGAATAGCATAGCTGTCAATGGAACTGCTGTGATTGGTTTTCTGCTCCAATCTAAAACGGCTGTTTCGAATGTTGTTGTCTCCTATGTAGGCCAGCAGGAGAGGCTGGTTGATGAAACTATGAGCTTGGTAGAAGAAAATGCGACTTACGGTTTGTGGGAAGCAACAATAATTCCCAAAGTGTGGGAAGAGAAAGTGGGTGGGGAGACAAGACACTATATAGACGCAACGACGATGAAGCTATATGTTTTTCTTCCTCATGCAGTAAACGAGATAGCGATACCAGAAGGCCTTCTAGGCTATTGGAGCGTACATGAGGAGAAGGTTTTCTCTTCCTTTGTCAACATCGGGTTTTTTCTAATACTGTGTGGAGTTTTTTCTGTAATCGGAGTAACTGTCGCGTTAAAACAAAAACGTCAGAAAAAATGATAGTTCTCTCTACTTCCTTTTTGACCACATGTAATCTAGGTGAAACAAGTTAAATTGATATCTTTTGATAACGTCTTAACGCGGACCTAGTAATCTCTACATGTTCTTTCCTAGCTTTAGCAATTTGACATGCACGTATGCATTAGATGGTCAGAGCGCATTCTATTTCTGCAAGAATTCTAACTTGTAGAAGTTAGAACATCCTTGAGTCTAGAACCAACCATATATGCCTCTGAGTTACCATATCTATCTTTGGTGGTGAAGACTACGACAGAAGAAGATAAAGAACTACCA
>Ga0224506_10003361_pt1 | contig 10588 bp, 11 predicted proteins | sample SF_Jan12_sed_USG_2_FD_169108 | JGI IMG/M metagenome (GOLD analysis project Ga0224506, IMG submission 169108) | Sediment microbial communities from San Francisco Bay, California, United States - SF_Jan12_sed_USGS_8_1 | ecosystem: Environmental > Aquatic > Marine > Sediment | place: USA...
AGAATTCAAGGATATTAAAATAAACATCTGGCTGGCGTGGGGATTTTTTGTTGTTGGTCTTGGTGGCGTTGTTTATGGCGCCGATCTTTTGGTGCATAGCGGTTCTGAGATAGCGCGCAATTTGGGTGTTTCCGAAGAAGTTATCGGCCTGACCGTAATTGCTATCGGCACATCGCTGCCCGAACTTGCCGCATCCGTGGTTGCGGCAATTAGGGGCCATACGGACGTAGCGGTTGGCAATGTTGTTGGTTCCAACCTGTTTAATATATTGCTTGTCGGCGGCGGTGTTGCCGCGGTTCATCCGCTGGATGTGCCGGAACAAATACAGCGTTTTGATATATGGATAATGCTGGCGGCAACAATAATGCTATTTGCCTATCTTGTTTTGGGCAGACGTTTCCGCCGTCGCGAAGGTGCTTTGCTGTTAGGAATCTATGGCGGTTATGTGGCGATTCAGGTGCATGGGGTATCTAATTTTTATCAGTGGTTGCCTTAAAAAATAACAATTATTCCTATGCTTAGGCGTCTTTGACTTGCAACAAACGTCACCATCCATCATTCTTTGACCATGAACAACACTGCCCAGCCAAATGTATTAATTACAGGTGCCGCCCACCGGATCGGTCGCGCCATAGCGACCGACCTTGCGGCAAACGGCTATGGTGTTGCGGTCCATTATAACAATTCCGAAAGTGGCGCCAATGATCTGGTCGCAACCATAACCAATTCCGGTGGTCGGGCAATCGCGCTAAAAGCAAACCTTGCCAACGAGGATGAGGTAAAATCAATCATCCCGGCCGCCACCAAGGCCCTTGGTCCGCTTACGTTGCTAATTAACAACGCATCAATGTTTGAAAACGATACCGTTGATGATGCCACGCGCGCTAGCTGGGATATGCACATGGATGTCAACCTGCGCGCACCGTTTGTTCTTTCGCAGGATTTCCAAAAGCAAATGCCCAATGGTCTGGAGGGCAATATAATAAATATTCTTGACCAACGGGTCTGGAACCTGACCCCTTATTTTATGACCTATACCCTCAGCAAATCAGCCCTTTGGACCCTTACCCAAACTTTGGCGCTGGCGCTGGCGCCACAAATAAGGGTCAACGGCATCGGTCCCGGCCCGACATTACAAAATGTCAGACAATCTGACGAAGATTTCGCCCGCCAATGGTCGGAAACCCCATTGGGGCGCAAGGTAATGCCGGACGAAATAGCCGATACGGTTAGATTTATTGTTCATTCCCCATCCATGACGGGCCAGATGATAGCCCTTGATTCCGGGCAACATCTTGGCTGGGCGCAGGGGTCGAATAAATTTCCGCCCAACGAATAACCTTGCTAGTCGTGGTTTAGAACAATAGAAATATGCGCTTTTTAAGTTTTGGAGAAAAAATAAATGACCGGACCTACAGTCAAACTGGTGCCCACACCGTCAATTGCCGATGCGCGCGCCGGCATAAGGCATGTGTTTGTCCGTGATCTTGAGCTGATGAGCTCAATCGGGGTCCATGACAATGAGCGCAAGGCCGCCCAAAGGGTTCGTATAAACCTTGATTTGGCCGTGTTTGAGGGCGAAAAGGCTCTGGGCGATGACCTAGAAAATGTGGTTTGCTACGAACAAATCACGGCTGCCGTCAGGGATGTATGCAGTGCCCGCCATATAAACCTGGTTGAAACCATGGCCGAGGAAATATCGAGCGTTTGCCTAAAAAATCCTAAGGTGCGTTCGGTCTTGGTGCGGGTGGAAAAGCTTGACGTGTTTGCCGACGTATCAAGCGTTGGCGTGGAAATAGAGCGCTTTAATCCGGAAGTATAATTTAAAGAATATATCAGAACCCATTGTTTTATAAGGAACTACCGCCAAGCCCCAACATGGGGGATAGTTTTACACAGGTTCTTTTGTCCAATGCATTCCAATGGTTGCAATTTATCCGGTGCCTATTTCGCATCCGTAACGGTTAATATAATCAATTTTATCTAATGTTTTCATTAAGTTGGGTTAGTGCTTAATTTTTGTGCAATCCACAAGATTCCAAGCCCGCCATAGAGAGTTTCTGTTGGGGCCGCAATTATCAACATGTTTATCCACACGTTTGGTGGATAGTTAACAAGCACCCATTGAAAGCAAATACCCCAATTCCTATACCCCGATGCACTCGGTTTATTGGTCGCACAAGGGTTGGGGCTTGCGGTTGGGGTGGCGATGGGCTTTCATCTGGAATATGGCTGAAAAATCATCAAAATTAGGCACTAATCCAGCTTCTTTCGCTTCTGGCAAAAAACACGAGCAAGGACGTGAGCTAATCGCGTCCCTTGCCCGAAATCTGCCGTCAGGGCCCGGCGTTTATCGCATGATAGGCAGCGAAGCCCCGGGCGTGGGCAGTAGCGCCGCAGGCCTGGTTTTGTATGTGGGCAAGGCCAAAAACCTAAAAAAACGGGTTTTGAGCTACACCAATCAGGGAAAGCTAAGCCCGCGCATCCAACGCATGGTCTGTGAAACCAGAGGCATGGAATTTGTCACCACCCACACCGAAGCAGAAGCATTGTTGCTGGAAGCCAATCTAATCAAGAAGCTAAGACCGCGTTACAACATACTTTTGCGCGACGATAAATCGTTCCCGGAAATCGCGGTTGAAAAAACCCATGATTTTCCCCGGGTTATAAAGCACCGCGGCGTACGCAATGCCAATTGTAGCTATTTTGGCCCGTTTGCTTCGACCTGGGCGGTAAATGAAACCATCACCACCTTGCAGCGGGCATTTTTGTTAAGAACATGTTCCGATGCGGTTTATTCATCGCGCACACGCCCTTGTTTGCTTTATCAGATAAAACGTTGCTCCGGCCCGTGCGTCGGCAAAATCAGCAAACGTGATTATTCGTTGTTGGTGGGTCAAGCCACGGAATTTCTCAAAGGAAAAAGTCGGAAAATTCAAAAATCATTGGCAGATGAAATGCAAAAAGCCAGTGATGCCCAAAAATTTGAACAGGCCGCGCAATTTCGTGACCGGATAAAGGCGCTTACCCGAATACAGGGCCATCAAGACATAAACCCCGGAACCGTGGTTGATGCAGATGTTGTGGCCATTCATCAAGAAGATGGCAAAGACGGTAGTGAACAAAGTGGCCGTGGTGCCAAGGCATGCGTGCAGGTATTTTTTTTCCGCGGTGGGCGAAATTTTGGTAACCGGGCGTTTTATCCGGCCCACACCGCAGGCGAAACCCCGGCCGCAGTATTAGAAGCGTTTATGGGGCAGTTTTATTCAACCCATACCCCGCCCCCTGAAATATTGTTAAGCCATAATCTGGCCAGCGGTGATGCGGCAAAGGTAATGGCTAGCGCATTAAGCGAACGGGCCGAAAAAAAAGTTACAATAAAGGTTCCATCGCGCGGTGACCGTGCCCGCTTGGTCGCCCATGCTTTAGAAAATGCCCGTGGCGCGTTAGCGCGCAAAAAATCTGAAAACGAAACCCATGAACAACTGTTGGCGGCTTTGGCGCAAACATTGGGTATAGACCAGCCCCTTGAACGGATAGAGGTTTATGACAATTCCCATGTTTCTGGCACCAACCAAGTTGGGGTGATGATAGTTACCGGCCCAGAAGGTTTTGTCCGTGGGGCGTATCGCAAATTCAACATAAAAGGCGCCATCCAGCCGGGCGATGATTATGCCATGATGCGCGAGGTATTAAGCCGAAGGTTTACCCGGGCGATGAAAGGCCAGCAAGCGCTTGAGGGTGCTTTAAGCAAAGAAAAAGAAAAAAACTGGGGCGGGTTAAAAAATTGGGATATGCCGGATTTGGTGGTAATTGATGGCGGCAAGGGCCAACTAGGGGTGGCGATGGATGTTTTCGCCGATTTAGGGATTGGCGGGGTAGCACTTTCAGCCATATCCAAAGGCCCGGAACGAAACGCCGGGCGTGAGCAAATTCATATGCCGGGTAAATCAAAACCACTGATTTTAGATGAGCGTGACCCGGTTTTGTATTTTTTACAGCGCATCAGGGACGAGGCACATCGTTTCGCCATCGGTAGCCACCGGAAAAAAAGATCCAAATCCTTAACCCGCTCGGGGATTGATGATATACCCGGTGTCGGGCCGGGGCGAAAAAAGGCGCTGTTGCAGCACTTTGGATCATCAAGCGGGATAAAGGAAGCGGGTTTAAGCGACCTTGAAGGCGTGAAGGGCATATCCAGCTCCACCGCAAAGCGCATTTATGACTGGTTTCATCAAGATAATTAAATGGCTAGAATGGCCATCTGTTGTATTATCAATAACAAGATTTATTTTTCCCCGGACACAAACATCATGGTTTTAAACCTTCCCAATATACTTACCGTTTCGCGCATAGTTGCTATTCCAATTGTGCTGATATTCATACTTATTGGCGGTGCATTTGGTAATTGGCTGGCCTTTATTTTTTATACTTACGCCTGCATAACCGATTTTTTTGACGGTTATCTGGCTCGTGCCTGGCACCAGCAATCTGCCTTTGGCCGTTTTCTTGACCCCATTGCCGATAAGCTTTTGGTCGCCGGGGTTTTATTTATGTTGGTCGGGGTTGAAACAATTTCTGGCGCGGTAATTTTTCCGGCGGCGATAATATTGTGTCGGGAAATATTGGTTTCGGGCTTGCGTGAATTTTTAGCCGAAGCCCGGGTCGGTATGCCGGTAAGCCTTTTGGCAAAATGGAAAACCACAATTCAGATGTTGGCGCTTGGATTTTTGATTGTCGGTTCGGCTGGGCCGGATTTCGGTTTTGCCACCACAACCGAAATAGGTATTTACGGCCTGTGGGCGGCGGCGCTGATAACGCTGGTAACCGGCTATGATTATTTGCGTGCAGGGCTTGAGCACATTTCAAAAACTGATGGCGAAGCAGGCTCAAACAACGGCCCTGACTTTAAATCATAATAAATATGAACAGTTCTAGTGACGAATATATAAAAATATCGCCCGGCCTGATGTTGTTGGAAGATGCTTTGGCACGAATAAAATCAACCAGCAAAACCGTAGCGGGAACCGAAGAAATAAGTCTGGCCAACTGTCTTGGCCGCACATTGGGCGAAGATGTAATTTCAAAGGTAGATGTCCCGCCATATGATAATTCAGCCATGGATGGTTATGCGGTTTTTTCATCAGACCTTGTCAATCCGCCCGTGCGTTTAGCCGTAACCGGGCGAATTGCCGCCGGCCACCCGCTGGCCCGCGAAGCCCAGAAGGGTGAGGCGCTGCGTATTTTTACCGGTGCGCCGTTGCCGCCCGGGCCCGATGCCATAGTAATGCAGGAAAAAGTAAAACTTGATGGCGAGGTTGCAATTTTTTCCGAAACCGTAAAGCCCGGAACCAACCGCCGTTTGCAGGGCGAAAATATAAAATCTGGATCAACAATTTTACACAAAGGGCAATTATTGCGCGCCCAAGAAATTGGCTTTGCCGCGGCGGTGGGGCTAAGCGCGCTCAAGGTTTATAAACCACTTCGGGTCGCGGTATTTTCCACCGGTGATGAAATTGTTGATAGTACGATCAAGAAACTTCCGCCCGGATGTATTTATGATGCCAACCGCCCGTTAATGGTTTCATTGTTGCAAGGTTTGGGTTGCGCCGTAACCGACCTTGGTATTTTGCAAGATGACGCCGGCACAATTAGTACGGCGTTAAAAAATGCAACAACCGACCACGACCTGATAATTACATCTGGCGGCGTTAGTGTTGGCGAAGAAGACCACGTAATAAATATTATAAAAGATTTAGGTTCACTTGATTTTTGGCGTTTGGCGGTAAAACCGGGCAAACCCATTGCCTTTGGTAGCATCAACAATGCCGCTTTTATTGGCCTACCGGGAAACCCGGTATCGGCCATAGTAACGCTAATGATGCTGGCGCGACCGATGATATTGCTTATGTCCGGGCGAGGTGATGTTGAGCTTAAGCGTTACCGCGCCGAAGCAGATTTTTCGCTTGAGCGCGATGACGGCAGGTTGGAATGGATGCGTGGAAACGTAAAAACCACCAGTGACGGGCGTGTGCTGGCAAGCGCTTTTCCGGCGCAGGGTTCGGGCATACTTGCATCTATGGTTGCCTCAAGCGGTTTTATCGAAATACCCGCAGGTCGGGCGCGAATAAACAAAGGCGATATGCTTGATTTCATCCCTTTTAATGAGGCTTTCAAATGAAGGTTCTTTATTTCGCGTGGCTAAAGGAAAAAACTTCTCTGGCGGAAGAAGACCTGCCCTTGCCATGTGGGGTCAGCACCGTTGCAGGGCTGATGGAATATCTTAAAAATCGCGGTGGCGGTTTTAGTGATGCCTTTGCCGATATCACAATGATTCGGGTTGCGGTTAACATGGAACACGTTCAGGTTTCGCACCCTTTAAGCGATAGCGACGAGGTTGCTTTTTTCCCGCCGGTAACCGGTGGCTAGGGTCAATTTATAGGATCAATTTAAATGATACGAATACAAACCGAAGATTTTGACGTCGGGGCCGAAATAAAAAATCTTGTTTCGGGCAAGGGCAACATAGGCGGGGTTTGTTCGTTCATTGGGCTGGTTCGGGATTTTTCCGGAAATGAACCGAACGGCGAAAACATAACATCTCTGACGCTAGAACATTATCCGGGCATGACCGAAAAACAGTTGGAAAAAATTGAAACTCAGGCCCGCCAACGGTGGGATTTAATCGAAACATTGATAATTCATCGGGTTGGTCAGTTACAGCCAAGCGAACAAATAGTTCTGGTTGCAACTGCCGCCGCCCACCGTGATGCGGCATTTGAAAGTGCAAAATTTATTATGGATTTCCTTAAAACCGAGGCCCCATTTTGGAAAAAAGAACTGGGGAATAAGGGGGCTAAATGGGTAGCGGCCAAACAATCCGATAGTGCAAAAAAAGAAACTTGGGAAAATGAATAGAAAAAACCTACAATTAGGGTCCATAATATAGGGCTTTTAAAAAAGGAAATTGATAATGGCCCGCAAACCGCAAAACCCGCCACAAAACCCATCCGATGACGATTGGCCGGTAAAGGCCTACCGCAATCAAGATTTCATAATGTCGCGTGAAGGTCGGGCATTGCGAATTTTATCTGAATTTATTGAACCCGAAGCCCGGTTTGAACAGGAAAAAGTTTCCGACACCATAGTTTTTTTTGGTTCCGCCCGCATTCGCCCACGTGAAGTGGCACAAAAAGCGATGGAGTCTGCAAAAAAACACGGCGGCGATATGGAGCGTGCGCAAACCACGCTGGATATGTCGGTTTATTATGAAGATGCCCGTGAATTGGCCAAGCGTTTGACAGAATGGTCCAAGGGATTAAAGGGAAAATCAAGACGTTTTGTTGTTTGTACCGGTGGTGGCCCCGGCATAATGGAAGCCGCCAATCGCGGTGCATCGGAAGGAAATGGCAAGAACATCGGGTTAAATATTTCTCTACCGCACGAACAAAGCGGAAACCCATACATTAGCCGCGAACTTGCGTTTCAATTTCACTATTTTTTCATGCGTAAATTTTGGTTTGCCTATCTGGCTAAAGCGATAATTATTTTTCCCGGCGGCTTTGGAACCATTGATGAATTTTTCGAACTTATGACGCTTATTTCAACCAAGAAGATGGGAAAAAAACTGCCCATAGTTCTTTATGGTAGTGAATACTGGAACAGCATAATGAACCTAGACGCGATGGTAAAATTCGGAACAATATCGCCCAGCGATTTAGATTTATTTCATCGCGCGGATACCGTTGATGATGCTTTTGATTTTATTACAAGCACACTTTCAGAGCATCACCTCAGCCAACCGGGTGGCGCGTTATAACCAGTTTAGTTATAAATTATGCTGCCGATGCGTTGGCCGGGGCCTTGCCCACGGCTTTATCGTAATCATCCATCATTTGCTTGGTTATTTCGCCAACCGTATAGGTATGATTATCAATAGCGCCAACGGGTGTGACCTCAGCCGCGGTTCCGGTCAGGAAAACCTGTGTGGCATTGGCTAGTTCATCCGGCATGATAACGCGCTCAACAACATCGATACCGCGTTTTTTTGCCAGCTCAATAATTGTTTGCCGGGTAATACCATCAAGAAAACAATCGGGAATTGGGGTGTGTAATTTTCCATCGCCCATTTCCATGAAAATGTTTGCCCCAGTCGCCTCGGCTACTTGTCCGCGGTAATCCAGCATCAAGCTGTCATCAAACCCGGCCTGTTCGGCGGTGTGTTTGGAAAGGGTGCATATCATGTAAAGCCCAGCGGCTTTAGCGTGAACCGGTTCGGTTTCAGCCGACGGGCGCTTCCACTTTGATGTTTGCAGGCGAATGCCGCGCATTCTGGCTTCGGGTGAAAAATACGAAGGCCATTCCCATGCCGCAACCGCAAGATGGATTGTATTTTTTTGCGCCGAAACACCCATCATTTCACTGCCACGCCAAGCAACCGGGCGGATGTAGCCATCTTTGATGTTGTTTATTTCGCATGCTTCAATGCAGGCTTGGTTTATTTGATCGGTTGTCCAGGGTATTTCAAACCCAAGGATCTTGGCGGAATTATGTAACCGTTCGGTGTGTTCGGTTAATTTGAAAATATTACCATTATACATGCGCACACCTTCAAACACGCTGGAGGCATAGTGCAGGGCATGGGTTAATATGTGCACCTTGGCATCGCGCCAGGGCACCATTTCCCCATCAAGCCATATCTGTCCGTCGCGATCGTCATAAGGTGTTGCGGCCATAAGAATTTACCCCCAATTGAGTAATAATATTGCGTAAATTGCCCGGTTGTCCGGAATGTTCTTGCGTTTTTTATCAGGATTGGGCATATATGTCAATAACACTGACTTAAATTATCAACAGTTTTTTTGTCCCGAGATAGCGGATCCAGATATGAGCCAACCTGAAGCAAAAACCCCAACACAGCCAGCGGATGGCCATGCGCCGTTCGCCGAGGAAGAACTGCGCCAAGCCATGGAATTATTGTTTTTTGCTTATAGGGACTTTACCGGCGAGGCCGATGAAATTTTGTCGGAATATGGCTTTGGCCGCGCCCATCACCGGGTAATTTATTTTGTAAAACGTAACCCCGGCCTGACCGTTAACCGTTTGTTGGATATATTAAAAATAACCAAACAAAGCCTTAGCCGGGTATTGGGCCAATTGGTAAGGGAAGGGTTTATCGATCAGCGGACCGATGGCGAAGACCGCCGACGAAGAATACTTTCGCTGACCGACAAAGGTGAAAAGCTGGAAAACAAGCTAACCCGCGCTCAAGGAACGCGAATAAGCAAAGCATACAAAGAGGCCGGCGGCGAAAGCATTTCCGGTTTCAAAAATATATTAACCCTGATGATTAATGATAAAGATAGACAGCGTTTTTCTGGCGGCGGTCCACATACTAATGTTGATAATGCACCAGAGCACTTACCAGAACACCTAGCTGATAGTTCACAGATAAAGAAATAAACCGGATAATTGATTAAGAGCGGTATCTTATAAATATGAATGTTGATCAACCAAATATTCTTGTAGTTGATGACGATGAACGTTTGCGTGAATTGTTGCAAAAATTTTTAAGCGAAAATAATTTTTTTGTAATAACCGCCGCCGATGTGTCCGATGCGCGCTCTAAACTGGCATCGCTTTCATTTGACATTATTATTCTAGATCGCATGATGCCGGGGGAAAATGGGCTTGATTTTGCCGCTGATCTTAGAAAATCAAACGATGTGCCAATATTAATGCTGACCGCAATGGGTGAACTGGAAGATCGCATTGCCGGGCTTGAACAGGGCGTTGATGATTATTTGACAAAACCGTTCGAACCGCGCGAGCTTCTTTTAAGAATTAATTCAATCCTTAAGCGTTCAATGGTTCCAGAAAGTGGCGTTGCACTAAGCGAAGTAATAATGGGTGATGCCAAATTTGATGTAGAGCGCGCCCAGCTTACGATTGCTGGCAAACCGGTAAAACTGACAACGGTTGAAGTATTGTTATTAAAATCGTTATCGGAAAGACCGGGAACAACCCTATCGCGCGAATTACTAATCGAGCAAACTGGCGCAGATGCCGCTGGCAGAGCAATTGATGTGCAGGTTATGCGCCTTCGCCGTAAAATTGAAAAAAACCCAAGATTGCCCAGATACCTACAAACGGTTCGCGGTAAAGGTTATGTTTTATTGCCGGATTAAACCGATATCTTAATTTAATTGGTTATTTAAGTGGTGAATTGAAAGTGCAAATGCGAATTTCCACAATTTTAAAACCATATCTACCTAAAAGTCTTCTTGGCCGTGCAATTCTTATTATTGTTACGCCGCTTATTTTGCTGCAGGTAATAACAACCGTAATATTTTTTGAAAATCACTGGTCAAATGTTAGCCGCCGTCTAGCTCAGGGTGTTTCCGGAAATATATCGTTTGTGATTGAACAAATGGAAGAAATAAAAACCGCCGATGAGCTTGAAAAATTTTATCAAACCGCCAAAAGAAACTTTTCCCTTACATTTTATTATGAACAAGGCGCGGTTTTGGATCACACAGACGTTCCCAGCGGCATCAAAGAAACCGCATTGGCTGATGCCCTAGAAGGG
>Ga0224506_10003362_pt1 | contig 10585 bp, 11 predicted proteins | sample SF_Jan12_sed_USG_2_FD_169108 | JGI IMG/M metagenome (GOLD analysis project Ga0224506, IMG submission 169108) | Sediment microbial communities from San Francisco Bay, California, United States - SF_Jan12_sed_USGS_8_1 | ecosystem: Environmental > Aquatic > Marine > Sediment | place: USA...
AATGGTGTTGAAAAGATTTTGGAGCTTGAATTGATGCCTGAAACCAAAAAACGCCTTGAAAAGTCTGTCTTAACTATAAAAGAGGCTATAAAGAAACTAGGTGAATAGCGTGTGCACTGTTTTCGTTGAGTATTAACGTTTGATATTTAGGGTGAATTATTAGGTTTTATTGGCTACGTATGGAGACATCCCCCGCAAAACCCCTTTTTTCTGTTTTTAGCTTCTCGGGATCACATAGCCTATTGGTCGTGGTTTTGTTATCTTCCCTGCAGACTACTTCAGTACCCTATCAGAAGACAGAAGTTATGCATGAACCATGAGACAGCTTTGTGGCTGTACTATAGTAAGTGCTAAGTCCAGCGCAATAGTAAGTACTATTGAGCCATAAACAAGCAGCTTGAGCGTTGTAGGTTTGTCGTGGCGAGGCAGAAAGCTTTTGTCGAGACAATTGAGCCGTCTGAAGACGCTTTGAGCATGGAAGAGGTTGTTAAGCTTTTCAGCAATGGACATCGCTTTTTCCAGCCGGCTCCTCGATAGTCTGGACTATACTCCCATGCTCGGAGACTATGTTAAGGCTTTTAGCATATTCCATGAATGCCATCCTTATCAACTCGCTTTCATCAAAAAATTTCGCAAGAGACTGACCTCTGCAGCAAAATCTAAATGTTTGTTTAAAATATATTCAAATTGAAAGTGACATCTACCGCAAACGCAAATAAACCCAAAATGTTAATCATAAGTCCTAAAGTTAAATCAAAAGGTTTTGTCGTGTGTGGGGATTCATAACGTATAAGTTAAAGTATCAACTCTTGATATTCACGATATAAAATGAAAGCCGACACAAAGCTTGACCGCCGAATGCGAGTTCTCTTCCACACATTAGGCTTAAGCTGCCTAGGCGGCGCCATATTCCTCCAAATCCTAGTTTTCACGGACATACTCCAACATGGATATTTCATAGCTGCGGAAAACAACCTAGCAATTTTAATATTTGAAATAGTTCTAACGTTTTTCGCCCTTATTTACTTCATATACATATATCAACGCTTCATCCGCTCAGTAAAATAGCCATTCTTTAAGCATTAAAATTTAAAAAACCTTTTTGAAAAACCGCTAAGCAGCAAAGAAAGTAATAGAAAGTATTAAATAAACTTCCACAAAACTAGATTCAATTAATTTTACATGAGGTGAAGAATCTTGAAAACGTGCAAGCCCTTAGCACTAGTTTTACTCCCCTTACTTGCAACAGCTACGGTTCTTAACGTAAACGCAAACTCTTTGGACGAATACTGTGTTTACAAATATGCCTTAGCTGGCTTCGAAGTGTGGTTTGAATATCCCTTTGAGGCCTATCCTAATGAAACCATAACCGTGAACGTCACAATCAAAGCACAGACGGATTTAATAGTCAACTGGACTCAGATTGAACTGTATACTCTCCATAATTTGACAAAAGATTATGCACTGTTTAACAGCATCATATATGTTTCCGAACCAAAATCTCTTTTGGGCGGCAAGTCGCTAAACGAAACTTCCTATGAGGTTAAGATTCCAGATTATGCTACCAATGCATTATATGGGAAAATGATACTGAAGTGGACTATTAAAGGGACCGACGAGTCCACCTTCTATGAACGAGAACCCACTTTTATTATGGGATATTTGAGAAACCCGGAGATTGAAAGACTTAGAAGCAAAGTTCCAGAATTGGAAAGAGAAAACGCTGAACTAAAAGGAAACGTTACCGACCTCAATAATACTCTAACAGAGCTTCTCAACAATTTAACGGATGTCAAAAACCGTTATGAAGGAGAATTAAGCGGCACAAGGAGCGTAGTAACAATTTTAGCTATAACAACAATATTCTTTGTAGCTACAACTGCATACTTGGTTATGCGGAAGCCTAAGGAATACTGGTAAAATAGCTTCTCTTTTTCTCTTCTATGTCTATGCGTAACCGATTTTATTGAAAACGTAAACGGTTTATCTTTTGTGCAGGTTTTGCGCTGCAATAAATGTTAAGCCTCTTTCGGTGAGGGCTTTAGCTGTTCTATTTACTGCGTCGTGTTTGTCCAAGTAATTGCCTAAGAGTTTTGGCATTAACCCCTTTTCAGTTATTTCCTTTTTTGGAACAAAGTAGTCTAGAATATCTGAAGGCTGTTCCTGGGTCTTTTCAATTTCTGGAGCTCCACCCTCATGTTTTGCGCTAATGTTTTTGACGTGGTCAGCTATTTCTAGAAGTTCGCTAAGTCGGTCGTATGGCTGTCTGACAATGCTTTTGTAGGCTTCGGTAATGTGGTGTTCGATGCGGACGATGTCCTCAAAGCCGAAGGCTTCTCGTATATACGCTGAAAGCTCGATTGTTTCGTTGTTGACGGAGTTTGAAAGGTTAAACCCTATAAGTGGGGTTGTGCCGTCCTCTCGGCTGAAGAGTTTTGCAGTCATCATTGTCCAAAATATTGAGTAGGGGTTATCGTTGCCCAGAAAAACTGAAATCTTGAATTCAATGTCAACGCCGAGTTTGCGCAGCCAATACCCCAACAGCACGGTGCCAGAATTTATGTTTAAAACCTGCTGAACGCCATACTCAGTGTAATAATGGAGGAATTCGTCAACCCACTTTAAAGCATACTCATTTGGCACACCAACGCCTCCAAAATAGCCAGTGATGGTTTCTGGTCCTCCCAAATGAACGTTAATGGGTTTGCCGTCTGGTCCAGGCATTGTTCCTTTAGTGTCTAATGTTTGCACGTAAGAAGCGCCTATAATCTGCATTGCGGCTGCAAAAGCTAGAATGTCATCATCTTCAACCTGTTCTTTCATGCCGCGAACACGGATGTAGCGGGCTGGCATTAGGTCTTGTTGGGCAATTGCCCGTTTTGCCTCTTCTACAAGCCATGGGAAAAAGTTAAAGGCGCTAATTTCAAGCGTTACGGAGAAGGGTTCATTAAATTTCATGGAATCAACTTTCTTTCCTAAAATTTTCCTTCGATAGTCTGGTATGCTGATGAAGGCTTTTTTGTCGCGCTGTTTAATAAGCCATTCAAGGTCTTTCACATAAGGAGATTTTTTCTTTTCAAGTCGTTTCATGAGGTTTTCGAGTTTGCGGGCTTCCTTGGCTTTACTGTTGATATCTTCAACACCGCCATATTTTTCAATAATTTTGAATAGGCCATTCGTGAGAGGGTTGTCTTTTCTCAAGAGAAAATCGTTAATTTCCTTCAAATCGTCTTCTTTAATTCGTAATTTTTCTCCTAGGCTATCCAAAGAGGGCTTCCTCCATTTAGTAGTGTGTTCAGTCTCTCTCAAAATTTAAGTATTTTCACTTGGAAGTTCTCTTTTCGAGGAACCAGATGTTATCAAAATTCGCTTCCGACTTCTTTTCTTGTTCTTTTAGCCAGTTTTTATAGCCAACTTGCTTTATTCTCTCATAGTTTTCGTTTATTTTGTACGTTTCTCGCTGGTAATCCAGCTTTTCGCATTTCAGAAAGTCGTTACAGAAGTAACAGTTATTCAAGCCTTTTTCTTTGCAGCAGTTCCTAACTTCACAAGTTGGCATTCCTCCGCCTTGGAGACATCCGCTACAGCCGGAATTTGCAAACCAGTTTAATCCCTTCATGAAGTTTTCAAATTCAAACTCTTGAGTTACAAAACCTATCCATTCCCCATATTTGTAGGCATGAATGAATCGTTTTAGCTCTTCTGCCATCTTGGGAATACGAGTTTGTATGCTGCAGTGGCTACAGCAGACTCCACAATAGCTTATTACTATGTTTTTACTCAACTTTTTTAACTCCTTGTGGAAAAGCCTTCTTTATGTCATCAAAGAGTTTATCCATCTGTCCATATACTCCGCAAGGCCCGACTAAATTATCATTCATTGGATTCCTCTAAAGATATTCTTATGGACTACAGCTCCCTTTCATTTCTTGCTTTTTCTTCTTGATTTCTTGTAATATTGGTAGTATAGGTTTGCCTTTATTCCATAGTTCTTTATGATATTCTTTCAGTATTTTTGCTAAGGGTGGATTTCTAAGCCATAAGGCTTCTAGGGTTTGTGGTGTTTTCTGTTCTGTTTCTGAGGGAAAGACGAGAATGACGTCTCTTCCATCAAATATCATGAACCGAAGCTGATTTTCTTTTACATCTAGAGATCTCACTTGGCTACCTGCTTTAAGCAGTGCTTCATATTTTTCTAATTCTTCCAAAGTCCACAAGTCTGTTATCTGCCTAACAACCCTGATGGAAACTCCCTTTCTAAGAGCATAGTGTACAGCGTCAACTATTTCTTTTTCTGGGGGACGAAGGGATGTTGAAGCTACCAAAAATTCTCTTTTGCAGCCTCTTATAGCCTCACTATAAAGTGAGATGAAAGCAGTGTCCCTCTGAGTAAACCACACTTTGCTTTTTTCAATTTTAAAGTGTTTGCTTTTCTCATATGCTTGAGAGAGCAATTTTGTTAATGTCTGAACGGTTCCTTTCTTTTCTTGCAATTGCTTTAATGTTTCAGTCTCTATGGCAACTTCAAGATTCTTTAATCCATGTTCAGGTTCAAGGGCAGCATAGATTGAAGGTTTTCCAGATTGCTCCATTAACATGCCTTTCTCCATAAGATTTCGAAGCACATCATAAGTTCTCGGTCTTGGTATGTCCGACTTTCTTGCTAACTCGCTTGGAGACATTGGTCCATAAATGATTAGAGACACATAAGCTCTTGATTCATATGGACTTAAGCCTAATTGTTTATTCAAAATTTCAGCTATCTTCCATAATTCTTCCAAATGGCTTTCCCCTTATCATAGAAGCAAATCGTTACATATAAATTTTGTTACACTTTATTTGTGTAACAATGCGATAAGTTTATAAGAGCCGGCGTATACGTATAAAATTGTTACACGTGAATAGTGTAACAAAAAAGGAGGAGAAATAGATGAAGAAATCTAATTTAAAGAAAATGCGCATCTCAAAAAGTCCATTATACAATCGGCTAGTTACATCATTCAAGAGAGCACTTAGAATTGGAGATGAGAATGACGAGACAGCACTAGATTTACAATTTTCAAGTAAGGAATTTTATGACAAACTTCTAACTCATGAGGAACTCAAAATAATAAATGCTCAGTTGTTGGAGATGGAAGTACAGAAAGCTAAGGCAATGCAGCAAGCACGGGAACGCAATTCCCTCATCTGAGAAACACAAGTGATTCAAAATCCCCCCTATTTTTCTAATGGTTTATTTTCTGAACTTTTAACTGAACCATCACTGAAATATTATATTTTTAAATTGCTTCTATTTGTATATCCAAAGCTTATATGATGTAAGAGACATGACTTAATAAAAGGAAGACATCCCCATGTTTAAGCCTGAAGGAATTTTACCGGCTTTAGTTACGCCTTTCACGGATAATGAAAAAGCCATTGATGAAGAAAGACTGCGGGTTCTGGTAAATCGTTGCATTGAGTTAGGCGTGCATGGAGTTGTTCCGTGCGGCACGACGGGCGAGTTTGTAAACTTGACAACAGAGGAGAAAAAACATGTCATAAAAACGGTTATTGACGAAGTTAATGGGCGTGTTAAAGTAATTGCTGGAACCGGAGCGAGCGGAACAGACCAAGCCGTAGAAATGACAAAATACGCAAAAGATGTGGGCGCCGACGCTGCATTAATTGTTACGCCATTTTATTTGAAGCCCACAGACCGGGGAATCTACGAACATTACTATACAATCGCCAGCGAAGTCGACTTGCCGATAATTCTCTACAACATTCCACAATGCACAGGTTTGCCACTGCCTTGGCAGATGGTTGAAGATTTAGCTCAAATTCCAAACATTGTCGGCGTCAAGGACAGCAGCGGTCAACTAAGTTTCATTTTAGCCGTGCTGGAAAAAGTGAGAGATAAAATCAATGTTTTATGCGGACACGATGAAGTTGTCGTGGCAGCATTAGCTGCTGGATGTTCAGGCGCTATTTTGGCGAGTGCCAACGTCATAGGAGACATTTGGGTTCAAATCTACAACCATGTGAAAAATGGCGAACTGCAAAAAGCCCGTGAACTGCAATATAAAGTGCAGAAAATAGCCAGAATAATAGCTGGAAGCGGAGCCGTAGGGACAAAAGAAGCCCTAAACATGATGAAGATCAAGGTTGGGCCCGTCAGAAAGCCACTGAGTGTTGGAGGGGAACTAACTTATGAGGCTAGAGAAGAACTGCGGCTCGATTTGGAAAAAATTGGTAAAATAACGCCTAAACCAATAACATTTGAAGTTGCTGAAAAGCCTATGGAAGAGCGCTTCATGGCGATAAACGTAACACCAGAAATTATAAGAGACTTCAAGCTTCGAGTAGGCGAGGCATTGGCTGGACAGGGCGCAGAAGTAGCGCATATAGATCTTCTCATAGGCAAGAAAGATGGTCCATTAGGTGAGGCGTTTGCAAAGGCTAAAGCGACGCCAACGTCTGGACATGAGCCGTTACTGGCTATTTTGGAGCCAAATCTATCTGTTAAGCCTGTAACGCTCATCGTTCCTACTGTTACAATTACGAGTATGCGTCAGGCAAGCATGGTTTATGGGCCCGCTCAAACAGCAGTGGCGAAAGCAGTCATAGATAGTGTTGCTGATGGGACAATTCCTAAGGAGGCTGCTGAAGACCTAATTATCATTGCGAACGTGTTTGTTCATCCAACCGCTGTTGACAGGCAACGGGTTTACATAAACAATTATAAGGCGATGCGCCATGCAATACGCAAGACGATAGAAGGCAGACCCACCATAGACGAGTTAATAGAAAATAAGGATAGGTCGAAACATCCTTTCAAATACACACCTTAGTGATAATAGTTGTCAACCCGAAAAATAATGGAAGGCGACTACATACTTCTTTACTTAAGCCAGCGGAAAACCTATTTGGTTAAGGTTGAGGCTGGCAAAAGCTTCCACACGCATAAGGGTTTCATAAAGTTTGATGATTTAATTGGAAAAGATTACGGCTCTTGCATTCTAAGCAGCTTAGGCGTTGAATTCACAGCGTTAAAGCCTCTTTTACGCGATTTTATTATGAAGTCTGTGCGGAAAACTCAGATAACTTATCCTAAAGACATAGCCCTAATAGTGATGTTCAGCGGAATAGGTCCTGGAAGCCGTGTTGTAGAAGCTGGAACTGGCACTGGAGCGCTAACAACAGCTTTGGCTTATTATGTTAAGCCAGACGGCAGAGTTTACAGTTATGAAATTAGAGAGGAATTCCTCAAGACAGCAGAGAAAAACCTGAAACGTGCGGGCTTAATTGACTTTGTTGAACTGAAGAATAAGGATGTTACTGCTGGAATAGATGAAAGCGACGTTGACGCGGTTATACTTGATTTGGCAACGCCATGGCTTGTTGTCTCCCACGCTTATAATGCCCTAAAGCCTTGCAGAACAATAGTCTCCTTCAGCCCAACAATAGATCAAGTTGTCAAAACGGTTGAAGCCTTGAATGAAAATGGCTTCGTGGACATGGAAACGGTTGAGTGTTTAATGCGTGGAATGCAAACTGAAAGAGGAAAAACGCGACCTCAAACATTAATGACTGGACACACGGGTTACATAACATTTGCCAGAAAAGCAATAGAACCTAAACATTGAAGCAAACCTTTTTGTCAAAAGAAAATTGGAGAGGCGATGAAATGCTTCAAACAGTTGCAAAAGACTTTATAAGGATGAAATTCGAGAAAACAGATGGCGTTATTGGAGTTTTGTTGACTGGTTCTGCTGCGATCGGCTACTCGGATGCCTTATCCGACATAGACCTAGAGATTATATCAACTGAGGATTTATGCCGTAAAGCTGGGGAAACATGCGGCTCTGAACAGTTTAGTGGAGTAGATATTTGGTGGGAATGGATAACCCTAAAAGAGCTTGAAAATGTTTTAAAGGATTGGAAAGATGATGTTGACCTCTGGATATACTCCAAATCCAAAATTTTGTATGATCCGAAACATAAGATTCAGGACTTACTAGGTAAATATCGGCAATATCCAAGCAAGGTTTGGCTTGAAAAACTTTTTCTCTACTGGTACTTCGCCACAGCAAACGCTCCATACGATTCTGGAAAAGCCATTCAGAGAAACGATCTGCTATTAGCCCAGTTGTATCTAAGCCAAGCAATAGAATATTACACTGCACTAATTTTCGTACTAAACCATAGTTTTGTTCCATATAGGAAATGGAGGCTTAGAGAATTCGACAAGCTAGCCTACAAGCCTGAAAATTATGAAGAAAACATGCTTAGACTCCTCACAGTCGGAAGCTGGACGAAAAAGGAATTCGAAGATAAACAACGCATTGTTAACGAGTTAGCTGTCATTTTAGAAAAGAAGTTGGTAGAAGCTGGAATCGCCGAGGAAAAAGTGAAAAATCCATGGAAATTCAAGTTTACTTATGTGCCAAGGATATAATCTTTCACTGTTCATCCTTTCTCTGGCCCTCCAATACTGAATATGCCGTTTGCACACTCATTTTCAAGTTCTTTTCCAAAACGCATGCGAATACTCTTTGAATATTGCTCAAAACCGAAGTCCTGCAGAATTTCAACTGCTTTTTTGTTTACAGCTGGAACGCCCACATAGAGTTTTGCATTTTCCTCTATTGTTTCCATGCATTTCGTTAAGAGTTCCCTTGAGGCTCGTGGATTTTCAGGATTGCATACCCAAGGTCCCACTCTATATCCCTTTTCTGCTTTGCGACACATGATATATCCAACGAGTTTAGATCCAACATATGAAACAAAACATAGCTTTGGATGATCATGATAAAGACTGCTTAAAACTTTGATCCTGTTCGCTCCAAAATATTCAGCGTCAAACCCTGCAACTTCTTTTATCATCTCTCCTTTTAGTAATTTCACGTTTGAACTCGCTGCGGAATCGATTTTTCTGTTGATTCCCAAAAATCTTAGCGAATCGTATTCGTCTACAAACCCTAATTTTCGATACACGGTTGCTGTTGCAGAAACGGCTTCCAGCCTTATAGTTTCCACTCCACTGGTCAAAAGATGGTTTATCGCCTCCCTCATTAACGATGTCCCAACACCTTTTCGCCGACATTCTGCTCTTACTATAAGTAAACCTACCCACCCAAGCTTTCCATAGTTAACTGAAAAGACATGGCCCACCCGTTTGCCATCCATTTCCGCGATGAAGCAGCCTGATGGATTATAACTGAACATTCGCTGAATATCTTTTTTTGCGTAATTCCACCCCTCAATTTTGGTCGTTTCATAAGCGAATTCGATGTCACTTTCCTTAAACAGGCGAAGAGTAAAGGATTCCATCATCATCCCGAAGTTTTGTACTTGCTGTGAAAAATTTATGCGTTTCCCGCACTATAACATTTAACAACCATTCGAGGAATGTTATGGTAAGATTCTCAATTAGCGAAGCCGAATATAAACGCCGCATAGAACGGGTAAAAAAATTTTATTGAAGCGAAACCTTGACGCCATATATTTAACGAACCCTACAAGCATATTCTACCTGACAGGTTACTCGTTCATTGCCACTGAAAGGCCAGTAGCAGTAATCGTGCCAGTTAATGGCAAAATCACCTTTATGGGTCCGCTTTTGGAAAAAGATCATGTTCCATTGAAAACGAGAGTGATCGAAGAGGTCAAGACTTATGTAGATTATCCCGGGGAAAGGCATCCCATTGATTGTTTTGCTGGTTTCTTGAAGGAAATGGGTTTCGCCAAAAAGCGCATAGGCATTGACAGCAAAGCTGGGGCTGCTGGAATCTGGGGCTACAAGGGTCCACCGATCACAAAGAAGTTTTGGGAAGCAAGGTTTGTGGATGTGAAGGATTTGGTGCCTTCTATGCGTCTTATAAAATCTGAAGAGGAAATAATCCTCATGAAAGAGAGCGCCAAATGGGCAAATCTGGCTCATAGTTTGCTGCAAGAGTATACGGCTGAAGGCTTATGGGATGTTGACGTTGCCTTAGCAGCTTCGCATGAAGCATCCATAATAATGAAAAAGGCTCTGGGACCCGATTATGAACCCATGCGTAGAAGTTCTCCAGTGAGCGTAGGTTTCAGAGGCCAAATAGGTGAAATGAGTGCCATACCTCATTCTATTGCGACAAGGCGTATGATTAGACGCGGCGATGTCATCGTCACGGGTGCTGGATCAGACATAGGTGGCTACAGTTGTGAACTGGAGCGAACGATGATTGTTGGGAAGCCAACGGCGAAGCAGAAACGCTATTTCAATGTTATGGTTAAAGCTCAGGAAGCCGCGTTTGAAGCTTTCAAACCAGGGGTTAAGTGTAGCGACGTTGACAGAGCAACGATTAATGTGTTTAAAAAGGCTGGTCTGACGCATTTGGTGAAGCATCATACTGGACATGGTTTGGGCTTGGAAGGGCATGAGCCTCCATGGTTAGACGTAGGCAATGACGAGCCTTTACGTGTTGGAATGGTTGTCAGTTGTGAGCCAGGCATTTACGAAACTGGATTTGCAGGATTCCGTCATTCAGACACGGTTTTAATAAGGGAAGATGGTGCAGATATAATCACGTATTATCCAAGAAACCTAGACGAGTTAATT